>BNJT01002346.1_pt1 | contig 149880 bp, 141 predicted proteins | sample 8540491 | NCBI WGS metagenome assembly BNJT01 (sample SAMD00202455, study PRJDB9452) | human saliva metagenome | host: Homo sapiens
CTGGAAGAAGGTGCGCGATCTTCTTCTTCTTGATGCGCCCGTCGTCCACCATCTTGCGGTACTTCTCGGTGACGTTGATGTCCGCGAAGGGTGCCGTAGACGCGTTCGACGTCGTAGGGCTAAGAGGCACATGTCCTCGTTGTTGCGGGCCAGCTCGAAGGTGATGTCCGGGATGACGACGCCCAGCGAGAGGGTCTTGATGCGGATCTTCTCGTCGGCGTTCTCACGCTTGGTGTCCAGGAACCGCATGATGTCGGGGTGGTGGGCGTGCAGGTACACGGCTCCTGCGCCTGGCGGGCCCCGGAGCTGGTTGGCGTAGGAGATCCTCCAGCAGCTTCATGACGGGGATGACGCCGCTGGACTGGTTCTCGATGCGCTTGATGGGGCGCCCATCTCCCGCAGGTTGCTCAGCAGGAGGGCCACTCCTCCGCCGCGCTTGGACAGCTGGAGGGCGGAGTTGATGCGGGCGATCGACCTCCGTTGTCCTCGATGCGCACGAGGAAGCAGGAGACGGGCTCCCCCCGCTGGGCCTTGCCCTCGTTGAGGAAGGTGGGGGTGGCCGGCTGGAAGCGGCCGGACATCATCTCGTCGACGAGGTCGAGGGCCAGCTGCTCATCGCCGTCGGCCAGGTGAGGGCCACCATGGTGACGGTGCCTGAAGCGCTCCAGGTAGCGCTTCCCGTCGAAGGTCTTGAGCGTGTAGGACGTAGTACTGAAGGCGCCCAGGAAGGTCTCTCAACGGAACTTGTGGGCGTAGGCGTCCTTGAAGGCGGACTTGACGAACTCCGGGAGTACTTGTCCAGGATGTGGCCCGTAGCCTCTCGACCAGGTACTCGAGCTCCCTCCAGGTCGGGAAGAAGACCGTGTTCCGGTTGACGTGCTGGAGGAAGTACTGCCGGGCCGGCTCGTGGTCGCGCGTCGAGACGATCCCGCCGTCCGCGTCGTGAGGTTCAGCTTCGCGTTGAGCGCGTGGTAGTCCGAGTCCAGGACACGGTCTCGCGAGCGGTGTCCCGTCAGCGTTCGCCAAAGTCTTTCGACTTCTTTGACGCGTGCGACGTCCGTGGGAGTGCCGGGCAGCTCATGGCGGTACAGGAATTTCGGCACCCCCAGCTTGCTGGCGATGATAAGTCACCCGCAGGCAGCAGGCCATTTGGCAACGAAGTTAGCTGCTGCCGAGGCGATGACGCCTCGGCTACAGAAACTCGTTGTCAGCGCTGTTGAGGAAGGCGATGACCCGCTTTGCACCCGCTTGACGAGCTCGCCAACCGTAGGTGGGCACGGACCAGGACGCGCCTCCTCGTCCACGGTCGGCAGCGTGCTCCGTGCGCTCAGGGGACAAGCGCGCCGTCAGGGCGCCGAGCTGCCCTTACTGAAATCGGTGCGTGTCTCGAGGTGGAGGAGAAGCGCAGACCAGTAGAGGCCTCGCTGACTCGCGCGCGCGCGCTCAGACCGCGACGGACCCGACAGCTGCAGTTTGCGAGGTCTTGATCTCGTCCGGACGGAAAGCCGGACCGGCGGTCCTCTCCGGCGACGACGTTTTACGGGAGCCTGGGCGTACCCAGGGACCTGACCTGCTCGAGCCCGAGAGTCCGTCGCGGCGCCGTCCACCGTCTCGTAGGACAGGCCGGCCTTGTCCACACCGCGGCGCGGTAGGTGGCCGTGCACCGGACACCCGGTTGCTTGCCGTGAATTGGTGCGATCGCCACAAAGTCCGTCTCTTTCCCTCAGGGTCGGGGTGGCAGTGACCGCGGCCCGTCCTCTGGGCAGGGTTTCGCGCCGAGCTGCATCATCGCTCAGTGTCATTCACGGAGTTGCGAACGCCTGCGTGCAAGCTACCACCCTTAGGTGCCGATCCGCCTCATCTCCAAGATATGTGTGTGTCCAACGCGCCTGTGCACACCACCCCTCCCTCATAGTGACTGCACCTCACTGTGGACGGCTGGTGGAGACAGTCCGTGGACACGTTGCTCGGCGTACGCCCGCCCCCATCTCGCGATCCGCAACAACGATGGTCCTGCACAGCGCGACATCTACCCGAGCCCTCGACCGGCCAGGCAGAGCTGGCGCGTCAGTCGCTCCACAGTGCCGATGGTGACGACTCACCCTTCAGACTGCCCGTTCGGCGTGTCGCCTTTCAATAAACACCAGCAAAGTCGGTCTGGCGCCGAGAAGTGGTTAGTTAGGCGATTGTTCCTGAGTCGCCACCTTCCGCCCAGCGTATCGCGGGGTCGACGAGAGTCGGAGAGGGACGATGGCTGCATCCGGGTATCGGAGCATGCAGCCTCACACCGCGTAAAGGAGGTCTCACGTTTCTGGCGTCAGGCCCACGCAGATGATCATCATCGTTATGATATCGTAATGTCACGGTTTCAAACCCACCTCCCCAAGGACGTCCTCATGCAGCAGGTGTTGCACGATCTCACCGCCGACGTCACAGCTCATCACGCTCGCTGATCTGGTGGCCATCGCGGACTTGGTCGGGCCTCTACATCCCGCGGCACGGGCGCTGCGACCGTGCCGTAACCATGCATCGGCGGTCAACGTGGAGCGTCTCTGGCCCGTCACCCTGCTGCTGTCAACGAGCGAACGTCGGAGCTGGCCTGACTGGGCCTCGAATCCTGTCCATCTGCCTGCGCTCCTCCTCCTCGCCCGGGGAGGTGGCCTACCGCGGCCCTGGCCTGCTGGGCTGTGAGCTACATCAGCCACCTCAGTCATCGTGCCAGTCTCATGCTCCTCATCCTCCTTCTCCTGTGGTGGGCGACCACCCGGCGCTCTTGTGCCGCAACCGCAACCAGGCATCACCTCGACCGCCATCAGCAACGAGAACGAGCTCATCACCGAGCTCGAGGACTCTCGGCGCCCGGGTGCAGCGTGGACCTCAGAGCTTGATCGGTCCAGTGACACCAGCATCTGTCGGAGGTTCACTACCGGCTACGTCCTCGGCCCCGCACGGTCGAAACGGCCCAGCCGCCGGCCGCGCAGGTGAGTGAGGAGGAGCAGGTCCCCACCTGGTCTCAGGAGGCTCCGCCTCAGGCCTCCGGTCAGGTCTCAGGCCCACCAGTCAGCACTCTGGCCTGAGGCCCCTGTGGCCGACAGCGCAGCAGAGCGGCCACCGCGCCACCCTGGCCTGACTGGGATCACCGGTCACCAGCAGTACGCAGCAGCACGCGTAGGAAAGCAACCCATCCATGGTGCAGCCCGCTAACTGACCGACCGCGTCGACGCCGCAGGTAGACATCGCACACGTCGCTTCCCACTCATCGCATCCACCGCGCCAGTCCAGGCGGGCCACCGCTCCACCCAGCAGCGCCGGCTCCCCGCCCTCCCGCGACTCCCGATCCCGGAAAGGACCGCACCGTGCTGAACACCGACGGCATCAACACGATCACCCCTCGCCGAGCTCAACTCCGAGGCGAGCTCTCCCTATTCCCGCATGGACCGCAGAGTACCTGGTAGCCCCCGGGCGACACAGCACGTCATCAGCCACCTGGCCCCACGGGCGCAGGTCCTCCAGATCGACGGCCTGCGCCACTTCCGCTACGCCTCGACCTACTTCGACACCCCGGCCTGGACGCCTGCTTCCTGGCGGCCTGCAAGCGCCGTCGGCGTTACAAAGATCCGCACCCGCACCTACCTGGACTCCGGACTGTGCTTCCTGGAGGTCAAGACCAACGGGTCACGCGAGGCACGGTCAGGACCGCTTCAAAAGTACGACCCGACGACGCCGATCGCGTCACCCCGACGGTCGCTCTGTTCGTCATCGAGCGCCTCGTGAGTCCGGCACCTGCTCCCGGACGAGGCGCGCATGATCGCCGACGCCCTCGTCCCGGTCATGGACTCCACCCACAGCCGCACCACCCTGCACCTGCCCCACGACGAGGCCCGCGCCACCTTTCGACACCCAGCTCACCTGGGACCTGTTCGGCCCCGACGGAAGCGCCTCGAGCAGGGCGTCTCAGTGGATCACCTCAACGTCGTCGAGACGAAGAACCCCTCCACGGCCTCCCCCACGGACCGCCTCCTGTGGCATCAGGGGCAACTCGGCCGGCCCGCATCTCAGTACGCCACCGGCATGGCGCTGCTGTGACGCGAACCCTGCCACCAACCCGGTGGAACCGCACCATCAAGCGGGACCTGGGGCGCTACTGGCGTCGAGGCCCAGTCGCGCGCAGCTCGCTGCCTGAGCAACAGGCATCACGCTCCCTCCCGCCTCGTCAGCGCCTTCGGAGGTCACGGGCACGCTGCGCTCCGGAGGCGCTGTTCCTCCTCATGCCGTGGCGGGACCGGTCATGCCTCCCCCATGCCCCTGTTCACAGCGCGCTCATGGAATGCGCCCGTTGACTGTTTCTCACCGGACGGAGCCGCACGCGCACCGACGGCGCGCTGAGGACTCACCTCTGCCGCCCACCCCACGGCCCGGGCCCCGTCGCCGGTCCGATTGACCCGACAGGAGCCTCCCGATGAGCCTGACCACCCTGACCCTACATCGCCGCCGACCTGATCGCCCTCACCGTCCTGGTCAGGGCGCTCTCGCCCTCACGCCACCGCGCAAAGACCTCATGGCCCGCCTACATCGGCGTCAACGTGGGCGTCCTGGCCGTCACCCTGCTGCTGTCGACGGCGAGCGTCGCGCCGGCCTGGGCCTGGGGCTCTTCGGCGTCCTGTCCATCATCCGCCTGCGCTCCACCGAGCTGGCCCAGCACGGGTGGCCTACTTCTTCGCCGCCCTGGCCCTGGGCCTGCTCGGCGGGATCCAGAACCGCACCGATCGGGATGGTGGCGGCCCTCGCGGGCACTGTCGTCGTCGCAGCCCTGGGGATCGGCGACCACCCTGCGCTCGCTGCCGCAACCGCCACCAGGTGATCGTCCTCGACCACGCCATCACCAGCGAGACCGCCCTCATCGCCCACCTGGAGCGCACCCTGGGCGGGCAGGTCCGCTCGGTGGAGGTCAGCGCCTCGACCTGGTCAACGACACCACCACCGTCGACGTCCGCTTCCACGATGCCGCGCCACACCCCCGCTGAGCTCAAGACCGCCCGGCCTCCGACGACGTCGCTCCCCGCCCCGCAGCCGGCCGCCGAGCCGACCGGCGCCGTCCGCGGGACGCAGATCGCCCAGCCCTGGAGCGGCACGCGCCTGAGCGCCCGCACAGGCCGACGCCCCGTCCCCAGCCCATGGAGACCCAGCCCCTCACGATGACGCCGGCCGCCCAGTACGTCACCCGCTCCAGCAGCGCAGCAGCCTCGCCGGCGTCGCACCAGGCGGCCTCGTCGCTGACCGCGTGCCGGCGGCACGGGCAGACCCGACAGGACAGACCAGGACAGACAAGGACTCGATGATGACCACGACCAATATCTCGATGGCGATCCCAACGGCGACTGTGAGAACCTCCCGGCAGCGTCCTCCGCGGGGTCTCAGGCTCCGACGTCGGCACCCCTGAGCACCGACCACCTGACCTCGACCAGCCTCGCCGAGCTCAACAGCGCCGCCGGCCTGCTCACCCGGGTGGACCGCAAGTACCTGGTGCCGCTGGAACGTGCGCAGGAGCTCGTGGGCGACCTCACCTCCGAGGCCCGGGTCCTGGACATCGACGGGAGGCGCCGCTTTCTCCCACGCCTCGACCTGCTTCGACACCCCGGGGCTGGAGGCCTTCATGCTCACGGCCCGCAAGCGGCGTCGGCGCTTCAGGTGCGCACTGCCCTACCTGGATACCAGCCTGTGCTTCCTGGAGGTCAAGACCCGCGGCGCACGCGGCACCACCGTCAAGCGGCGCATGGGCTAGCCACCCGACGACGCCTCCCGCCTCACCGGCCCGGGCCGCTCCTTCGTGGCCGTCTGCCTGGCGAGCACCGGGGTCACTGGTCCGGCCGCGGCCCGGGAGATCGCCGCCGCGCTGCGGCCGGTGCTGGCCACCACCTATGAGCGCACCACCCTGCACCTGCCTGAGGGCGAGGCCCGGGCCACCATCGACACGGCCCTGACCTGGCGGCGCCTGACGCCCGGGGCACGCAGAGGACCACCGCCGACAGCGCGGGCCCCGCAGGCCCTGCGCCCGGCCCACCTGACCGCGGCCATCGACGGCGGCGAACCGGTGGCGGTGGCGGGCATCGCCGTCGTCGAGACGAAGAACCCGGCCACGCCTCGCCTGCGGACCGGGCCCTGTGGGACGCCGGCCACCGCCCCCGCCCGCATCTCGAAGTACGCCACCGGCATGGCGCTGCTCCATCCCCGAGCTGCCCGCCAACCGTTGGTACCGGACCCTGACTCACGAGCTCGCCGACCTGTTCGGCACCGACCGCTCCAGACCTGGAGAGCATCGGCGCCACGCGCGCCACCGCGAGCGCCGCCTGAGCGCCGCGCCCAGACCACCCACGATCCGACACCGGACCCGAGAAGAACCCGAGAAGAAGAGGCCCGAAACCATGAAGACCACCAAGACGACGACCAAGCTCCCTTCACCGACTCCGCCGCCGGGCGACCGGAGCCGTCTGCGTTCCTGGCCGCGATCGCCCTGGCGACCGGCTGCTCGACTCCTCGGCCTCCGGCAACGCCAGCGCCTCGAGCTCGAGTGAGTCGGACACGACGTGGACGACGATCTCCTCGTCGGTCGCCACGGCGTCGACCGGCGCGAGCGTCTCCGACATCCTGGGCGCCAACGCCTCGGTGGAGGACGCCTCGAGCCTCCGCGGACGACGCCGGGACCCACGGACACGTCGTCGGCCACCACGATCACGCTGTCGGGCTCGTCGGCCTCGGCCAGCGGGTCGGCGTCGAGCAATGTGAAGGTCGACGGCGGCACCGTCACCATCAGCGGCAGCGGCACCTACGTCCTCAGCGGCGAGCTCAGCAACGGGCGGATCGTCGTCAACGCCCCCAAGGCCGACGTGCGCCTGGTCCTCAGGGCGCGAGCATCACGAGCTCGGACGGGCCGGCCATCGACATCCAGGACGCCGGCAAGGCGATCGTGGTCCTGGCCAAGGACTCCAAGAACACGCTGACCGACGGCGCGAGTCTACGCCTCGGGGCAGGGAGGCCACCGCGGCCCTGTTCTCCTCCGACACCCTCACCGTCACCGGGACCGGCCAGTTGGACGTGACCGGCTCCTACAAGGACGGCATCTCCTCCAAGAACGGCCTCATCATCGACCGGTGGCACCACCATCAAGGTCAAGGCCGCCGACGACGGCCTGCGCGGCAAGGACTCACCTGGTGGTGGAGTCCGGGACGCTGACGGTGGAGGCCGGCGGCGACGCCCTGAAGTCCAGTGAGGGGCGATGATGAGACGAAGGGCTTCATCTCCTGGGCAAGGCGAGCATCACGCTGACCTCTACCGACGACGCGATCTCGGCGACCACGGACGTCACCGTGAAGGACACGACCCTGACGATCACGGCCGGCGGCAGGGCAGGCCAACGCCACGGTTGAGTAGGGGCTCCGCCCCGGGCAGGAGTCGACAGCGGACTCCTCGACGCCCTCACCCAGGGCATCAACGCCGGGTGAGCTGCACGCAGGACTCCGGGAAGGTCACCGTCAACGCGGCCGATGAGGGGCTGCAGGCGCCGTTCGTCAACGTGGCCGGCGGGGAGCTGTCCATCGCGGCGGGCGACGACGGCATCAACGCCTCAACGGCGACCACGTCATCGAGGGGCACGAGAACGCCGACTCCGAGTCCGACGACGGCTCGGTGCTCACGATCAGCGGCGGCGAGGTGGAGGTCTCCTACGCCTCCTCCGACGGTATCGACTCCCAATGGCTCGGCCTATGTCAAGGGCGGGATCGTGGTGGTCTCAGGGGCAGGCCGGGTGCGATGGACGGCTCGGTGGACGCCAACGGCGAGAGCCAGCTCGTGGGGGCTGACGGGCTCGCCGTCGGTGAGCGCGGGGACACGCTCACCGTCACGGACGCCTCCGGGTCGCAGGTGGCCTCGGTCAAGGTCGACTTCACGGCTGAGGCGATCACGGTGCTGGGGCTCACGGAGGGCCAGCAGTACACGGTGGCGACGTCGTCGGGCGGCTCGGCCACGGGACGGCCTCGGCGCTGTCGGCCGGGATGGGCGGCCCCATGGATGGTGGCCGGTGGTCAGGAGCCAGGGCGGCCAGGGCGGTCAACCCGGCGGCGGCCAGGGCCAGCAGTCCAGCAACCAGAACAGCAAGTCCAGCACCGCCCAGAGCAGCTGACCCGGGTGGACACCGAGGTGGGGCCGCAGCGCAACGCTGCGGCCCCACACTCAACAACATGCCGTGCTGGCGGTTCTCGGTTCCTTCCAAGATCGAGCCCCTGTCCGTCAGGTCTGCGTCAGCTGCTGACGAGTCTGCTCACGGTGCTCCCTCAATCCATGTGGCCACCGACGTTGGTAGGCCTTCGGCGTCACCGGCCGCCCAGGCCTGACAGAACCGTTCGATCATCTCGTCAACGACGTCAAGAACGTCATCGTCGTCGACATTGGAGAGCCGCTTGAAGCCGTGCGAAGTGATCCCGGGAGATCTCCGAGAGTCGCGTTGTACCGAAGAAGGGAGGCCCAGGTCTGCCTGTTGGGGGTAGACGGCCGTGCATACGAGGTCGTAGGCGGGAGAGAGCCGCGCTATCTTCCGATCCGGTAGATGAGTGACCAGTTCTTGAGGTGGGCGTCCCTCGTTCCCGACAAACAGGTTGAAAACCGTCCGGCGCACCATCTCCCGCAGCGAGGCATGATCCCGCCCGCGGTAGGCGATGGCGGCAACGGCCTCAACCGTGGAGCGGTACTTCTCACCAAGACCGAAGCGTCCCAGCACCTGGGCGAAGTCCTCAATATGCACGCGCCCTTCGGCGGTCCGATCGAAGCGGCGCACCACGTAGGCCCTCGTCCTCATCAGACGGCCATGCTCCTTCTCCCAGCTCATCCACCTGATTGCGGTGCCTCACGTGAACCTCGGAACTTCGATACCGACCTCGCCCTGCCAACCACATCACAGCGGCCTCGTTCGCCACGAGCCCCGGATAGTTCCCATCAGGTGTTTTCACGATCCAGCCGCCATCCTCACCATGGGCGGGAGTACCAGGCGGTCGCCCTCCTGGCGCATGGAGAACTTCAGCCCCATCCCCGCCAAGGAGAGGCGCAGGCGTGCGGAAGGTTTGGGCACGTTCACGAGCCACCAGCCGCTGCCTCGAAACCCTCATCGACAGGCGCATCGGGATCGGGGACGACCTGGACGGCTCCGGCAGATCCGCCCCGATCCGCGTAAGGAAGTCGATCTCACGGTTGGTGTCGACTCTCTGCTCACGAGCAATCAGCTCCTGAGGCGCCCCTCGGGCGGGAGATTGGAGAACCACGCGGGCACCCAGTTGGTCGCCCGAGGCTGCTTGCGCGGATGGTCCTCGAACCAGCGCCCCAGCACTGCGCGGTTCGGACGGTCCCAGTAGTCCCGGTCGAAGACGAACTTCGTGAAGGCGTCTCTGCGATGGATCGCACCGACATGCTCCCCGTGGAGGAGTACCGCGTAGACCGCCTCCATCATGACGCTTCACCTTTCCTGCCAGTCCTCGTCGGTGATGTAGTCACCGAGCGGTGGGGTGTCCTCGTGCCCGTATGCGGTCCGCGCCCTGATGAAGTTATCGAGGTAGCTGCGCAGCAGCTCAGTTCTCGCCTCTATAGCGTCGTTGTACTGGTTCTCCTGGAGGTCATGCAGGATCGGCTCGTTCAGGAAGCAACGAGGCGAGATCGGACTCACCATCCGGGAGAGAGAAGATCTCGACGATCTCTTGTCGAGATCACCTTGTTAGCGGCGACGAGGGCTCCGTCCGGAAGAGCGGAGGCCGGGACCAGGTCGGAGAACAATACCTCGCGGCGTCGTCTCCCCTCGAGTTGCGCAGCCAGCGTCTCCACTGTTAATAGGGGCGCCCGAGTCAGGATCCACCGGTTCCAGGTTCCACATCGCAGCGAGGATCACCTTGCTGTCGGAGCGAGTGGCTCGGAACACATGGAGATCAGGGACCTGCGGAAGGTTCGAGAGTGCCGCAGCGTTGAGAAGTCTTTGGACCGACTCCGACTCCTGACCAGGGACGAGACAGGCAGCCATATCGCGAAGGTCCGTCTGCGAGCCATTGATACCGAGGTCATCAGCGCCGACGCTCGTGCGCCAGAACCAGCGTCGAAGCAGTTCAAGATTACGGTCCTGAGCGTGCGGGAAGAAGGCGAAGAATCTTGCCAGAACCAGCAGTTGGAATCGAAACGGAAGGAACGTCATATGGGGGATACCGCACTGCTGGAGGAACAGCACGGCATCCACAAGAGACCGCTCCGTTTCCAGATACGCCTCCTCCTGACTTTCATTGGGAAAATCACTGACAGCCCGACGACTCGGGAGAATTCCCCCATGAACGTCGCGGGTGACGTCCGTGTGGCGTCGCACCAGGAGCGCCTGAACCACGACCTTGTCCGCCAAGACACCGAAATGGGTTCGCTCGTCAATGTGCGCGGCAATACCCGTCGTCGTCAACCCATCACTCGGACCACTGTGAATCGCATCGAAGATCTCCGCGGCATTGAGCTTCTTACCCCGATTATTGATTCGGTCGAACACCTCCCGAAGAACCACCTCATCAGCATCCTCCATGATGGTCGCAGGGACCGAGACATCAGCGAGTCTCCTGGTCACATCCTGGATATGCGAGGCATACTCCGTTCCATCAGGATTGTCTCTCAACCACGCCAGTGCACGTCCCAGATCGAACAGGGTCGGGTCAAAAGGCACGATGAGTGATGCCCCTGAATCACGCACAGGGACAACCTTCTGCTCCTCCAAAGGAATACCCCAGGAGAACCTCCGGATCGTGCGCACCTTCTGGGTCCATGACGTTGACGAGGCTGGTGATGCGTTGCTGACCATCCACCACCCACAGGGCATCCAGGATGCTGCCGGCTTCAATGTCAGGGCACCGATCCTCAGATAGTTCCGCTCTCAGCCTCCCGCTTCCAAAGCAGAAGGCTGCCGATCGGATAGCCACGAAGCACAGGTCAACGAGATTGAGGACATCCTGCTTCTCCCAGCGGAAGGAGCGCTGGAACTGCGGCACGCGCAGACGGCCGGATTTCACCAGTGAGCGCAGTTGCGCAATGCTGTAGACTCTGGCTGCTGGAGACCGCCTGCGGTTCGCTCGCACATCAATTATGCCGAACCGTGCCGACATCATCGATACGCCCTTAAGACCGCCCATCGCTCCTGACGGCGATCAGCACTCCACGACGTTGACGGCCAGGCCGCCGCGGGAGGTCTCCTTGCACGTGGCGAGTATGTCCTCGCCGGTCTGGCGCATCGTCTCGATGACGGTGTCGAGGCTGACGGCGTGCCGGCCCTCGCCCCACAGGGCCACACGGGCAGCGTTCTCCACCTGAGTGGGCGTTTCGCTCAGGGCCTCAGCCACGTGGCGACCGCCATCGAGGAGGCGCCGATCCGACCTCCTCTGGCAACCCACCGGCCCCGGCGATCGAGGCGCATTGGTCTTGATGAGCCCGCCCACGGCAGTGGCGGCCAGCAGTCCAACTGCCAGCACCGCTGCGCCCCACCCCTCAGCCAAAAATGGTTCAAGAAGAAATCAGATATAACCACTCCGCGACAAGACTCACTCCACTAACATGAACAGCATGCTAACTACCGTATCGCAACAGTTTTGTTGATATACACCTTCATGAGTTTTGTATACTGGGGCTATTTTTCCAAATTTCGCCGAAAACTAACTTACGCCATGGAGTCAATAAATGATCTCTTAATCAGTTTGCGACTGGGTCCACTAAGCCAGAATCTTTCTTTATTTCCGCGTTGATTCTCATTACATTGATTTCAAACCATCCAGGACTATCAATCTGGCGCCTTTATGGGACAACGAACAACTATCTGAACCCCTGAGCAAGACCGCAGGAGTACTGCTAGCGGTTCTCGCTTTCATCACGACGACCACAGCCAATGCTGTACGAGATCGCATATGGAACTCACTTTGGTCGATTCTTGTCGACCTACTTAATTTCTAAGTCATACACTAGCAGCCTCTATGGACTCCAATATTTAAACTATTTTCTTTGATCGTTTTTCTGTACCCATTTATTTCAAGTTCCTACGCAGAACAAACTGATCTAGCGTTCCTGTCGATTCCCAACCTCACCTTATTGGAAATGCAGTTTGGTTATCGTGTTTCATTATTGTAGGACTAACTGTCTTACTTAACGTACTTTCACTACTGCGTCAAACATTTATTCAACTACACCAACCTAGTCAGTTTATTGAAATTGAGGAGGATATACAAACGGAATCTAAGAAAGAAATCAAGGACCTTACTTAACTGATCGAGATTCCATTCTTACACTGCGAGACGCTCTTTCACCAGCTATATTGAATTCGCATCCTCGCTACCCACTGAGCATGATGTACTTCAGACTGACATTGGGGCCAAGCGTGTGGCGGCAATCAACGAACAAGTTAGTCAGTAAGCTAGAAGTTGAATACCGCACACTGAACGACATTAGCAAGCAAGCCAGGCACCAAAGAAGCAAACTAGATTCTGGGACAAACTGCTGAGCAGCCGAACATCGACAGAAGAACGTCTTCATTCTGCGCAATTGATTATGCAAGGTCGACATGAGGCAATAGTTAGAAAACTTGATTCACAAGACACTCAGTCGATACGAATAAAGCTGATAAATCAACTGCTCGTTGATGCCTCAGCAGTGGAAGCGTGCCTGAATGCGGCAATCCACACCATATCCAAAGAAGGAACTGAGGTTCTCAAAATTGCGGATTGATTTCACATGTTAACCAGATACCCGATCCTCAGGCAATAAGAAACCGCATTCATCTATCATCGGACCAGAAGCTCAGCAAATACATTCCCTCGGCTGTCACCGGACGATGACTTATCGAGACCTGGCTAGACTATTCAAAATGGATGCTCGTCGAAACCCCTTATCTCAACACCACTCTGTCGAGTTTTACATGAAATAGTGCGCAATGCAAATCGCATTCACCATGAACCCACCAGAAGATATGCGCTACATCAGCTTACTAATGCATTAATTGACGCACTCATTATCAACCGGCATCCCCACGAACAAATTCCTACCAACTCCTTAATGCATTGATTTCCTCCCAGTAACTACTGAGTTCTCCCTACTGAGAATTCTAGTGGCTCTTCAAATACCCCATTCTGATCGTCGAAATATCTCTTGGTTGTATAAACTCTCATCTCACTGCTGGAGGTCTTTTGAGCCTGAATCCTACCCGAATTGTTGAAGTATGTGCGATGAGGACGCCGTGGCAGCACTGCTGTATATGCTTCTATACAGCTATCAAGCAAGCCCCGGTGTCATCATCAAACATACTGTCCCTTTGGGAACGGTTACGCTACCACCATGGAGTTTCTAGAAAAGAAGCAGGATTTCAAGGCGTGGCATCCGTCCGGCGAGTCAAGCAGATATCGCACATAGTAACTAAGTCGGACTGACATGGTTGATATTCTCGACAACCTGTTGTCGGTGAGCTGTACCTGATTTTATGGAGAAAATATATAGTAAATCCACTATCGGTTTTACCGACCTTGTCATATGGAGAGCTGTCGTCGGAAATCGAATTCACTTCAGAGAACATTTCTTGGACAGCAAGCAAAGTTTGTTTAACGATCGGCAAGCCGAAGAAGCCGTAAACGACATCATGATGCCGCTGAGATCCTCGAGAAATCTGGGATGAGTGAGGAGGCGAGAAACCTCCGCGCATCTCTGCCCGACGAAGAATACCACAGAAGAAGAGCAACTGAGGAATTTGCCAACATCAGCACACCTCTCCCGCACCTTCATCCCGGACCTACGTTTAGTGGCCGATCGGCGTTTAAGTAATCGCCAGCGTCGACTGTCACGCCCGATCCAATAACGGGGTTTAGATGCAAAGCGTGTTTCGCTGCTGCTCAGCACTCCACGACGTTGACGGCCAGGCCGCCGCGGAGGTCTCCTTGTACTTGGCGAGCATGTCCTCGCCGGTCTGGCGCATCGTCTCGATGACGGTGTCGAGGCTGACGGCGTGCCGTCCCCTCGCCCCACAGGGCCATGCGGGCGGCGTTGATGGCCTTGACGGCGGCCACCGCGTTGCGCTCGATGCATGGGATCTGGACGAGTCCCGCCCACCGGGTCGCAGGTGAGCCCCAGGTTGTGCTCCATGGCGATCTCAGCGGCGTTCTCCACCTGGGCGGGCGTCCCGCCCAGGGCCTCAGCCAGGGCCGGCAGCCGCCATCGAGGAGGCCGACCCGACCTCCCCTGGCAGCCCACCTCGGCCCCCGCGATCGAGGCGTTGGTCTTGATGAGCCCGCCCACGGCGGTGGCGGCGAGCAGGGAAGCGGCGGGCGCCGTCGTCGTCGGCCCCGGGGATGAAGCGCTCGTAGTAGGCCAGGACCGCCGGGACGATGCCGGCCGCGCCGTTGGTGGGGGGCGGTGACGACGCGGCGCCCGGCGGCGTTCTCCTCGTTGACCGCGAGCGCGAACAGGTCCACCCAGTCCATGCCGCGCAGGGGTCGGCCATGGTGAAGGCGGCGGCCGGGCCAGCTCGACTGGGCGCGCAGCCGCTCGTGGAGGGCCTTGGCGCGGCGGCGCACCCCGAGCCCGCCGGGCAGGATGCCCTCGGCGTTCATGCCGGCCTCGATGCAGGCGCGCATCGTGGCGCGCAGGCGGTCCAGGTAGGCCATGACCTCCTCCCGGCTGCGGGCGGAGAACTCGTTGGCCAGGACGACGTCGGACGCGCTCAGGCCTCGCGCTCGCAGGTCGCCAGCATCGCGGCCGACGTGGTGAAGGGGAAGGGCGCGGGGTGGCGTGGACCTGGGTGGCGGAGGCGGTCGCCAGGGCCTGGATCGACGGCGACCGGGGGCGCCGACGTCCTCCATGACGAAGCCGCCGCCCACGGAGTAGTAGGTGCGGCGCAGGATCTCGGCGCCGCTGGCGCAGTGAGGCGGTCAGGGTCATGCCGTTGACGTGGTAGGGCAGGACCCGCCCGGGCAGGAAGTGGATGTCGGCGCTCGGGCTGAAGGGACGGGGCCGACGCCGTCGACCACCAGCTCGCCGGCGGCCTCGACCTCCTCCATGAGGGACTCGCACACGACGGCGGGGACCGTCTCGGGCTCGTAGCCGGCCAGGCCCATGACGGCGGCGCGGTCGGTGGCGTGCCCGCGGCCTGTGGCGCCGAGCGATCCGTAGAGCTCGACGGTGACGCGGGTGGGCTGCGGCAGGCCGGCGCCCGGGGGCCGGGTGAGGCGCACTCGCCGTCGGATGCCCCCCGCGCCGCCCGGACGGACCGCCTCGGCCAGGGCACGGCTGAAGGCGCGGCCGGCCCGCATGGGACCCACGGTGTGGGAGGAGGAGGGGCCGATGCCGATGCGCATGAGGTCGAAGACGCTCAGCGGGCGGGGCGCCTGCTCGACGTCGATCGCCCCGGCCAGCAGGGCGGCGGGCGTGGCCGAGTCCAGCGCCGTCGAGACGAGCGCGGTCTCCCGGGCGACGTCGGGTGCTCGGTGACCGCCGTGGTCGCAGAACCGGCTGCGGAATCAGGGGACGTGTGTCGAGGAGGAGAGGCTGCGGCGGGTCACGTCCTTAATGATGCATGTCCCGGCGCCCGGGGACCCAACTCCGTGCCGGGACCTTGGTCCGTCTCAGTCCGTGGGGCGCACCAGCCACCAGGCGGCGTAGGGCGGCACGGGCACGCGCCCCTCCCCGCCCCGTCCAGTGACGTGGACCCGAAGGGACCGTGTCGGTCAGGACGTCGGTGGCCCCCATGACCCCGAGCCGGGCGAGGCTGGTCGGCGGCCACCGACCGCCACTGCGGCGTCACGTTGTACACGCCCACGAAGCTGCCGCGCGGGTGGTCGCGGTAGGTCACCAGCACCCAGGGGTCGTCGACGTCCTGGACCTGGGTGCGCACGGCGGCGTCGAGCTGGGGCAGGCCGGCGCGCACCCTGCGCCATGTGCGCCAGGTCGGTGAAGACGCGCCCCCTCGACGGTGGAGCGGTCGCGCCGGTTGGCCAGCCGGGCCTCGTCGAGGCGGGGCGCCCGGCCCAGCGCGAGTCGGCCTCGTGGCCGGGCTCGGTGTCCCAGTTGGGGTCGTTGGGCTGGGCGAGCTCGTCGCCCGCTCCACGGGACAGGGGATGCCGCCCCACCCGTAGAGGATGGCGTGGGCCATGCGCAGGGCGTGAATCCGCTCCTCGCGCCAGGTCCGCAGCGCCTCGACCTCGTGCTCGGGGGTCTCGTCTGTGACGCCCTCCCAGGCCTCGGTGGCGGCCTCGATCCCGATGAGTGAGGCGGCCGTCCAGCGATGCGCCGGTCCCCGGTAGCCGGGTTGTGCTGGAAGACGAGGCCCGCGGCGTCGGAGGTGGGGTACTCGCCGCTGTACCAGTCGGCCAGGAAGGACCGGTGGTCGTAGCCGCCACAGGCCCACGGCGGCCGCGTCGTCGTCGTCGATGGCCCAGCCGATGTCGTCGTGGCAGCGCAGGTAGGGTGATCCAGGTGGCGGTGGTCGGCTCGACCGGCAGGGTTCTGGAGGGGCCTCGACGGCCAGCGTCGTGTCGCGCGCGGCGAGCATGGACCAGACCTGGACCATGAGGGAGTTGTGGTAGGCCAGGTCGGAGACCTTGCCCGGTGTACTGCCCTGGCCGAGGTACTGGAGGAGCTCGGTGGGGGCGACGATCGCCTCGGCCTTGAGGGGTCGACGGGCGGGGCAGGCGATGCGGGTCAGGGCGCGCAGGACCTCGGTGATGGCGTGGACCTCGGGCTGGCCCTGGCGGTCGGTGCCCTTGCGCTTGATGGTGAAGGCGATGGCGTCCAGGCGCAGCACCTCGACGCCGCGGTTGGCCAGGTCCAGGACGATGCCGGCGAACTCGGCCATGACGTGGGGGTTGCGCCAGTTGAGGTCCCACTGGAAGGAGTTGAAGGTGGTCCACCCAGCCGCCCACGCCGTCGTCCCAGGTGAAGTTGCCGGGGGCGAAGTCGGGGAAGACCTCCGGCAGGGTGCGCTCGTGAGGCGTCGGGCTCGGTGCGGTCGGGGAAGATGAGGAAGTAGTCGCGGTAGCGCTGCTCGCCGGCGCGCGCCCGTGCCGCCCACTCGTGCTCGGCGGCCACGTGGTTGAGGACGAGGTCCACCACCAGGGAGATCCCCTCGGCGCGCAGCTCACCGGCCAGGTGCTCGAGGTCCTCCATGGTGCCCAGGTCCGGGCGCACGGTGCGGTAGTCGGCGACCGCGTAGCTGCCGTCGGAGTCGCCGGGACGCGGGGTGAGCAGGGCATGAGGTGGAGGTAGGGTGACGCCCAGCTCGCGCAGGTAGTCGATGCGGTCCTCCACGCCGCGCAGGGTGCCGGCGAAGCGCTCGGTGTAGGCGGCGTAACCGACCCGACCGGGGTGCTGGGCCCAGGTGGGGTCGAGGGTGCGAGGCCAGGTCCAGGCGGCGCAGCTCGTAGTCGCGCTCGCGCGTAGGCCCGGGCGGCCAGGGCCAGCAGGTTGAGGCCTCCTCCTCGGCGGCGTCGCCGTAGAGGGTGGTGAGCCCGTCGAGGAGGTCAGGGGTACCAGGCCTCGGCACGCGTGAGGAAGATGTCCCGCTCGACGGCCTCAAGCGGGTCCAGGACGTGGAAGACGATGTCGTTGAGGGAGGCGGGGAGGGAGCGGCGGCGCTCATGAATCCATGGTCCCCGATTCGACGCCGTCGCGGTACTGATTTCCTCATTCTCCCGTCGGCCGGAGCATCAGGACCCGACGGCATCGTAGGACTCGCGGTGGGCCAGGATCTGGGCGGAGTGGGTATGGATCCAGGTGCGCAGCGCGTCGATGGGCGCCTGGAGGCTGCGACCAGGTCGGTCAGCTCGTAGTCGACCCGCGGCGGCACACCCGGCAGCTGGGTGCGCGTCACCAGGCCGTCGCGCTCCATGGATCGCAGCGTCTGGGTGAGGGACCTTGGGCGTCACCCCGCCGACCCGCGAGCGCAGCTCCCCGAAAAGCGAGCTCGGTCCCTCGGCCAGGACCATCACCACCAGCGGCGTCCAGCGGTCGACGACGTGACGCAGCACCGTGCGCGACGGGCAGGGCGGGCGAGAGGACGTCGAAGTCGAAGACCGCCGTCGGGAACCCTCCCCGGCGGGAGCCGCACAGCATGGGGCGCTCTCGCGAATATCCTCTCCGACTCGCCTGAGGAAAGCTCCATCGCACCCTCCACGCCCGCGGTGACGGCGCTCCTCGCACTGCTGGCGCCGCCTCGAGCCGCCTTCCGACGCTCAGCCATCAGCCCCTCAGTCCGTGACACAACACACTCTCTTAGTTACTTTGAGGGTACTCAGTATCCAAATCATACCATCAAGTCATCGCGAGATTGCCGACACCCGGCACACTCACCTCGGGCAGCATCGCACCCACTGGAAGGAAGACTCATGAAGATCACCGTCATCGGAGGAACCGGAATGGTCGGCTCGGCCACCGTCACCGAGGCCGCCGGCCGCGCCACGAGGTCGTCTCCGCCTCGCGCTCGGGCCGTCACGCCGAGGGGCGCTACGCAGGACGTCACCCTCACCCTGGCCGACACGCAGGCCGTGGTCGACCTCATCAACAGCTCCGACGCCACCGTCATCACGGTCTCCGCCGGTCGCGGAGAGTCCGCCCAGCCCGTCATCGACGCCCACCGCGCCCTCATCGCCGCCGCACCCACCGGCCGGCTCATCGTCGTCGGCGGCGCCGGCTCCCTGACCACGCCCGACGGCACCCGTCTGGTGGACACCCCCGGATTCCCCGAGGAGTACAAGACAGAGGCCCTGGCCTTCGCCGAGGTCCTCGACCTCTCTCTACCGCGAGGCCGGCAGCGCCCTGAACTGGACCCTGCTCTCCCCCGCCCCGGAGTTCACCGACAAGCCGCGCACCGGCACCTACGCCGAGGGCGGCGACCAGCCCGCAGGCAGCGAGATCTCCGTGGCCGACTTCGCCGTCGCCCTGGTGGACGAGGCCGAGAAGGACGCGCACCGCGGCCACCGCTGGACCATCGCCAACGCCTGAGCCCGCGGCCGCTCACAGCGCACCCACCCAGCCGGGCCGGTTCCATACGACCGGCCCGGCTTTAGCTTGTGCGCCCCTGGCCGGTGCAGGCTTGACCCCATGACTGCCATCGCCCTGACCATCGCCGGCTCCGAGGCCTCGGGCGGCGCCGGCGCCCAGACCGACCTCAAGACCTTCCACACCCTCGGCGTCTTCGGCTGCACGGCCCCTGACCTGCATCGTCTCCATGGACCCCAGGACGGCTGGAACCACCGCTTCGTGCCGGTGGATCCCCGGCGTCATCGCCGACCAGATCGAGACCCTGCGCCGCCGTCCACTCGCGCGTCGACGCCGTCAAGATCGGCATGCTGGGGCACCGCACCCACCATCAACGTCGTCGAGCAGGCCCTGGAGACCTACGACTTCCCCCACCGTGGTGCTCGACCCGGTCCTCATCTGCAAGGGCCAGGAGTTCGGGGCGCCCTCGAGGTGGACAACGCCCCTGCGCACCAAGATCCTGCCGCGCGCCACGATGACCACCTCCAACCTCTTCGAGGCCGCCACGCTGGCGGGCATGGAGGAGATCACCACCGTCGAGCAGCTCAAGGACGCCGCCAAGCGCATCCACGACCAGGGCGTCCCCAATGTCCTGGCCAAGGCCGGCCTGTCGCTGGGCACCGGCACCGCCCTGGACGTCTTCTACGACGGCACCACCCTGGAGGTCCTCGAGGTTGAGGCCGTGGGCACCGAGCGTCCACGGCGCCGGCTGCACCCTGGCCGCCGCGGTGACCGCCGAGCTCGCCAAGGGCGCCGCCCCACTGAGGCCGCTGTCACCGCCAAGGAGGTCGTCTCCTCCTCCATCCGGCACGGGCTGCGCGGCAACATGCCCTTCCTCTACGTCTACCAGGGCGAGTACCGGCCGGCCTGAGGCCTGCACCACCGAGGCGCCTCCCGGTTCCTCACCGATCTTCCTGCTCACCATCCGCCGCCGACGGTCTCCAGCCCGTCGGCGGCGGATGCGTCATCCACACCCGAGTCTGTCACCTGGGCGACTTTTTCAGCGACTGCCGCGGCCTGACACCTACGCACGCCTGACCTGCACAGATACCTCAGGCCCACCAGCGCGAAGCAGCACCGACGCACCTAAAAAGTCGCCATTCGTGACAGATCGACCCCTGAGGAACCAGCACGCCAGCCGGTAGATAGATTATCTAGTAACTAGGTAGTCTATAAACCATGGACTCATCAGCAGCTCGCCTCCTGCGCGGATTCCTGGAACCCTGTCTGCTCTCACTGCTGGCCGAGCACGCTGACTACGGGACTGTCCCCTGGCACAGCGGCTCGCCGTCGCCGGGCTGGATGAGGTGCCCGGCGGCACGCCTCTACCCGGCTCTCATGCGCCTGGAGAAGCGCGGCCTCGTCGCGGTCTCCTGGCGCCCCTCCACTCCGGGCCCGCCCGCAAGTACTACGAGCTGACCGACGCCGGACACACGGAGCCCGCCGCACGACGGGCCGAGTGGCGAACCTTCTCACGGCGGTCGGTGCTCTCATCGAGGGCCGGAAGGTACGCACGGAGGCCTCCCTCATGAGCCGGGCCCTGAGGAAGCCAGGGACCCGGTGCCGGACACGAAGGCCGACTGGTACCGAAGCTTCGAGGCGAGCTCGCCTCCCACGGCCCTGCCGACCTCCGAGGTCGAGCGCACGGCCGCCCTCAACCCGGGCTGAGGCCGAGGCGGCCGGAGTGACACCCGGCGACCCTGTACGGTCCGGCGGTCCTCTACGCCCGCGAGGTCGCCCTGCACTGCGGGACCACCAGGCTGACGTACCCGCCTCACCGCGGCCGCTCCTGTCGTCCTGCGACTGATGGACGTCTCCGTCGCGCCGCGGCAGGCGCACGGTCCTGTCCGGCATCAACCTCACCATCCACTCGGGGCGAGGTCGTCGCCGTCGTCGGGGCCAACGGCGCCGGCAAGTCGACCCCTGCTTCAGCTCTGCGCGGGCCTGCTGCGCGCAAGCGGTGGGAGCATCGAGAGGACGCCGAACTTCGGCTACGCGCCCCAGCTCGACTCCTTGGCGCCACTGCTGACGGTGGACGAGCACCTCCGGCTCTTCGGGGCGGCCGCGGGATCCGGCAAGGCCGCTCCGTCTCGACCGGCCACCGCCTCCTCACCCGCCTGGGCTGGACCGCTCGCGGAGACCAGACCGCCGGGACGCCTCGGTGGGACCCAGCAGAAGCTCAACGTCGCTCTCGCCCAGCTCGACGCCCCTGATCTGCTCCTGCTGGATGAGCCCCTACCAGGGCATGGACGCCCCTGGCCTACGAGGACCTGTGGGCGCTCATCTCGGCCTGGCGCGCCTCGGGCGCAGGCGTCCCTGCTGGTCACCCACCTGCTGCGTGACGTCGACCTGGTCGACCGCGTCATCGAGCTGCCGGCCCCGCAGGAGGACGCAGGCCGGACAATCCGCCGAATGCCCCGACGGGCACAGCGAAAGGAGTCCGCATGAGCACCTCGCCCGACCACTCCACGCCGCAGACCGAGTGGGGACCGCACCGAGGGCGCCCGGTTCCGGTCGACGGCCGCGACCACGGGCCTGGTCGCGCTCATCACCCCTGCGTGAGCTCGCCCGACGGCGCGGCGCCCTCGCGCTGGCGACCCTGCTGCCGCTGACCTTCTACCTGGTGCGCCTGGAGACGCACTGGACCGCCATCCGGCTCCTGTCGATCGGCCTGGGCTGGGCGACGGCAACGCTGGCGCTGTTCACGCAGGTCTCGTCCCGCCCAGTGGACCGCCGCCTCGCTGTGAGCGGGGCTCCGCCCGCAAGCCCTGCTGCTGGGCCGCTACCTCGCGGTGCTCGGGCTCGGGTGGATCATCGGCCTGCTCTACAGCGGGCCTCGTCCTGACTCACGATCGGCGACGAGCTCACCCACCCCGAGTGCGGTGCCGGTCATGCTGCTGCTGACCGCCACCGTCGCCACTCCCCTGGGCTCCCTGGCCGCCGCCCTGGTTCCACGGGACCTCGAGGGGCGCTCTTCTGCTGCTGTCGGTCATGGCGGTGCAGGTGCTGGTGATCCCTCCGAGGGCTGGACCCGCGTCCTACCGCTGTGGTCGACCCGAGAGCTGGCGAGCGTCGTCGTGGAGAACCTGGGGTCCGACGACCGCGCCTACCTGCACCGCGGGGCTGGCGCATGGCGCCACCATGGCCGTCCCTGCTGACGGCGGCGAGCTGGGCCGTGGGCGTCCTGCGCCTGCGCACGGTCCGCCTCCCGGCCCTCGACTCCTGCCGAGCCGGCCTACTCGTAGGCGGGCTCAGGGGGTGACGTCGCGCGCCATGTTGGCGAAGCGCGACACGTGCCCCTGGAAGGCCACCGGGATGGTGCGGGTCTGCCCGTTGCGGTGCTTTGGCCACGATGATGTCGGCCTCGCCGGGCGCTCTCGTTGTTGTAGTACCCGGGCGGTGCAGCAGGATGATGATGTCCGCGTCCTGCTCCAGCGATCCGGACTCGCGCAGGTCGCTCATCTGGGGCTTGTTGCCGGTGCGCTGCTCGGGACCGCGGTTGAGCTGGGCGACGGCGATCACCGGGATCTCCAGCTCCCTTGGCCAGCAGCTTGAGGGACCGGGAGAACTCGAGACCTCCTGCTGACGCGACTCGACGCGCTTGCCCGAGCTCATGAGCTGGAGGTAGTCGATGACCATGAGCCCCAGGTTGTGCTGCTGCTTCATGCGCAGCGCCTTGGAGCGGATCTCCGGCATGGTGAGGTTGGGCGAGTCGTCGATGAACAGCGGCGCGTTGGAGACGGGGTTGAGGCCACGGCGACGTCGGTCCAGTCGCGGTCCTCCATCTGGCGCGAGCCGCGCAGCTTGTTCATGTCCACGCTGGACTCGGCGGCCAGGATGCGCATCATGAGCTCCATGCGCCCCATCTCCAGGGAGAAGTAGCAGCTGGTGATGCCGTGGTGGATCGACGCCGAGCGGCAGAAGTCCACGGCGAGCGTGGACTTCCCCATGGCGGGGCGCGCGGCCACGATGATCATCTGGCCCGGGGTGGAGCTCGCCGGTGAGCCTCGTCGAGCTCGATGAAGTCGGTGGGCACCCCGGTCAGGGCCCCGTTGTCGCGGTTCTGGGCGGCCTCGATCTCCAGGTTGGCCTCCCCAGGAGCTCGGAGACGGCGACGTAGTCCTCCTTCTCCCCTCGTGGTGGGCCACCGAGTAGACCTCGGCCTCGGCCAGGGTGACGAGCTCGGCGATGTCGCCGGCGTCGGTGGAGTACCCCAGCTGGGTGATGCGGGTGCCGGCCTGGACCAGGCCGCGCATGAGCGCCTTGTCCTTGACGATGCGGGCGTAGTAGCCGGCGTTGGCGGCGGTGGGGACGGTGGCCATGAGGGTGGCCAGGTAGGGGGCGCCGCCGATGCGTCTCGAGCTCGCCGCGCTTGGAGAGCCTCATCGGCGACGATGAGCGGGTCGGCGGGCTCGGAGCGGTTGTAGACCTCGACGATCGCGTCGAAGATCGACTCGTGGGCCGAGCGGTAGAACTCCGGACCCGCGCAGGACGTCGATGACGTCGGTGATGGCCTCCTTGCTCAGGAGCATGCCGCCCGAGCGTGGCCATCTCGGCCTCGAGGTCCTGGGGCGGGAGGCGGTCGAAGGCGGAGCTGTCGGTGCGGACGCTTCCGCCGTCGGCGCCGCCCGAGCCGGCCTGAGCGCCCATGCCGTTGTCCATCCGGCCACCTTCCGCACTGTCACGCCGGCTGGTCCCGGCTCGTCCTGCTGCTCCCGACGACGGCCCGCCGCGTCAGGAGAGACGCTCGCCCGCGTGAGCGCGCGCGTGACGATAACGCCATCGGGCAGGCCCCGCAAACTCTCAAGTTCACCCGCCTTGGGGATATCCGCACCACCGCTGTGGGAAGACCCCCAGAGCCTGGGGACAGAGGCGGATACGCTGTGGACACAGATGTGCACCTGTCGCCAGCACTCCGACACTGGAGCGACCTTTTCGTTGGCATGACAGCGATGACGAGGGTTCAGGCTTTTCCCATAGGCTCTTCCCACGACATCACAATGTGATCTGTGGACAAGTGGGTAAACCTGTGGACAAACATCACCTTCGACTTGAGGTCCACGCTGTTTGTGGCTCCCCTACAGGGTGGTCCGCGCAGTTATCCCCAGACCCCGACCATCTCGGCCAAGCAACGGCTTCATCAGGGCATATCCTCCAGCAAATATTCAGCCTTCTAGTACTTTTCCCTTGGGGGCGAATAGTTGTGCGATCCCCCAGGACAAATCCGGGCGATCAGTAGGCTCAGTCACGTCCAGGTCTCACGCTGCGACCTCATCCTCAACCCTCATCCTCAACCTGCTCCGTGAGCACCGCTTGGGCAGCAAGGGCGGTCGGCTGATGCCTGATCGCGGTCCCTGGTCCACAATGGAGGCCGTGCCCGACACCAGCAGCCCCCGCCTCCACCGGTCTCAACCGCCAGGTCCTGTCCCTGGCCGTGCCGGCGCTGGGGCGCTGATCGCCGAACCGCTTTTCGTCCTGGCGGACTCGGCGATGGTCGGCCACCTCGGCGCAGTGAGCCTGGCGGGCCTGTCCCCTGGCCTCAACGATCCTGACGACGACGGTGGGCCTGTTCGTCTTCCTGGCCTACGCCACCACGGCGACGACGGCGAGACTGTTCGGGGCCGGCCGGCGCACCGAGGGGCCTGCGGGCCGGCGTCGACGGGATGTGGCTGGCGCTCCTGCTGGGGCTGGGTGCGGGGGCGCTCCTGGGACTGACCGCCCCCTGGCTGACCGAGGCGATGGGTGCCGACGGCGCGGTGGCTCAGGCGGCCGTGGCCTACCTGCGCGCCTCCTGCCCGGGACTGCCCGGGATGTTCGTCGTCCTGGCGGCCACCGGCGTGCTGCGCGGCCTGCTGGATACGCGCACGCCCTTCGTCGTGGCCACGGGTGGGGCGGTCTTCAACATCGTCGTCAACGCGATCCTGCTCTACGGCGTCGGAATGGGGATCGCGGGCTCGGGCGCCGGCACCGCGATCGCGCAGACGGCCATGGCGCTGGCGCTGGCCGGTCCGATCGCCCAGGACGGCCCGGGCGGCCGGCGTGGGCCTGCTCCCCACCGCCAGGGCCTGCGGGCCTCTCTGGGCAGTGGGGACGCCGCTGCTCATCCGCTCACTGAGCCTGCGGGTGGCGATCCTGGCCACCGTGTGGGCGGCGACGGCGCTCGGGGAGGTGTCGCTGGCTGCCCACCAGGTGGTCAACGCCCTGTGGACCTTCGCGGCCTTCGCCCTGGATGCGCTGGCCGTGGCGGCACAGGCCCTCATCGGCACCGCCCTGGGACAGGCGCAGAGGGACGGACGCGGACTCGGCCGTACCGGACGCTGAGGCCCTCACCGAGGAGGAGGCCGGGACTGCTGCGGCGACCGCCGGCTGGTCCATTGATGAGCTCTCAAGACGGATGCTGGCCTGGGGCGCTGGAACGGGTGCGCTCATCAGGGATGCTCATGGCGGTGGGCGCCGCCTGGCTGCCCTCGCGCCTTCACCTCCGACGCGGGCGTCATCGCGGCCGCGACCCCGACGCTCCTGGTCGCGGCGAGCGCGCAGCCACTCGCCGGGAGTCGTCTTCCTGCTCGACGGCGTGCTCATGGGCGCCGGTGACGGCCGCTACCTGGCCCGGGCGGGCCTGGTGACGCTGGTGCCCTACGTGCCGCCTCGCGCTGCTCATCGGGGGCGGCGTGCTGCCGGGGGTCTGACGGGGCGACATCGGGCCTGGTGCTGCTGTGGGATCGCCTTCGCCTGGGTCTTCGCGGCCGCCCGCGGCGCCACCACCCTACCTGCGGGCCCGCGGCACCGCCTGGCGCCACTGACCGGCCGCCCCCGACCGAGCTCTTCCCCGCGCGGTCGTGCTCTACGCCTCGAGGTCGAGGGTTGAGGGCTACGACCTCGCGACCTACCCTACGATCCAGGCAGCCGGCACGAGGGCCGTCACCCCGTGGCCACAGTGCTGTCCGTTCCTGCTGCATCCACAGGGCTCCGACGCTGCGGTAGCCACCTCTCCCACCCGCCCATCACGCTTGCGACATGGAGCCCCTATCCCGAACCGCCCTCAGCTGCCGCCCGTTGTCGCGTCCGCCGGCCCACCGGCCGCCATGCGCAACCCCCGTCAGGCTCCTTTCGTGGTGTCTATGGGGATATCGGCGCTCAGGACCTGCCCCGTTGGGAGGCCGGCGCGCGCTCTCAGTCTGGCTCGTTGCGCGGCCGCCTGCCTTCAGGTCAAGTCCGCGCGCTGCCTGAGCCACGAGTCGGCCGCACTCGTTCACGGTCTGTGGTTGCGGGAGCGTGAGCCGGACGTCAGCGTCGTCGTCCCCTCAAGTCCGCACCATCCCCACCAGGAGCTCCCCTCCGCCGGGAGCGCAACGCCTCGCCTACCTGCGCCGGCGACACCTGACGCTGCCGCAGAAGGACATCACCACCGTCTCGGGCCTGCCTGTGAGCACCTTTGGGACGGACCGCGGTCGACTGCGCCTTCGACCTTCCCGCCCACGACTCGGTGTGCGTGGTCGAGTCGGCGCTTCGCGCTATCGCCCGTCCGTCGCGATACCAGTACGCGCAGTCGAGCCGCCGAGTCGAGGCTGCCCGGCATCAGCTCAAGCCACCATTGCGGCGCAGGGCCCGCGTGCCGGGGCGCGGCGCGCACGTGCCGTCGTCGCCATAGCCCTCGGCCTTCACCCGAATCACCGGGAGAGTCGCTTGCTGCACTGGTTGGTGGCGCGCTCTGGGCCTGCCGGCTCCGCGCATTCAGATGGCGATCACGGACGTCCACCACTCCCGCCTCTACTTCCCCGATGAGGCCTGGCCGGAGTACCGGGTACTGGCGGAGTTCGACGGGCGGATCAAGCACAGGGACCCCCGGAGGACCTGTGGCAGGAGAAGCAGCGCCAGGACGCCCTCACGCGCATGGGCTGGCGCATCGAGCGCTTCATCTGGGCGGACTTCACGCACCTCGACGTGCTGCGCGACCGGATCCTGGCCCTCTTCCCCGCCACCGTCGCCCGCAGCGCGCGCCCGTGGCAGACCTGTGGAGATGATCGCTGGCTCCCGACCGCGCTGTCGTGCCTTATGCCTCGAGGTCGAGGGTTAGGGGTACGACTCGCGACCCTACCCTACGATCGGACCGCCGGCACGACCCAGCACGCCCTGCACGACCCTCGACAACGCCGTCGGGCCGGAGTCCCCGCGTGGAGGACCCGACCCGACGGCTGAAGGATGCCCGGCGCTCAGCGCGCGGGAACGACGTTGACCTCGAGAGGGGCCACGACGTCGGCGTGCAGGCGCACGGAGGCGCTGTGACGACCGGTCGACTTGATCGGCGGCACGACCTGGATCTTGCGGCGGTCGACGGCGGGGCCGCCGGCGGCCTTGACGGCATCGGCCAGGGTCGCAGTGGTCACGGCGCCGAAGAGGCGGCCGTTGTCACCGGCGGTGGCGGAGACCGTCACGACGTTCTCCTGCAGCCAGGCGCGAGCGGTCTGGGCGTGCTCGAGGGACTCGATGGAGCGCTTGCGGCGCGCCTCGGCCATCTGGTCGATCTGGCGCTGGGCGCCCTTGGTCCACGGGGTGGCCAGCTTGCGGGGCAGGAGGTAGTTACGGGCGTAGCCGTCCTTGACCTCCACGACCTCGCCGGCGGAGCCGAGGTGCGAGACGTCGTGCGTGAGAATGAGCTTGGTGGTCATTGCGCGTGCCTCCGATCAGCGAGCCGAGCTCGAGTAGGGCAGCAGAGCCATCTCGCGGGCGTTCTTCACGGCCTTGGCGATCTTGCGCTGCTCCTGGACGGAGACACCGGTGACGCGACGGGCGCGGATCTTGCCGCGGTCGGAGATGAACTTCCGCAGCGTGGCGGTGTCCTTGTAGTCGATAGTGCCGACCTTGATGGCCTTGACGGGGCTGACCTTCTTCTTCGGCTTGCGAAGTTGGGGCTTCGCCATGGTGGTACTCCTTGGTCTGAGCGCCTGGGCGCTCTACGAGATGAAAAGTGTTGTGTGTGAGGGAACGGGTCGACGTCGTGGCGACCTTTAGAACGGGGGCTCGTCACCGAAGGAGGTGGAGCCGCCCGTGGCCCACGGGTCGTCCGCGGCGCCGCCGGCGGGGGCGTTGTACCCGGACTGGCCCTGGCCGCCGAAGCCGCCACCGCCGTTGTAGCCGCCCTGCTGGGGGCCACCCTGGTTGTATCCGCCCTGACCGCCCTGGTTGCCGCCGAAGCCGCCGCCCTGACCTCCGCCGAAGCCACCCTGACCGCCACCGCGCGGCTGGCGGGTGACCTGAGCCTTGGCGTAGCGCAGGGAGGGGCCGATCTCATCGACCTGCATCTCCACCACCGTGCGGTTCTCGCCCTCACGGGTGGTGTAGGAGCGCTGGACCAGCCGGCCCTGGACGATGACGCGCGTGCCCTTGGTCAGCGACTCGGCCACGTTCTCCGCGGCGTCGCGCCAGATCGAGCAGCGCATGAACAGGGTCTCCCCGTCCTTCCACTCACCGGCCTGGCGGTCGAAGGTGCGCGGCGTGGAGGCGACCGTGAAGGAGGCCACCGCTGCCCCGGAGGGCGTGAAGCGCATCTCGGGGTCCGCGGTGAGGTTCCCGACGACGGTGATGATGGTGTCTCCGGCCATGGCGTTGTCTCCGTTCCCGGTAGAGGCTCAGGCCTCGGGACGCAGCAGCTTGGTGCGCAGAACGGTCTCGTTGAGGCCGAGCTGGCGGTCGAGCTCCTGGGCGATCTCGGGCGTGGTGGTCATGTCCACGACGACGTAGAAGCCCTCGGACTTCTTCTTGATGTCGTAGGCCAGCCGGCGCTTGCCCCAGATGTCGACCTTGTCCACGGTGCCCCCGTTGCTGGGGACGACCTGCAGCAGCTTCTCGAGCGTCGCGTTGGCGGTGCGCTCGTCCGTCTCGGGGTCGAGGATGATCATGATCTCGTAGTGACGCATGCTTGGTACCCACCTCCTCTGGTCTGTGGCGGTCACGGTCCTTCCGTGACAGGAGGGTGATGCGTGCGGCGCACCATCCGGCGGAAACAGGCTTCACTCCGCCTTCCGCCCGACGGCGCAGCCAGTTCGCCACATTACCGGACAACCCATCGGCCCTGAAAGCCGAGACGGTGGGCCGACGACGTGCCGTGCAACACGTCGTCGGCCCACCGTCAGGTGCCCGCGGGAGGGCGGGGGTCAGCCACCGCGGGGTGGTGGGGCGCTAGCCGACACCGTCCTGGTTGTTGCGGTTGTTGTTGCCGCCGCCGGGGTTACCCCCACCGCCGGGGTCTCCACCGCCGGGGTCACCACCGCCGCCAGGGTTACCACCGCCGCCTTGGTTTCCATTGTTGCCGCCTTGGTCTCCGCCGCCAGGGTCTCCACCGTTGCCGCCTTGGTTTCCATTGTTGCCGCCTTGGTCTCCACCGCCAGGGTCTCCACCGTTGCCGCCTTGCTTCCCACCCGAGTCATCAGTGGGTTCCGGTCGGTCGGTCTTCTGCCCCTCAGGCTGAGGGGTGCCCTGCGGCGTCGGCTCGGTGGTGGGCTGCGGCGTGGGGGCCGCAGTCGCCTCGGGAGGAGCAGTGGGAGTCGCAGTCGCCTCATCCTCCGGCTCAGCGGTGGGTTTGGCGGTCTGAGGGATCGTTCCTCCACGGGTGGCAAGGAGCTGGGCGGCCGGCGGGAACTCCTCGACCTCAAGCCCCTCGTGGGCGTCCGACATGTAGTTGATGAAGATGTCCGCCGGATAGGTCGAGCCGGTGATCTCGTCGTATTCGCCCCACGGCTCGATCGACTCCTCAGAGCCGTCCGCTCCGGACTGGTAGAGGGTGACCGCGGTCACCACCTGTGGCGTGAAGCCCACGAACTGGGCGGACTTGTTGTCCGACGACGATCCGGTCTTCGCGGCAACCGGGCGTTCCAGCTCGGCCACCTTGTTCGCGCTGCCGTTCTCGCCGTTGACGACCTGCTGGAGGGCGTAGGTCGTGTCCGCCATGACGTCCTCATCGAACTCTCGATGACCCTTGGTGTCCGCCGTGTAGCGGTTCTTGCCGTCGGGGTTCTTGAGAGAGGCCACGATGTGGGTGTCGCGCCGGATGCCCTGCGAGGCGAAGGTGGAGTACGCCGTGGCGATGTCGATCGTGTGCGGGGAGGCCGACCCGAGGACGTTCTGGACGAGAGCCCGCTGCTCCGGGGTCTTCAACCCCTCGGTGTTCTCCGGGTAGCCGGCGCGGTTCGCCACCTTGGCCGTGATCCCCTCCTCAATGTCGTCGGCATTCATGAGCTCCTGATTGAGCTGGAGGTAGGGGGTGTTGAGCGACTGCTCCGTGGCCTGGGTGAGGCTGGCCCACTTCAGGGAGACGTTCTTGAAGTTCTGGAACTCATGTCCCTCAATGGTCATCGGCGAGGTGGCCGGATAACCGCTTTCCAAGGACCACCCGTTGTCCAGGGCGGCCACCAGTGCGAAGGGCTTGAAGGTTGAGCCGGCCTGGGCGATGGCATCGGTTGAGGTGTTGACCTGGTTGACCAGGTAGTTATCACCCCCGTAGAGCGCCAGCAGACCGCCCGTCTTGGGATCGATGGACACCAGTGCCTTGTGCAGGTTCGGGGAGGCACCGGGGGGCAGGGAGTTGACCGCGCCGACGGCGGCCGCCTGGTCCTTCTCATTGATCGTGGTGACGATCTTGAATCCACCGGTGTCGATCTGCTCCGGTGAGAGCTTGGCCTTGCTCTCAAGCTCGGAGCGCACCATCTGGAGCAGGTAGCCGTTGGTGCCGGAGTAGACCTGCTTGGTCTGGGGCTCCTTCGTCTTCGGCATTCCCGTCTGCTTGGCCTCGTTGTACTGGGCCTGGGTGATGTAGCCGTCGTCGAGCATGAACTGCAGAACTCGCCCCCACCGCTCCTGGGCCTTGTCCGGGTTCTCGGCCGGGTCCCAGGCGCTGGGGGACGGCAGGATTCCCGCCAGGAGCGCGGCCTCTGAAGGGCTCATATCCTTGGCGGGCTTTTTGAAGAAGGCCTGTGAGGCCGCCTCGATGCCGTAGGCGCCACGGCCGTAGTAGACCGTGTTGAGGTAGTCGCCCAGGATCTCCTTCTTGGGCTTCTCCCGGTCGATCTTGATGGCCATGATGGCCTGCTTGAACTTACCGGAGTAGGAGCTCGTGGTGTCGACGTAGTAGTTCTTCACGTACTGCTGCGTCAGGGTCGAGGCGCCCTGGGTATCGCCTCCACGCAGGTTGTTGAACAGGGCGCGCGCGATGCCCTTGGGGTCGACGCCCTTGTTGGAGTAGAAGGAGCGGTCCTCAGAGGCCACCACCGAGTTGCCCACGTAGTCCGGCAGGGTGGAGGCGTCCACGGACTGCCGGTTGATCTCAGCAAACTTCCCCAACTCACTGGTTCCGTCGGCGTAGTAGACCGTGCTGCTCTGAGCCAGCGCGAACTCGCTGGGCTTGGGCACCTTGACGGTGTTGTAGGCCCACATGAAGGCGCCGATGGTGCTGAGTACACCCAGCAGGAAGACACCCAGGACGAAACGCCAGCTGGGGATCCAGCGATGAATCTTGCCCTTACCGGCGCGGGGATAGTTGAAGAAACGGCGCTTGCGCCCCGAAGCGGCGTCCTTGGAGCGCTCGGCCTTCGACCGCTTGCGCTCCTTTCCGGGCTTCTTACCAGCCCCAGAGACCCTGCCCAGGGCCTGTCGACCGGCGCCGGCCACCTGGGTCAGCTTGTTGCCGAGGGGGCGGCTGGGTCCGCTCCCATTCGTGCCTTCTGCCACGCGCTCCTCGTTTCGGTTGACTGTCATGGAGATGACTGGGTGTCGCGACGGCGCGGGGGATAACGCTCCGGTTGCGACGCTGAGGTCCTCATCATGACCGATGTTGGCTGCCGGCGCCGACTCGGACGCCGACGGCGATCGGGAGGGATCGCTGCGGACAAGCCATATCGGGCACCGATATACGTCCAGTATGGGGGAACAGAGGGCAGTGATGGTAGCGATGCGGACCTGGGAACCAACCATGACGCCGCCGACTCACGTTATCTGGATGTCACCTAAATCGCCCTGAACAGTGCACTCATGCGCTTTGGGGGCCGGTGATAGCGCAGCGGGAGCCGGAATGTGAGTTCGCGCCCAGACGGCAACGAAGCACTCCGAAAACAGCCGATATCAACCAGGACAATGGTCCCCGACCGCTGGTGAGACACTGGGCGGAGCCCTGACAGGTGGTCAGTTTCACGCATCGGCTCCTCGCCTGCTCGAGGTGCTCGAGGAGCACCGCCCCTCACCCGTCCCACCCAACCGTGGAGATCCGCCATGGACGCCAGCTCAGCCCTTCAGACCCTCAGCATCATCCTTCAAGTCGTCATCATCCTCGCCTGCCTCATCATTGGGGCGAAGAAGGGCGGGATCGCCCTCGGTCTCATCGCCGGGATCGGGCTGCTGATCCTCGTCTTCGGCTTCCGCCTGGAGCCGGGCGAGGCCCCTGTCGACGTCATCCTCACCATCCTGGCCGTCATCGGGTGCGCCGCCACCCTCCAGCAGTCCGGCGGCCTGGACGTCATGATGCAGGTGGCCGAACGGGTCCTGCGCCGACATCCCGAGCAGATCACCATCCTGGGGCCGTGCGTCACCTGGTTCCTCACCGTCCTGTGCGGGACCGGCCACGTCGTCTACACGATGCTCCCGATCATCGCGGACATCGCCATCAAGAAGGACATCCGACCCGAACGCCCCATGGCCGCCTCCTCGGTCGCCGCCCAGATGGGCATCACAGCCTCGCCGGTCTCGGTCGCCACGGTCTCGATCGTCTCCATCATCGCCAAGAACACCGACCGGCACTGGTCAGTCCTCCAGATCCTGGCGATCTCCATCCCCGCGTCGTTGTGCGGGGTGCTCCTTGCCTCCCTGTGGTCGATGCGGCGGGGCAAGGACCTGGACAAGGACGAGGAGTACCAGAAGCGCCTGGAGAACCCGGAGTTCCGCGCCACCGTCCACTCCAGCTCCGAGACCCTCATCGGCAAGGTGTTCCCACCCGAGGCCTACCGCGCCACCTGGATCTTCCTGGGCGCCATCGCCGCCGTCGTCGTCCTGGGCGCCTTCGAGGTGCTGCGTCCCCAGTTCCCACGGGCGACGACGGCGCCCTGGAGCGCCTGAGCATGAACCTGGTCATCCAGATGGTCATGCTCGCCGCCGGGGCCCTCATCCTGCTGACCTGCAAGGTGCAGGCCGGCAAGATCGCCTCCACCGCCGTGTTCAAGGCCGGGGCCACCGCCATGTTCTCCATCTTCGGGGTCGCCTGGATGACCGAGACGGTCGTCCACGCCCACCTGGAGAGCCTGGAGCACAGCCTCTCGGGCGTGCTGTCCCATCACGTGTGGATGTACGCCATCGTCCTGTTCATCATCGGCAAGCTGGTGAACTCCCAGCGGCCGGCCTGCTCATCGTCGCCCCCATGGCCCTGTCGCTCGGAGTGAGCCCGGTCATCGTCGTCGGGTTCATCGGCGCCTCCTACGGGTACTTCATCCTGCCCACCTACCCCTCGGACCTGGCAGCGATCGGCTTCGACCCCACCGGCACCACGCGCATCGGCAAGTACGTCATCAACCACTCCTTCCTGGTGCCCGGGCTCATCGGAGTCCTCACCTCCTGCATCGTGGGCACCGCACTGTCCCAGATGCTCCTGTCCTGAGCACTCGACAGCACTCGACGGGCCCTGCCGGTCGGCGCGGACAGTGAGCGACCCGGCCGGCAGGTGCGACGTCGAACACACCACTGAAGCCGTCCTTCTGGGCAGAACGTAACAGGACCGTGTCGTCGCGTCTGTCTAGGCTCGTGCCATGACAACGACAGACGCGGCCACCACGTCCGCCATCGCCCTGCGTTTGGAGCTGCTGGGGATCGCCGCCCCGGCACAGGTCAAGCAGAGCGAGGCGGACCGTCTCATGTCCCCGATCCTGGCTCGCCAGCGCGAGCTCTCCCGCCGCCTGGCCCACCGACCCTGTGCCGCTGACCAGCGCATCCAGACCTTCCTCGACTCCTACCTGAAGGGCGCGGCCGCCACCCCGAGGCTGCCCCGCTCCACCTTCGTCCTGGACCAGCCGGGCCTGGCACGGGCACTGTCCCTGCCGGCGGACTCCACCAGCTTCACCTCCGACTACGTCGAGAGCTACCAGGTGCTCGGCGGCGTCCTGCACAATCCCCGCAATGACCGCCGCACCACCGCCGGCGTCTTCCACATCGCCGAGGGCGGCCTGCCGATCCCCGACGACAAGATCGCCGTCCCGCGCGACGTCTTCGCCCGCCTGCTGGCCCACGCCGTGGAGGCCCCCGAGGACCTGCTGACCCTGCCGTGGGCCTCCCGGCAGGAGGACCCGGCGCGCTGCTTCGTGTCCCTGCTGCTGCGCCCCGTCGTCGTGCCCGAGGTCCCCGGCTTCTCCGCCGAGCGCTCCATGGAGATCCGCTTCATCGCCCCCGGCGGCCTGGTCTCCAACCTGGACTTCGTCGAGGGCATCTTCGGCAACGGCGGCGACCCCTACCTGCCGGAGAACGACTCCTCCCTGGCCCCGGAGTCGTGGACCGGCCACACCGGCTGCGTCATCCTCGCCCCGCACCTGACCACCCTGACCAAGAAGGAGCTGGGCCTGCCCTCCTGGGAGGAGGCCACCGAGCGTCAGCGCCGCGACGGCCAGTGCTGGAAGGACGAGGCCGAGCTCTACAACGGCGGCAAGGCCTTCAAGTGCGTGGCCCGCGACGAGCGCGGTGTCATCGTCACCGTCATCGCGGACAACTACTTCGGCTACTGCAAGAAGGAGGTCAAGACCCAGATCGGGTACTCGGCCAACCTCTTCGGCTGCGTGGAGGAGGAGCACGCCGGCGGCGCCGTCGCCTACCCGCGCTACAACCTGAGCCAGGAGTACACCGACACCCACACGCCCGAGGGCCTGACCCTCGAGCACGTCGTCGAGCGCAACCCCGGCCGCTTCGAGCGGCGCGAGGACGGCTCCGCCGTGGCCATCGACGACCCGACCGTGGTGCTGGTGCCCGCCGGCGCCCACTACTCCATGCGCAGCCAGACGATCACCTGGACCGGCCCCGACGGCCAGGAGGCCTCGATCCCGCTGCTGGTGAGCAACACCTACGTGGCCCCCAACGGCTACCGGGTCCATGCCAAGCACCGCGAGGGCGACGCCACCCAGTGGCACCTGGTGGGCACCGCCCCCTGGTCCACGCAGGCCCACAAGCCGGCCACCGTCTCCGGCGGCGGCAAGTCGGAGATCTCCAAGTCCCTCCTGGACGCCTTCGTCTTCGGTGAGGCCTACGTCGGTGATGTCGACGAGGACTTCGACGCCGTCCAGACGATCCTCGACGGCAACTACGCCGATCGCTTCGTCGACCCGACCAACAAGAGCGACAACCACCGCTCGATCCTCTCCGAGCGCCGCTCGCTGGGAAGCGTCATCAAGCTGCTGACGCCATCACCCTTGTACACCGAGGAGTACAACGCCTTCCTGGAGTCGATCCCGGCCCACATCAAGGAGCTCATCTTCACCGTCAAGCGCTTCTACCAGCCCAGCTGGGGCGAGGACTGGCGCAGCCACTTCTCCGTGGGCATCATCAACGGCCGCACGGGCAACTCCCTGCGCCTGGACGGTGAGGTCATCAAGGTCAACATGCTTCGCGTGGGCTTCGAGGACGACGGCGCCTGGCGCCTGCTGTCCCTGCGCCCGGACTTCTCGCCGGCGGCCAAGGTCCAGACCGAGGACGACATCACCGCCTCGATCGTGGTCCCCGGCGGCCTGGTCTCCACCCCGGACTCGGAGCTGTCGCGCAAGTTCGTCACCAACTGCGAGTCCCTGCTCTTCCAGCGGCCCGACGACGCGATCGTGCGCGGTTACGACAAGCAGACCGAGTCGGACATGTCGGATCCGCAGGCGGACCTGTTCATCTCGAACTTCCAGCCGCTCACGCCCGCCGACGCCCGGGCGATGGCCGCCGACGCCCCGGGCCTGTCCCGCTTCACCCGGCCCATGCAGGACCTGGTGGCCCGCGCCGCCGCCCTGCCCGAGGCCGAGGACCCCACCGAGGAGACCTACTGGGTCTCCACGGCCGACCCGCGCCTGGTCAACGGAGTTCCCACTAAGAACCCCCGCTACCTCCAGGTGCGTCCCGACATCGCCAACCCGAAGGATGTGGCGCTGGCGGACCTGGCCAACCACCTCTTCCGCGACGTGCCCCTGGACGAGCCGCTGCGCCACAGCGTCGACGTCGTCGCCGCCGGGCGCCGCAACAACCCGCCCGAGGACGGGGTTCCGCCACTGTGCGCATACAACCCGCTGCACTACATGGAGCTGCCCGAGCTGTTCATGGAGTTCATCTCCTCCATGACCGGCAAGTCCCCCTCGACGACGGGCGCCGGCAGTGAGGGGGCGCTGACCAAGTCGCCGTTCAACGCGCTGCCGGCCATTTACGACCTCAACGCGGCCCTGCTGTCCTACGCCCTCAGCGGCTATGACGGCTGGCTGTCCTCGGCCGGATACATCGGCCCGAAGGTTCAGGTGGCCCACGACATCTCGCTGCTCATCCCGGAGATCTTCTCCCGCATGAGCGCCGAGGAGCGGGATGCCCACCGTCTCGTCGAGGGCGGCTACCTCGAGCGCATCGAGGACTTCGAGTACGAGGGTCGCACCGTTCAGGCCTCGCGCCTGGGCTACCGGATGAACCAGGCCTTCGCCTCGACCTTCTTCGGCCGCATCTTCCTGCACCCCGACGTCGTCTTCACCGAGGAGATGCTGCGTCCCGAGCTGCAGGACGAGGCGGTCTTCGCCGACTCGGTGGACATCATCGTCACCACCCACAAGGTGGTGGCCGAGCACTACCGGGCCGACGGCTCCATCGAGTGGGCCGTGCCGCCGCTGCGGGCCCTGCTGGAGATCATGATCGACGGCACCTCCCGCGAGGGCTGGGACCTGACGAGCCCGGAGTTCCGCGCCCTGTTCGAGCGCGAGAACATCCTGAGCTCGTCGTGGTACGCGGAGCGCCTGGACGCCAAGGTCGCCCGCGACACCCGCCAGGCCCAGCAGGCCATCGAGGACCTCACCCGCTTCTACACCGCGGAGAACAACGAGGAGGTCGTCGAGCGCCTGAACATCGAGGGCCGCCTGGCTGAGGCCCGCGCCTGGCTGGACAAGGTCAGCTCCCCGGCCTACCGCGAGCACCTCGTGGGCACGCTCGGCCTCCAGCCCTCGCTGGCCTGAGCGGCGTCGCGCCGGGCCGGCACCGACCTCCCGCCGGCCCGCCGCACGCCGCCTCACTGACGGCAACGGAGCGCGCGTGGAGCAACAGGAATCCTGTTCTCAACGCGCGCTCCGTCTCAATGAGAGCAGTACCAGTCTCTGTCGCAGAGTCACAGATCCGGGCACCCCGACCTCCTACCCGGTTCCCGTTCCGGTGCCTGCGGGTACTTTCGTGAGGTCCGGGGCGGGCGTCAGCCGACGTCGGCGTTGCCGGACAGGTGCCAGGTGGCGTTGGCCCAGGGGGAAGACGTACTGCATGAGCACGTAGACGACTCCGGCGATGAGGACGAGCGACTCAATGGCCTTGAGCCACGCGGGCCCCGGCAGGTGCCGCCAGATGAAGCCGTACATCAGTTGACCCCCGGATCGTTGAGCACGGAGTCCGGACGACCCTCAGAGCGATCCATCCAGTACGCGAACTTCGCGTGGACGATCCAGCGCTTGTCGTTGCCGTACGCGCCAGCGGTCGACCCGTGGCAGGTGGTCAGCGTGATGTACCGGTCGGTGGGCTGGGCGTCCGGCTGGTTGGGAACCGGGGCGATGACCTCGACCTGCTCGGGATCGACAAGCTCGTGACCGGTCACCTTGAACACGTACCAGGTCTTGGCGGTGGAGACGACGATCTCATCACCCTCCTGAAGTACGTCGATCTTGAGGAAGGAGTTGCCGTAGGTGCGGCGGTGCCCGGCGATCGCGAAGTTGCCGAGCTCGCCGAGCTGCTGGGTGTTGGTGTAGTGGCCCGCCGCGGCCTGGTCCAGAACGTCGGATCCGGTGCCCTCAATGATCGGCATGTTGTTGTTGGTGACGCCGTACCACTTGGGGACGACGAGCATCCCGATGGTCTCGCCGTAGCCGACCTGCTCCATGACGGGCGGAGCGTCGGTGTGCTTCGTGCCCGCTTTCTGAGGTGACTCGACCTGTTTCTCATGGAACTGGGTGGCCACCGCCCGCGCACTCGCGTTGGCGTCAATGCCGGTCCACCACAGCTGCCAGCACAGGAAGAGGGCAACAATGAGGCCGGCGGTGATGAGCAGCTCACCGATTCCGGTCAAGGTGCCGTTGAAGACTCGGACAGCACGACTCTGGCCGGGCGCTCGATGTCGCACAAGACCTCCTCCAGTCATCGCCCCTCCTCAGAACGGGGACATCATCAGGCTAGCGGCCAGTCTAAGGGGGGACACCCCCCACATGACCAACCAGGAGTGGTGGACTCATCACAGGGTGCACCGTGAGGAAGCTTCCCAGCATGTCCTAGGCTAGGACCGGATGTATTGCGGTGGTCTCATGCCACCATCCCCAACCAGTGAGGAGACCCAGGGTGGCCTTGGAGAAGAAGTCCGCAGCGGACGACGCCGACAAGAGCTCGGAGAAGGTCTCGAAGAAGAGCTCCGACAAGAACACTGCGAAGAGCGCTGAGAAGGACAAGGGCTCCAAGAAGACGGAGACGAAGAGCAAGGCGGACAAGAGCTCGAAGAAGAGCTCGTCGTCGAAGAAGAAGCACCCTGAGCGCTCCGGCAACCCGGCCAAGGCGGCCAAGGCCCTTGAGGAGGAGTCGCGCGCCGCGGCGAACCGGGTCTCACGCACGCCCAAGAAGGTCAAGGACACCGCCTCACCGCGCTGGTACGCCCCCACCATGGTGACGCTCCTGGTCATCGGATTGCTGTGGGTTGTCACCACCTACCTCTTCGAAGGCAGGTACCCACTGCCCTACTTCGCCGAGCACCACGCCACCGACTGGCTGTTCAACGGCAACCTCTACATCGGCTTCCTCATCATGATGTCGGGTTTCCTCGGTCTGCTGCGCTGGAAGTGACAGGTCTCAGACACTCACGTGGACAGACATCCGCGAAGGCCCCCGAGCACCGGCTCGGGGGCCTTGTCATTGTCTCGTCTCACTCCTGAGACCTTCGGGTGTCGTGACCTCTGAGGTACCGGCAGGGCGGGTCGAGCGGATCTGCGGAGTGGCCTGATCGCGTCGCCGAGGGGGACGGCGCATGTCACATGCATTCCGCGTACGACCTCGGAGCGCTCCTCACTCGTCCTCCACAGACTTCCTGTGGATCGGTGGACAACTGACTCCCCACAACCCACGTCGACTTTCCCCATGTGTGGACACGCCTGTGGATAACTACACGCCTGTGTTTCCACACCTGTGTCCACAGATGTGGATGAACCACAGCCATGTTCTTCCACCCATGTCATTCACAACGTACGGGTCGCGGAGAGTGTCTCAGACGAGGAAGGCCCGAAGGAGATTGAGCGCCACGAGAGCGATCACGACCACGATCGTTCCGACGATCCCCACGGCTTTCCGCTTCCCGCGAGGAGCCCAGGCGTAGATCGCTGAGACGATCCCTCCGACGAGGAGTCCACCGAGGTGCCCCTGCCAGGAGATGTTGGCGCCCAGGACGGAGACGACGGCGTTGATCCCGACCAGCGCCATGATCCCCGAGGTGTCTCTTCCAAAGCGCCGCTGCACGATGAACATGGCGGAGAACAGGCCGAAGACCGCTCCCGAGGCGCCCACCGTCAGCGTGAGCCAGGACTCGGTACCCGGCCAGGAGAGCCAGTAGATCATTGTCGAGCCGCCCAGGGCGCTGAGCAGGTAGATGCTGGTGAAGCGCCACCGCCCGAGCAGCGGCTCAAGGGTGCGGCCCAGCACCCACAGAGTCAACATGTTGAAGCCGATGTGCATGTAGTCCGCGTGGAGGAAGGCGGTGGTCAGGAACCGCCAGGGCTCCTGGGCTGCCACCACCGGCATGAAGCCCAGCCGGAGCTCCAGCGACTGCGCCGCCAGGCCGGGCACCAGGATCTGAAGCGCGTAGACGATGACGCACAGACCGATGAGGATCTTGGTGACGAGAGCATCGGAGACCATATTCCCACCCAGCAGCGTGCGCGGCTGGCGATGACCGGCCTGCGACCGACGAGCGCAGTCCACGCAGTGCACCCCCACGGAGCTGGGCACCTGGCAGGCGGGACAGGTGGGTCGGTCGCAGCGCTGGCAGCGCACGTAGGCCACCGTGTCGGGTGCCGCGGGCACACCGGTGGTGCCTGCTGCGCGAACGAGTTCTTCGAGGTCATCGGATACTCCTGTGCGGATGATCGGGGCTGAGGGTGTCGTGACAGGTGAACCGGGTACGACGACGCCGCCGGGACGCGGGTCCCGGCGGCGTCACAGGGGCGAATCACACCCGATTCCGGTGGTTCGGTAGCAGCGCGGTGGCAGGCCGGTCGCCGCTGAGCGGCCGTCCCATCCCCTCCTGGGGACTACTCGGTGATGTCCACCGAGGTGATGATGACATCCTGCACCGGGCGGTCGCGCGGGTCGGTCTCCACACCGGAGATCGCGTCGACGACGGCGCGGGAGGCCTCGTCCGTGACGGCACCGAAGATCGTGTGCTTGCCCTGGAGCCACTCGGTGGGGGCGGTGGTGATGAAGAACTGCGAGCCGTTGGTGCCCTTGCCCAGGCGGCGACCGGCGTTGGCCATGGCCAGGACGTAGGGGGCGGCGAAGGTCAGAGAGGCGTCGATCTCGTCGTCGAAGACGTAGCCGGGGCCTCCGGTGCCGTCACCCAGCGGGTCACCGCCCTGGATCATGAAGCCGGGGATGACGCGGTGAAAGATGACGTTGTCGTACAGCGGGGCGTGGGACTCCTCGCCGGTGCGAGGGTCCGTCCATGCCTTCTGGCCAGTGGCCAACCCCACGAAGTTGGAGACGGTCTCGGGAGCCTGCTCGGGGTAGAGCTCCAGGCGGATATCACCGAGGTTGGTGTGAAGAGTCGCTTCCATGGGTGCCATGGTGACACGGTCCTGAGCCCATCGGCATGAACCCTGAGCGGCGTGCGGCGCTGTTCACCCCAGGCAAAACGTCTGGACATCGTGTAGGCCAGGCCGCTCAAGGGTGCAACCATTGGTACACGTTGCACAACAACAGTCTGTATCCGTTTCCAACCTGGGAGGCAATCATGTCCTGCCTGACGAAGACATGCTGCGACAAGAAACTCGACACCACTCATCTGCGCAAGGAGGCAGCATCCTTCGCCGGGTCCGTCGTCGGCCAGGCTGAGAAGGCAGCCCAGTGGGCGGCTCCGCACGTCAGCAAGGCCGCCGGGGGTGTGGCCCGCGCCGCCAAGGACGCACAGGAGCGTCTGGAGCCCGTGGTCCACGATGCCCGCCACCGGGTTGTCGAGGACTACATCCCGCGCGCGCAGCGCGCCGCCGTGGCTGCCCAGGCTGCCGCAGGTACGGACGGTACCCTGACAGAGCGCGCCCAGCGCGTGGCTGTTGCCGCAAAGTCCGCCGCATTGGAGGTTCCCGTGAAGAAGCAGAAGAAGCACCGCGTGCTCAAGACCCTGGGCTGGCTCGCCGTCGCCGGCGCGGCCGCTGCCGGCGCCTACGTCGTGTGGCGTCGTAGCCAGCCGGTTGAGGACCCGTGGGCCGAGGAGTACTGGGCCGACTCCACCGAGGATGAGGCCGGCTACGGCATCAGCCCCGAGGACGCTCAGGCCTGACGGCCCCAGCTCTGTCGACGACGGCGCCGCGACGGGTTATACCCGCGCGGCGCCGTCGTCGTTCCAATCGTCATTCCATGGGACTGGTGCGCGGACGACGTCCTGCCGGCCGGCCCCGGTGTCGGCAGTGGGCGGGGTTCGTGCGCTCCGCCGCCGCAACGGTGGCCGGGGCCGACCGGGCCGGCTCAGTCCCGATGACGGTGAACCCGGAAACCGGGGCCGATGTCGCCGGCCGGGACCATCTCTGCCAGGGAGGCGGGGTCGCCGAGCGACCTCGCCGCGACGAAACCGGTGATGGTGTCCACGCCGTAGTCGAGGAGAACCGGGTTGAGCGGCGTCGACGGACCGACCAGGACGGTGTGCGCGTCGCGGGAGAGCTCGATGAGGCGCGGCGCGGTCTTGTTGACGAAGCTCGATGAGGAGATGAAGACGAGGTCGCACTCGGGCAGGACGTACTCGCAGGCGCTGTCCGGCCAGTCGCCGGGCTGAAGGTTGCGCTCAAGGCAGATGTACTCACCGGCGCCGGCCAGGGCGGCCTCGGCGAAGGGGAAGTGCCCAATGACGGCGACCCTCTTGCCGACGATCATCTCCTGGTAGGGGTCGAAGACCTGACGCCAGGTCAGCCCCTCCCCGGTGGGCTCGAAACCGTTGGCTGCGGCCGTCTCCTCCCGCGAGTACCAGGAGTTGATGGCGGCCTGACCGATGCTGGCCTCAGCCAGGTTCCAGGACTTCACCAGGGCGCCGACGTCGCGCAGCGGTCGCCCGTCGAGCGGCCCGTCATCGCTGAGGGCCGGGCGGCTGCGCACATCCATGGTCCAGGCCGCGCCGACACCTCCGGCGGAGTTGAGGACACGGCTCCAGCGGGGCCCCTGGCCCGCCGTCCGCACGACGACGTCCTCAGGCAGTCCGTCAAGAAGCGCGTCGTAGATCTCCCATGGCTGTGACATGACCTCATCCTTCTGCAACCGGGGTAGTAGCTGAGCCTGACCTATCCTAGGCAGTCCCGCCCGACGGCGCAGCCCTTCATCCCAGCGCCTCAACGGTTCTTCACGGCATCACGTCAGTGGGGACGTGCCTGAGCGGAGCTCTTCACACCGCGGCCGTGCACGCATTACTGATCCGAAAGAACACCAATGCATTACTTTCCGACCGACGACGTAATTCATTGTCGACACTCAACCGTAATATTGATTGCTGTTGAGTTGCAGGGGTCGTGGCCGGGCTCTCCATAGAATTCCTTGATGCTACCGTGTCAAGGCCCATACCCTAAGACTGAGGTAGCGCTTCATGCTTCGCCGACTTTTCGTCCGCTCACGTCGGAGGAAACTGACGTCATCACGTCAACCATCACACCGGTCTCGTCAGAGGCTGAAGGGTGGTGCCGCCGTCTCAGCAGCGGCTCTGATTGCTGCCGCACTGGGCACGGCAACGATTCCGGCACCCCCGGCCGAAGCCATTCACGGCAATCCTGCCGGGGGGTCAGGAAAATTCAGTCAGGTGATCGACTGGATCGACTGGACCGAGATGACCAACACCGTACCGGGTAAAGGCGCGGCGATCCTTCCTGATGGAAGCACCGGCGTGGTCTGGTCGACTCCGACACAGGTCTCCGGCAATATGTGGCGCACCAGTCGTTGCACCGTGTCCAACGTGCGAACCACTGCTGTAGGGAGAAAAGAGTCGGGTCTACCCACGGATCGGGGCCTGAGTGTCGGATACAAACCGGGTAGCTGGAGAGGAGACGGCCTGCCTCATCTTTATAATGACGGCACGAACTACACGGCCGGGGCCGCCAAAAGGCCCTACGTGACCTCATCCAACCTCCCCCCTGGGTATTGCCAACCTGCAGGACTCCTCAACCCATCAGTTCCAAATCGACTGCAGCTCCTACCTCGTCACCTCCACCTCCAAACCCGCGAAGAGCCAGCTGGAAAGTCTCCCCAATAAGGTGGAGGTTCCCATGGAGGGCATGGTTTTCGCCGATGCGGAGTCCTCGAGCTGGCACAACCCGCACGGCCAGAAGGAGTACATCTCTGTTTCCCCGCTTCCCTACGTCTCCGACCAGGCCGTTTCCTTCCGTCTGCTGGAGAGCGTCCGGACAGAAGGGTGCACAACGAACTCCTGGGTGGGCAAAGTTACCGTCTCCACGCCTTTCGGCTACAGGTCGGGCTTGAAGTTCCGCCCGGACAACGCCGAGTGCAGCTCGTTCTTCAACCCGGGTTATGGACCCTCCTCGGTCATGCTTCTGAGCAACACCCGTAGTGGCTACGTTGAGATCCACGGAGGCGGTAAGGGCGCCGTCGCCCTCGGCATCGTCTCCTACATGGACTACGGCGACGCACCTGAGAGCTACGGCACCGCCGGGAGCGTGTTCCAGCCGGCATGGAACGGTGGGGAGCTGTCTAACAACGGAGACCGCAACATCACTCACGGTGATACACCGTACGAGGGCGACCCCGGCGATTGGTACAACCTGAGTCAGGCCGCGGATCAAGGGCGCGTGGCCACCACCAATTCCGCAGTCGTGCGCCTGGGCTCCCTGACGGACCACAACAGCAGCATCCCCCACACCACTGACGCCTCAGGCGACGATACTGCCGATATCGATGACGAGGACGCCCTCCCTGCCAGTTGGGACCGCGTCATCTGGACCGATATCGGCAAGAAGTGGAGCCAGGAGATCACCTGCTCGGGCAACCAGACCAAGGTTGCCGGCTGGGTGGACTGGAACCGGGACGGCACCTTCTCCGCCGGTGAGCGCTCCGAGGTGACCTCCTGCTCCGACGAGGGCACGGCCACCCTGACCTGGACCGTCCCGACGATGCCAAGCGGAGCACCATCAACGGAAACGGTGCAGCCACCTTCATGCGTCTGCGCATCACCGGCAACCTGGCCAACGGTCAGGCGGCTGAGGACCCTCAGCCCACCGGTATCGCACTCAATGGCGAGGTCGAGGACCACCAGGTGCAGGTCCAGCTGCCCAACCTGACCATGGTCAAGCAGGTGGATAACACCGCGGCCGGGTCCCTGGGCCTGTCCGCCAACGACTGGACGCTCACCGCCTCTCCCAAGAGCGGTAAAACGGCCTCCGGGGCCGGCGGCTTCGACGCCGCCTACCTGCCCCAGGGCCAGACGGTTCTCTCCGAGTCCTCGTCGTCGCCCAAGGCCGCCGGGTACAAGGGCACCGTCACCTGCGTACCGCACCCGAAATCGGATATCAGTATTCCGGTATCGACTGCCGACGCCGCCTCGAAGACCCTGGACCTGGCCACCGGCGAGTGGATGCAGTGCACGATGGTCAACACGGCACTGCCCGGGCAGGTCGTCTGGAGCAAGGTTGACGAGGCCGGCAAGCCCCTGGCAGGGACCGTCTTCACGCTGGCCTCGACATCACTGAACGGCGGCCAGAAGGAGGTGGCGGACTGTGTCGTCGCCGGTGGCCAGGCCACGTGCCCCAGTGGCTCGGTCGACCAGGACCCCCGTGCCGGGTTCTTCAGGGTCTCTGGGCTGACCTGGGGCGATTACTCCCTCACCGAGACTCAGGCACCGACCGGCTATCACCTCTCTGAGACAACCCTGACCAAGACCCTGGACGGGTCAGCACCCGCTGCCGGTAAGGACGACAACACCCCCACCCTCGACCTGGGGCAGGTCGTCAACACTCGGATCAAGGGGTCGGCCACCTGGACCAAGACCGATGAAGGCGGCCACGCCATCAAGGGCGCCCAGTGGTCGCTGACTCCCCTTGACTCCAACGGCAGGCCCCAGCCGGACCGGGCCCGCACCATCACCGACTGCGTGGGCACCTGCGCCCAGGGGGGCCTGGACACCGACACGAACCCCGGGGGCTTCAAGCTGGTGGACCTGGACTACGGCTCCTACCAGCTCATTGAGACCAAGGCGCCGACCGGCTACGTCCTGGACGCCACCCCCCGCACCATCACCATCTCCACTCAGGGCCAGGTCGCAGCGCTGGGCAACATTTCCAACCGCAAGTCGGCGGTCCCCGCCATCCCCTTCACCGGAGGAAGCGCTGCTGACAGCTTCCTCATCGGCGGAGGGGCGGTACTGGGGATCACCGCACTGGTCATGACGATCCAGGCCTACCGACGCCGTCGAGCCCTGGACTCCTGACTCAGCTCATGACCTGAGCAGACGGTCAGGACGCACGTGATGGGCGGCAGACACCGAGGTGTCTGCCGCCCATCCGCATGAACCATCAGACCGGACACCTCACAGGAGCGGCAGGAGAATATCGGTGACGGCGTCGACAGGCGGGGTGGTCGCCGGGTCGGTGAGGTACTCCTCGATGATCGGATGGTCTCGCGGCTCCTCGCCCGAGCTCGGCAGCCACTGACCGTAGAGCCACAGGTAGGCGGCATGCATCGAGGAGTACGGGCCGATGTAACGCATGATCGCGTACCGGCCGGCCGGCACCATCCTCTCTGCAAGGTCGTGGGGAATCTCCGTACCGGGGTCGACGACGGTTCCAGCCGCCGAGCGCAGATCAGCCGGGGGAACGGCGTCGGGATCGTCCGCATAGATGGCAACCATCAGGCTCCCGGCGCCCACACGGTCTCTGACTCGGCTGAACGCCCGGCCGATATCCATGTAGGAACCGCGGTGCTCGGATACGGCGAGTCGATAGCCGAACCGCGCTTCCACGCGCACCATCCACCCGGGGGCCCCTCTCACCGAAGACGTCAATCCCGAACCACAGCTCGTCACCAGTGAGTCGATCGATGCCGGGCGTCCACCGATGCGGAATCGGCTGGGAGTCGTCCTGTAAGAGCGGAGAAAGGCTCGGCTGAACACGTCGGTGCCGGTGAACCCGGCTTTCCAGGCGATCCGTTCCACCGGCCACGAGGTCTCTGTGAGCATGGCGGCCGCCCGCTCCAGACGGAGACGGCGTACGGTCTGAGCGGCCGTCTCCCCGCGCACCGCCCGGTATATGCGGTGCCAGTGATAGCGGGAGAACCCGGAGACGTGAGCGAGGGTCTCCAGGCTGAGGTCGTCGTCAAGATGCGCGTAGATGTAGTCGGTGACAACGTCGAGCCGGCGTTGGTACTGCTCAGCCCTCATCTGTCCGAAAGGACCCCGATGGACAGGTGAATCGAGCCGTCCGGAGCGTAGTACTCGTAGTCGGCACGATAGTCACGGGTCAGGTCCTCGCGGGCCCAGACATCCACCCACGCCTCATAGACACTCTCCGGCCGAGCATCGGCCAGCGTGACGATGTCGTAAGTGGACTTCGGGATCGTCACAGTCACCTGGCCAGGGGGAACCGGACCTCCGGCCTCGATACGCCTGCCGATGACGAGGGTGTAGACGCCGTCGACATCGTCGCCGGGAGTCTCGTAGTCGGTATAGACCGCATAGATACCGGGGCCGGCGCCGGGCTTCTCGGGTTTGAGGAGCCCGGCGTCGGCAGCGGCCCGCCAGTGAGGAGGAATGGTGCGGGCCGCCTCTCGGTTCGATGTCCGAAGAGGCAGGCCAACGACGTCGAAGGAGTCAATCGTTTCTCTCATGCGCACCATGATGCTCATATGGGGCCCAGAGCTCACCGACGATTCTTGCGGACCTGGGCGGGCCGTCAGTCCTGTGAGTGGGTCAGGACGATCTTGCCGGTGGTGGTTCCCGCGCGCACTGCGGTGACGGCCTGCGCGGCCTCCTGGATCGGGAGCCGGTCGGTGACGTGGACACGGAGCTCGCCGGAGGCCACGAGCTCCACCGCACGCCTCAGGTGGCCTCCGACGAGCGCCGGGTTCGCCCGACTGAAGGCCCCGAGGTTGAAGCCGGTGACGCCGATGCCCCGCAGCCACAGCGACGTGGTGCTCACCTGCTGGTCCTGCGCCTGGGACGCGTCCCCCAGCGCGAGGAGCCGTCCTCCCGTACGCAGCAGGTCGAGGCTGCGCAGTCTGGCCGGTCCGGCCACCGGGTCGGCGACGACGTCGAACTGGGCGGGTTCGACGTCGTCGAGCTCCTCGGTCAGCCAGGCCTCGTCATAGCCCAGGTCCAGGATCTCCTGGCGCTTGGCCTCACTGCGGGTGACGCCGACGACGCGGCCCGCACCGAGCAGCCGGGCGACCTGACCCACCTGTGAGCCGAGGCCACCGGCGGCGGCATGGACCAGCACGCTCTCACCGCGGCGCAGGTGGGCGATCTCCTCCAGGGCGACGAGCGCCGTCGTCGAGTTGGCCGGAACTGCCGCGGCCACGACCGGATCAAGCCCCGCAGGGAGCGGTACAACGAGCTCAGCGGGAGCCACAGCGACCTGCCCGTAGCCGCCACCCCCGGTGATGGTCAGGGCGACGACGGCCTCCCCGACCCGGTAGCCATCCACCCCGTCACCCAGGGCACGGACACGGCCGCTCACCTCCAGTCCGGGGGTCCAGGGCAGGTCGATGGGCACGAGACCCTCGGTGAAGAGCGCCTCGACGTAGCCGACACCGGCATGGTCCCACATCCACCGCGATCTGACCCGGTCCGGGCTCAGGAGTGGGGGCCTCCTGGTAGCGCAGCCCGGAGGCGGGGCCATCGAAGCTGATGATCTGCATGGCCTTCATGTGCAGCACCTTTCTGTATCAGTCATCAACACCGTATCAGATATCTGATACCCGACACGGAGCAGCACCATCGCGATTCGTGGACCCAGTGGTGATCTCAGGCCCGTGAAAGCAGTGGTCGTCGACACCTCGACCGCTACTCGGCGCTGAGGTCGCCCCGCAGAAGCGCAGTGACCCGCCCGAGCATCTCGGTGAGCTGCTGGCGCTCCCTGACAGTGAAAGCCTCCGCCATGCGTTGCTCGATGCCTCGCGCTGCCTCATCGGCACGGAGCACCAGGGCCTCACCCTCGGGCGTGAGTGAGGCGATGAGGACCTTGGCGTGGTCGAAGGAGGGGCGGCGGGCGACGAGTCGCTTCTGCTCCAGCTTGGCGATGACGGTGGCCATCGTCTGCGGGGTGACCGCGGCGGCCCTGGCCAGCTGTGCCGAGGACTGTTCAGGCACGTAGTACAGGGACAGCATGGCAGCGTATTGGGCCACGGTGAGCCCAAAGCTCCTGAGGGCCTCAGTCTTGGCGGCCATCATGGCCTGCTCCGCCGACTTGATGTGCAGGCCCAGCCGCACCCCGGTGTCCTCGGCGAGCTCGCGACGTCCTCGCCTCGGGGGCGGAATGTCGACGGTGCGGCTCACGATGCTCATCCTAGAGGCGTCATCATCGGGGAAGAAGATCTCCTCGATGGTCAGGCCGAAGACGCGCGCAATGGTGAAGGCCAGGGGAAGGGAGGGATCGTAACGACCGGCCTCCAGAGCGTTGACCGTCTGGCGGGAGACACCCAGCTCTTCGGCGAGCCGGGCCTGAGTCCAGCTGCGCTGGGCACGCAGCACCTTGAGATCGTTCCTCACCGGTACCGCCAGGCAGTCCACAACGTTCCGATGATGAAGAAGACTCCCCACACCATCACGACCCATGAGGCATTGAGAAGAGGCAGGCCCACTTCCTCCATAAAACCGTAGGCAAGACAGGTGAGAATCGTTCCTGCCGATGAGATGACCAGAGCATCCAGCATCTTCTTCTGCTGCATCTCATCAATCTCTCGAAACATCTTCATCATCGCCCACGCACACACGCAGGCTCCGATCATGGGAAGCAGCGCACTGACGAATCGCCACGGAGTTCCCTCCACGGAATGGGACCAGAATCTGCTGGAGAAAATAGCCAGCGAATAAAGCAGCATGCCTATGGTGAACCGAATGAGGTAGGCGACGTGTGCTTTACGGTCACTACTCATGATGCCTGCGATGCTAACAGAATCGGAAGCCCAAGACCAAGCACATCAAGACCCCAGTGAGCGACCACCAGCGACCACAGGCCGCCACGCCACCGCCACCGCATGCACCCCAGGAGTAGTCCCACCAAGAATGTGGTGACGAACCTGGCGACCTGCGCCCGAGGACTCAATGGCGTCAACGCCGTGTGCTGAAGTGCGAAGAAGAACGCGATAACGACCAGTGCCGCAGCCTTATGGAAACGAGATTCAAGGGCCTCGGCAGCATACCCGCGGTACAAGCCTTCTTCCGCCAGGGCGATCGTCACCGGCATGACGAGCAGGGCCCACCATCCCATCCACATGGGAACGCCATGCAACACTCCTGAGGCGGGAGGAGGACCCTGATAGGCAATCAGATTGCCGATGAAGGTGGAGACGAAGAACCCGATGAACAGAATGATGAAGGCCAGCAGCCCCCAGGCGGTAGCGGCCGGCTGGGAGCCAGGAGATCGCTCAGGCGACGATTCTGCCGAGCCAGCAGCCGAGACAGGACAAGCAGAGTAATGACGTCAACAATCACCACCGTCACATTGGCCCACAGCAGGGCCCGGTTGTAGATCCAGTCGACGAAGGGCAGAACGATACCGGTGCAGGCGAAAAGCAGAACGGTCCGCATCAGGAGGAGCACAACCACGCCGCGCCCGGTTCGTGTGATGGCAGGCAAGGAGGACATGACTCGAATATAAAGCGACCTTGTCATTTAGTCAAGATTACTTTCCTTTTCGGTGATGTCTCCCCGACCGCCACGTCGTCACCAGGTACGCACCACCCAGCATTGCACCGGTGACGACCGGGAAGGCGGGGATCACCCATCGGTGAGGGCGCACCTCGATCCCGTGGGCCCGCAGCGTCCGTTTTGCAAAGATCCAGAAGGGCAGGACGACCGGTAGCGCCGTCGCCACTCCCGGGGTGTAACGCCGGACGAGGACCGTCGTGGCCAGGTGGCTGAAGGTGTGCATGCCGTAGCCGTGGAGCGTGACCTGGTAGAAGGGCGAGCGTCCCCAGAAATAATCCCCGAGATGGGCCACCATCATGGACCATCTCGGGGAGAGAGGAGTATGAGAAATCGGTGGTGGAGCCAACGGGACTCGAACCCGTAACCCCCTGCTTGCAAAGCAGGTGCGCTACCAATTGCGCCATGGCCCCTCGGGGAGGGTGATCACCAGGCCCGTCGGCTGCTAGTCGACGGGGTCGGTGACCTCGGCCCACGCGGCCCGTTCCATGCGGGCCGCCTCGAACCTGAGCCACGCGGCATAACCCGCAGCGGCCAGGAACGAAAAGACCGCGGCTGATACGACTGCACGGTTCCTCATGAAACCTCCTCATCGTCTCACCGCGGACGGTGGGCCTAGCTGGACTCGAACCAGCGACCTCATCCTTATCAGGGATGCGCTCTAACCAACTGAGCTATAGGCCCTTGCGACCGGAGAAGATTAACCTACCCGGCCATGACAGACCAAATCCGATCACTCATCCGCAAGCGTGAGATGGATCCCACCGACGAGGGTGGCGGTGATGTTGTAGAGAAAGGCACCCAGAGTGGTCAGGGCGGTCATCAGCACGATATCCACCACGGCGATAATCGTGGAGACGGCCAGGGCTCGTGGCAGCTCGAGGTAGGCCACGATCGCGGAGAAGGTGTTGGAGCGCTCACCGGCAACCGTCTTGACGAGCTCCTCGATGGTGGAGAAGACGTGCATGGCATCGAGCATGAACCACACGACCGCCGTGGCGACGATGAGCATGATGCCCGCGGCGAAGCTGAGCAGGAAGCTCGCCTTCATCACCGACCAGGGGTCGACCCGGGTCAGGGCCAGACGCACGCGGCGCGGCCCGGCAATGGTCTTCTTGCTCTTCTTGCTCTTGCCGCCCGACGCGCTGCCGGAGGCATCCGCACCACCCACAATGGATGCGGCACCTGTGGACCCACCGTCAGGGGACATGGAAACCGGCTGGCTCATGCTTCGACCTCACTCTCGTTGTCTTCCAACGCTACCGTGTCCGCCGCTGAGTCCGCAGGAGAGTCGCCAGTGTCACCTTCTGGGGGCACATCGGCCCGGGCCTGGTCGGCGGAGTCCGCCGACTCGGCACTCGGGGCGCTATCGGCGGCATCGACCGCCTCCTCCATGTCCCGTTCGGTGTTGCGGGCCACCGCGATGATGCGGTCTCCGGCGTCGGGCTTGGCGAAAGTCACGCCCTGTGTGGTTCGCCCGGTGCGAGAGACCTCGACGACAGCGGAGCGGACCACCTTGCCCGAGGCCATGATGCACAGGACCTCGTCGCCGGAGTCGGTCACCAGGGCGCCCACGAGGTTGCCTCGCGCCTCGACGAGGTTGGCGACCTTGACGCCCAGGCCGCCGCGGCCCTTGACGGGGTAGTCGACGACGTTGGTGCGCTTGGCGTAGCCGCCCTCGGTGACGACGAACAGGTCGGCGTCCTGCCAGGAGGGGTCAACGACGTCCATGGCCAGCAGGTAGTCGCCCTCGCGGAAGCGCATGCCGGTCACGCCGCTGGTGGCCCGGCCCGTGGGCCGCAGGGTGTCGTCGTCGGCGTGGAATCGCAGGGACTGGCCGGCGTGGGAGACCAGCAGGAGGTCCTGCCCGGTGCTCAGGAGCCGGGCGGAGACGAGCTCGTCGTAGTTGCCGTCCTCGTCCTGGCGCAGGTTGATGGCGATGACGCCGCCGGAGCGGTTGGAGTTGTACTCGCTCAGGCGGGTCTTCTTCACCAGGCCGCGACGGGTGGCCAGGACCAGGAAGTCGGCCTGGTCGTAGTCCCGGAGCTCCATGACCTGGGCGATCTCCTCGCCGGGCTGGAAGGCCAGGAGGTTGGCCACGTGCTGGCCCTTGGAGTCGCGCCCGCCCTCGGGCAGCTCGTAGCCCTTGGCGCGGTAGACGCGACCGTAGTTGGTGAAGAACAGCAGCCAGCGGTGCGTCGTGGTGACGAAGAAGTGGTCGACGACGTCGTCCTCGCGCAGCGTGGCCCCGCGGATGCCCTTGCCGCCGCGGTGCTGGGAGCGGTAGGAGTCGGTGCGGGTGCGCTTGGCGTAGCCGGATCGGGTGATGGTGACGACCACGTCCTCCTCGGGGATGAGGTCCTCCATGCTCATCTCGCCGTCGAAGGGCACGATCCGGGTGCGGCGCTCGTCCCCGTACTTCTCGACGATCTCGGCCAGTTCGTCGGAGACGATGCCCCGCTGGCGCTCCGGGGAGGCGATGATCTCGCGCAGGTCCTTGACGCGGGCGTGCAGCTCGTCGGACTCCTCCTGGATCTTGAGGCGCTCCAGGGCGGCCAGACGGCGCAGCTGGAGGGAGAGGATGGCCTCGGCCTGGGCCTCGTCGACGTCCAGCAGGCCCATGAGGCCGGTGCGGGCCTCCTCGGTGGTGGGCGAGCGCCGGATGAGGGCGATGACGGCGTCGAGGGCGTCGATCGCCTTGAGCAGGCCCTCGAGGATGTGGAGGCGCTCCTCGGCCTTGCGCAGGCGGAAGCGGGAGCGGCGCACGATGACGTCGATCTGGTGGCTCACCCAGTGGCGCACGAACCCGTCCAGGCTCAGGGTGCGCGGCACCCCGTCGACCAGGGCGAGCATGTTGGCCGGGAAGTTGTCCTGGAGCTGGGTGCGCTTGTAGAGGTTGTTGAGGACCACCTTGGCGACGGCGTCGCGCTTGAGGACGATGACCAGTCGCTGGCCGGTGCGCCCGGAGGTCTCGTCACGGATGTCGGCGATGCCGGTGACCTGGCCGTCGCGCACGAGCTGGGCGATCTTGTCGGCCAGGTTGTCGGGGTTGACCTGGTAGGGCAGCTCAGTGACGACGAGGCACTGGCGCCCCTGGATCTCCTCGACGTTGACCACGGCCCGCTGGGTGATGGAACCGCGGCCGGTGCGGTAGGCGTCCTCGATGCCCCGCCGTCCCAGAATGGTGGCGCCGGTGGGGAAGTCGGGTCCGGGGATCCGTTCGATGAGGGCGTCGAGCAGCTCCTCGCGCGAGGCGTCGGGGTGCTCGAGGTACCACTGGGCTCCGCGGGCGACCTCGCGCAGGTTGTGCGGCGGGATGCGGGTGGCCATGCCGACGGCGATGCCCTCGGAGCCGTTGACCAGGAGGTTGGGGAACCGGGACGGCAGGATGACCGGCTCCTGGTTGCGTCCGTCGTAGTTGTCCTGGAAGTCGACGCTGTCCTCGTCGATGTCCCGGAGCATCTCCATGGCCAGGGGCGCCATCTTGCACTCGGTGTACCGGGGGCGGCGGGCCCCAGGTTGCCGGGCGTGCCGAAGTTCCCCTGGCCGGCCACCAGCGGGTAGCGCAGCGACCACCACTGGACCAGGCGGGCCAGCGCGTCGTAGATGGCGCTGTCGCCGTGGGGGTGGTAAGTCCCCATGACGTCGCCGACGACGCGGGAGGACTTGGAGAAGGAGGCGGTGGGGCGGTAGCCGCCGTCGTACATGGCGTACAGGACGCGGCGGTGGACAGGCTTGAGCCCGTCGCGCACGTCGGGCAGGGCCCGGCCCACGATGACGCTCATCGCGTAGTCGAGGTAGGAGCGCTGCATCTCCATCTGGAGGTCGACCGGCTGGATGCGCTCGGGGACGGCTACGCTCGTCGCTCCCTCGTCGCCGATGATCTCTTCAACTTCGTCGCTCACAGGATTCCTTCGTGTTCAGAGGATGTCGCCGACGGCGGGCCGGCGGTTCACGTGTCGCTCGGTGCTGCTCAGATGTCCAGGAAGCGGACGTCGGAGGCGTTGCGCTGGATGAAGGAGCGCCGCTGCTCGACGTCGTCGCCCATGAGGATCGCGAAGGTCTCGTCGGCGTCGGCCGCCTCATCGAGCGTGACTGCTTGAGGATCCGGGTCGTGGGGTCCATGGTCGTCTCCCACAGCTCGTGGTCGTTCATCTCGCCCAGACCCTTGTAGCGCTGGATTCCGCCGTCCTTGGGCAGGCGACGACCCTTCTCCTGTCCGGTGGCCAGGAGCTTGTCGCGCTCGGCGTCGGAGTAGGCGAACTCGTGCTCGGCGTTGGACCACTTGAGCCGGTAGAGCGGCGGCATGGCGATGTAGGTGTGGCCGTGCTCGATGAGGGGGCGCATGTAGCGGAACAGGAGGGTCAGCAGGAGGGTGGCGATGTGCTGGCCGTCAACGTCGGCGTCGGCCATGATGACGATCTTGCCGTAGCGCAGCTTGGTGATGTCGAAGTCCTCGCCGATGCCGGTGCCGAAGGCGGTGATGAGGCTGCGGATCGTGTCGGAGGACAGGGCCCGGTCCAGGCGCGCCTTCTCGACGTTGAGGATCTTGCCGCGGATCGGCATGATCGCCTGGTGCTCGGGGTCGCGGCCGCCGACGGCGGAGCCGCCGGCCGAGTCGCCCTCGACGATGAAGATCTCGGACTCCGCGGCGCTCTTCGAGGAGCAGTCGCGCAGCTTGCCCGGCATGGAGGCGGACTCCAGGACGCCCTTGCGGCGGGTGGCCTCGCGGGCCTTGCGGGCGGCCAGGCGCGCGGCGGCGGCCTGGGAGGCCTTGGTGATGATGGCGCGCGCGTCACTCGGGTGGGAGTCCAACCAGTCGCCGAGCTGGCCGTAGACCGTCTGCTGGACGAAGGTGCGCGCCTCGGTGTTGCCGAGCTTCGTCTTGGTCTGGCCCTCGAACTGCGGCTCGGAGAGCTTGACGGAGATGACGGCCGTCAGTCCCTCACGGATGTCGTCACCGGTGAGGTTGTCGTCGCGCTCCTTGAGCAGGCCCTTGTCCCGGGCGTACTTGTTGACCAGGGTGGTCAGCGCCGTGCGGAAGCCCTCCTCGTGGGTGCCGCCCTCGGTGGTGTTGATCGTGTTGGCGTAGGTGTGGACCGACTCGGAGTAGGCGCTGGTCCACTGCATGGCGATCTCCAGGCTGATGGAGTGGGTCTCGCCCAGGGACTGCTCGGCCTCGAAGTCGATGATCTCGGGGTGGATGAGCTCGGCCTTCTTGGACTTGTTGAGGAAGGCGACGTAGTCGCGCAGGCCGTGCTCGTAGCAGTAGGAGTCGGTGCGGAAGCCGACCTCGGGGGCGTCGGGGGCGGAGTCGTCCCCGGCGATCTCGTCGCCGGCGTCCTGGACGCCGATGCGCTCGTCGGTCAGGGTGATGCGCAGGCCCTTGTTGAGGAAGGCCATCTGCTGGAAAGCGACGGCGCAGCGTCTCGTAGTCGAAGTCGACCGTCTCGAAGATGCTCGGGTCCGGGTAGAAGGTCTGGGTGGTGCCGGTGGATCTCGGTGGTCTCGCCCTTGACGAGCTCGGTGATGGGGCGGCCGCCGTCGGCGAAGGACATGCGCCAGACGAATCCCTGCCGGCGCACCTCGGTGTCCACCCGGGTGGACAGGGCGTTGACCACGGAGATGCCCACGCCGTGCAGACCACCGGAGACGGCGTAGCCACCGCCTCCGAACTTGCCGCCGGCGTGCAGGATCGTCATGACGACCTCGACGGTGGGCTTGTGCTCGGTGGGGTGCTCGTCGACCGGGATGCCGCGGCCGTTGTCGCTGACGCGCACGCCGCCGTCGGCCAGGATGGTGACCTCGATGTGGTCGCAGTAGCCGGCCAGGGCCTCGTCGACGGAGTTGTCGACGACCTCGTAGACGAGGTGGTGCAGGCCCCGCTCACCGGTGGAACCGATGTACATGCCGGGGCGCTTCCGGACCGCTTCGAGCCCTTCGAGGACGGTGATGTCCGAGGCTCCGTAATCGTGATTCACAGTGGCGTCCTGGTCAGACACGTGTCAGTTGCTCCTCAATCTGTGCGCATCGGGACCTCAGTGGTCCGATGTCTCCGTCCGGCCCCTTCACACGACGATCCTGAGGAGGATCGTGCGCACACGTAGGTGGGTACATCAGGACGGTCCTGGGCGCACCTTGGGCGGTTTCACCGCATTCTAGCGTAGATAGGCCCGTGAACCGCGGCACCGTGAGCAGCTGGGAGCGTGCCCGTGGTCACCTCTGTCTCACGCGGATCACCGCGTCGCCCGGTGCCCGGCATGCGCCCCGTGATTTTCCGACGACGCCGGCCCCGACCGGCGCGTTGACGATGATACCCGCGGTCCCACTATCCCGTAGGTATCGCGCGGACCACGGGTGCCGCGCAGGCCGACTCCGCGGCGTTTCCATGAGGGACCGGCCGGCCCCAGGATCCGCAGCTCCACCCCGTCACCGGTGCTGATCCCTCCGGCCTGGCGACCCCCGGGCCCTGAGCGCAGGGCCTCAACGATCCTGGCCTCGATGGTGGGCTGGAGGAGTCGGAGCTGCTGGGCCCAGCTCGACGACGAGGCGCGCAGGGTGATGCGTCCGGCGTCGAAGGACTCGATGGTGCAGTGCTCGGCGACCTGCTCGCCCACGATGGTCGGCCACCGGGCGACGACGCCGGCCACCGCGAGCTTTCCGGCCCAACCGTTGTCGGCCACCATGCGGCGCAGCTCGCGTTGCCCGGTGCGGGGGTCGAAGGGGTGGGGCCGGGCCGGTCGCGTCCCCGTGCCAGTCCGGGGCCGCGATCGGCCGGGTCGTCCGGGTTCTGACCCAGCGCCCGGGCCAGCTCGCGCCGCTGGTCCCAGGGCGCCGCCTGCTGCGCGTCCTCGCCCCCGGAACCACGGGCCGGCCCGCGCGGCCTGCGGGCCGGGACGCGGCTGTCGCCCTTCTCCCAGGCCTGGGCGCGCTGGCGGGTCAGGGCCCGCTGGGCGAGGACATCGGGAAGCGGGCCGTCACCGGTGGGCGGGGAAGGCTCAGCCACGGGTGACCTCCCCGTCGGCCACGTGGTAACGGGCGCCGGCGAGCTCGGCGGGGACGTCTTCGTCGACGGCGGCGGTCAGCAGGACCTGCTGGGCTCCGGCGACCATCTGGGCCAGGGCGCGGCGGCGCTGCTCGTCGAGGGAGGCGAAGACGTCGTCGAGGATGAGTACCGGCTCGCCGTCCCCGCCGTAGGCGTCGATGTCGGTGCGCAGCATGTCGTAGGAGGCCAGGCGCAGTGCGAGGGCCAGGGACCACTGCTCGCCGTGGGAGGCGAATCCGCGGGCGGGCAGGCCGGTGAGGAACAGGGAGAGGTCGTCGCGGTGCGCCCCGATGAGGTTCGCGCCGCGGTCGATCTCGCGGGCGTGGAGCTCACCCATGGCACTCTCCAGGCGCGTGGCGAGGGCGGTCTCATCGAGGAGCGTCTCCTCGCCGGCGAGCCAGGCCGACTCGTCGTGGGGGTCGGGTTCCGGGGATCCCTCGTGGGTCAGCAGGCTCGAGCGGTAGGCGAGTCTGGGCGCGGGAACGCTGCCCGCAGGGCCCCGGAGACGGTCTCGTAGGCGGAGGCCACCCAGGGGCGCAGGCGCCGCACGACATCGACCCGGGCGGCGATGAGCCGAGCGGCCGCGGCGGCGAGCTGGGCGTCCCAGATCTCCAGGGTGGAGAGCATGGAGGCGGTCGACGAGCGGGCCGCGCGCGCGGACTTCAGGAGGCTGGCGCGCTGGGCGAGGATCTTGTCGTGCTCGGCGCGCACCCCGGCCAGGCCCGGGCGCAGCGTGATGACCAGGTCGTCGAGGAAGCCTCGGCGGATCCCGGGCTCGGCCCGTACCAGGGAGAGGTCCTCGGGGGCGAAGACGACCGCGCGCAGCATCCCCGAGCAGGTCGCGGGGACGGCAGCCGCCCCGGTTGAGGCGGGCCCGGTTCGCCTTTACCGGCGATGATCTCGATCTCCAGGACGCTGGGTCTTTCCCCATGGACGGCTCGGGCGCGCACGACGGCGCCGGCCGGCTGGGCCTGGCCCGGTGCCGCCCGTCGGACGAGGGCGGTGTCCGCGCCGATCCGGTGGGAGGAGAGCGTCGCCAGGTAGACGATGGCCTCGACCAGGTTGGTCTTGCCCTGCCCGTTGGAGCCGACGAAGGCGCTGGGGCCTGGCTCCAGTGACAGCACCAGGCTGCGGTAGGAGCGGAAGTCGTCCAGGGAGAGGTCAGAGACGTACATGCACCGTCGAGTCTCAGGCTCCGAAGCGGATCGGCATGAGCAGGTAGCGGAAGGAGGAGTCCTCGGTGCCCCCGATGGAGTCCATGCCGGTGAGCACCGCGGGCTTCGAGGCGTGGGTGAAGTCGAGGCGGACGTAGGGCTGGTTGAGGGCGCCCAGGCCGTCGAGGAGGTAGCCGGGGTTGAAGGCGGTGGAGATGTCGTCGCCCTCGAGGTGGGCGACGAGCTGCTCGGTGGCCTGGGCGTCGTCGCCCTGTCCGGCGTCCAGCTCCAGGTTGCCCTGGGTGAAGGACATGTGAATGGGGGTGGAGCGGTCGGCGACGAGGCTGACGCGGCGCACGGCCGCCATGAGCTCGTCGGTGCCCACGGTGGCGTGGATCGAGGTGGACTCCGGGAAGAGGCGGCGCACCGGCGGGTAGTCGCCGTCGGTGAGCAGGGAGGTGGTGCGTCTGCCCGCGGCCTCGAAGCCGATAAGGCTGGAGGCCGCCGACTCGCTGCTGAGGGCCACGGTCACGTCGCCGGAGGAGGTCAGGGACTTGGCGACGTCGGACAGGGTGCGGGCCTTGAGCAGGGCCGTGGTGGACAGCTCGGTGTTGGACGGCGACCAGGTCAGCTCCCGCATGGCCAGGCGGTAGCGGTCGGTGGCCATGAGGACCAGCGAGCTGCCCTCGACCTCGATCTGGACGCTGGTGAGCAGGGGCAGGGTGTCGTCACGGGAGGCGGCGATGGAGACCTGACCGACGGCGCGGGCCAGGTCGTGGGCATCGATCGTGCCGGCGACTGTGGGCATGACCGGAAGTGCCGGGTAGTCGTCGGCGGCCATGGCCGCCAGGGAGAAGCGGGCCGATCCGCAGGAGACGGCGACCTTGTTGCCCTCAACCTCCAGGTCGACGGGCTTGTTCGGCAGCGCCTTGGCGATATCGGCCAGGAGCCGTCCGGAGACGAGGACGACGCCGTCCTCCTCGATGTCGGCGGCCACCTCGCAGTGGGCCGAGACCTCGTAGTCGAAGGAGGCCAGGACCAGGCTGGAGCCCTTGGCCTCCAGTCGCACCCCGGCCAGGACGGGCACCGGCGGGCGGGCGGGCACGGATCGTGCAGTCCAGGTGACGGCTTCGGCGAGGATGTCTCGGTCAACCCTGAGCTTCACAGTAGGTGCCTCCGTCAATCGTGTTCGGTCGGTCGGTAGGCGTCGTGGCACTACTGAGCCGAAGAGGAAACGTGGGTGCCGGCAGGTCGCCGGCGGACAGTCGTCATCGGAACCGCGTCGCTGGGAACGCAGTCCTGGGTCGAGAGTGTAGACGGTAGTCCGTGAGAGTCACCCTGTCACCAGCGATCACTCATGGTCATCCCATGAGCCTCCCTGAATGACAGGTCTCCGGGGTCCGGACCGACCTCGTTGGCCGATCGTGCTTCGCGATTCATGTCATTTGGGTTTGTAGGTGTAGTAGCACGTGTGGATGCTGGGGATAACAGGATCTTTCGCCGCCATGACGCCAGTGACGCTGGGGAATGACAGGTGGGTGGTCCTGGTGAGCAGACAGGGGTGTCGGTGGAGAGACTGAATGACATGCATGTCATTCCACAGTGGTACTGCCGTACCTCCACAGCGACACGCTCGCTCCTCCACGTGCCGTCCTCAGCACCGTCCACAGCTGCGTTGGATGCGGTCGGGGACGGTGTGTCGTCGGGTCAGGCGGGAGACTGGGCGGCCTGCTTGATGCGGCTGGTCAGCTCGGTGACCTGGTTGAAGGTGGAGCGCCGCTCGGCCATGAGGGTGCGGATCTTCTTGTCCGCGCTCATGACGGTGGTGTGATCGCGCCCGCCGAACTCCCGCCCGATCTTGGGCAGGGAGAGGTCGGTGAGCTCGCGGCACAGGTACATGGCGATGTGGCGGGCCGAGACCATGGTGCGTGAGCGGTTGGCCGAGCACAGGTCGTCGATGGTGATGCCGAAGTAGTCGGCGGTCTGCGCCATGATGAGGGAGGTCGTGATCTCCTGGCCCTCGGGGTCGGAGATGATGTCCTTGAGGACCATCTCGGCCAGGGTCTGGTCGACGGGCTGCTTGTTGAGGGAGGCGAAGGCCGTCACCCGGATGAGTGCGCCCTCGAGCTCGCGGATGTTGGTGGTGATGCGCGAGGCGATGTACTCCAGGACGTCGAAGGGCAGGTCGAGGCCCTCGGCGGTGCCCTTGCGGGAGAGGATCGCGATACGGGTCTCCAGGTCCGGGGGCTGGACGTCGGCAAGCAGGCCCCACTCGAAGCGGGAGCGGAGGCGCTCGTCGAGCCCACCGAGGGCCTTGGGGGGCTGGTCGGAGGTGAGGACCACCTGCTTGCCCGAGGAGTGCAGGGAGTTGAAGGTGTGGAAGAACTCCTCGAGGGTCGACTCTTTGCCCTGGAGGAACTGGATGTCGTCGACCAGGAGGATGTCGACCTCGCGGTAGCGGCGCTTGAAGCCCTCCATGCGGCCGTCGTCCTGGTTGCCGTCGCGCACGCAGGCGATGAAGTCGGAGACGAAGACCTCGGAGTTGACGTACTTGACGCGGATTCCCGGGTTGAGGGTCTGGGCGTAGTGGCCGATGGCGTGCAGGAGGTGCGTCTTACCCAGGCCGGAGCCGCCGTAGATGAACAAGGGGTTGTAGGCACGGGCCGGAGCCTCGGCCACAGCCAGTGCCGTGGCGTGAGCGAAGCGGTTGGAGGATCCGGTGACGTATGTGTCGAAGGTGTATCTCGGATTGAGCTGGGAGACGTCGTGGGCCGCCGTGGGTGTCAGCAGTCCGGTGGAGTTCTGGGAGCCGGTGCCCCCGGGGCTGTAGGTGCCGGGAAGTCCCGACCCGGTGGGAAGGGGAGCCGACATCGTCGACGGGGCGGAGGAGGCGGAGGCCTGGGAGTGAGGCATCGGTGAGGGAGTCGTCGCCGAGTAGGCGACGGCTCCGCCATCTGCTCGCCGTAAGCGGGCACCGTTGGTGCGGCGGGCGCAGCGGACAGAGTCGACCCGACGGAGGGCCCCGACAGCTGGGGTGAGACCGAGGGGGACGGAGAGGATGTCGGCGCGGGGGTGACGGTCGCCAGATTGACGGGCTCGGGAGCCACAGGAGACATGGGTGCGCGCGACACCTCTGAGGAGGTGTCGACTGTGACCTCCATGGGCATGGGGCGTCCCCAGACCTGGCTGATGGCGGCGCTGATGGGAGCACGTGCCTGCTCGACGATGTCCTTGGCGAAGGCTGATCCGACGACGAGGACGAGCGTGCCGTCGACGTCGATGAGATGGGTCATGCGAATCATGGACATCTTGCCCTGACCCAGTTCTCCGGAGCTGGAGAGCACCTCAAGTGCTGAGAGCCATTTGGTGTTGGCGGCGTCGGGCACGACGGACTCCTGATCGGAATGGTTGATGAACCCGGTGAATGCAGCCCGACCGACGCCGGCCGGGTCCTGTGTCGATGATGACAGGGTTGTGTGGAACTGGCGAACCGGAAGGTCTGACCGGGCGTTCCATCATGCTGGTTCTCCACAGCCTTGTCCACACCTGGGGACACAGAGAGCGATGACTCACAGACAACGTTCAGAATAAACTCTGAAAAAAGTAGGTGTGAGTGGCTGCGATCATGTGTTGCGAGCCCGCGGAATGACAGATGTGTCGTCATTGACGGGGCTTCTGAGAAGATACACACAGATCAGTGAGTTATCCACATATCCGCAAGGTTGTGGACGGAGTTCTTCCCACAGCGGTGGACACGGGCCGACCCTGGTTGTGGATGACGTGTGAAGAGGGTGTGGATGACGCCATCGGTCACAGTGGTCACAGTCGGCCACATTCGTTTGACCGGCAAGAGGGCCAAACGTAGGCTGTTGCAGACGTTCGCGCGGAGTCAGGTCCCGATCCATGGGGCAGCCGCACGAGCGACAGTGCCGCGAACCTCGCGATGCACTGTTCCGATCACCTCAAGCAGGAGTTAAGCCCGTGAGCAAGCGGACCTACCAGCCGAACAACCGTCGTCGTGCCAAGGTGCACGGCTTCCGCAAGCGCATGTCCACCCGCGCAGGCCGTGCCGTTCTCGCTTCGCGGCGCCGCAAGGGCCGCGTTCGCCTCGCCGCCTGAGGTGCTCGGCGCGGCGCACCGACTAGCGCGGGGTGAGGACTTCACTACCGCGATTCGTCGGGGTACGCGTTGCGGGAATCGCAGGCTGGTCGTGCACTACCACGCCGGCGGGAGAGGGGATGACTCCCCGGCTCTCGTCGGCGTCGTCGTGCCCAAGAAGCAGGTACCGCTGGCGACCCGCCGCAATCGCGTCAAGCGCCGGGTCAGAGCCCTCATGGCGCAGCGGGTCGGCTCCCTCGAGCCGGGAACCCGTGTCGTCGTGCGCGGACTCGCAGGTGCCGACGGCGCCGACAGCACCACCCTGGGACGGGACCTGGATCGGCTTCTGAGCCGGTGCCGGGAGCGCCAGGTCGAAGGGCACCGGCGATGAGCCGGTCGGTCGCGGGTGAGCGATGAGCGAGTGGTTGACGCGAGCCCTCCTGGCTCCAGTGCGTTTCTACCAGCGCTTCATCTCTCCGGCCCTGCCGGCCTCCTGCCGTTACCACCCCACGTGCTCGGCCTATGCCGTCACCGCGCTGGAGATGCATGGTCCGATCAAGGGCACGCTGCTGGCCCTGTGGCGTCTGCTGCGATGCAACCCGTTGACCCGTGGTGGAGTCGACCATGTCCCGGACAAGGGGCAGTGGCGATACCACCATCCCCGTGACGTTCCGAGGTTCACGGTCGAGGACCCCTGACTGAACCTGGTGAACCGATGGACACGATGCCGGCTCAGACCCTGAGCTCACACTGATACCGCTCTCGCACGAGAACCCTCATACAAGGAGTACGGATGGACACGTTGCTGTGGCCGCTCAAGGTGGCCGTGGCCTGGGTCATGGTCACGATCCACAAGGCCCTGGTCCTCATCGGGTTCCCCGATGGGCCGGGTATCGCCTGGGTGCTGTCCATCATCGGTCTGACGATCGTGGTGCGGCTGCTCATCATGCCGCTGTTCGTCAAGCAGATCCGAGCCTCCCGCGGGATGCAGCTCCTCCAGCCGGAGCTGCAGGCGCTTCAGGCCAAGTACAAGGGCAAGAAGGACCCCGAGTCGCGCCAGCGCATGAACGAAGAGATGATGGCGCTCTATCGCAAGCACGGGACCAACCCCATGGCCTCCTGCCTGCCGATCCTGGTGCAGATGCCCATCTTCTTCGCCCTGTTCCGGGTCCTGGCCTCCTTGGGTGCGGTTGCCACCGGCAAGTACGGCCGTCCCTCGATCGGTCCGCTCACGCAGCAGCTGGCCGAGCAGGTCCAGGCCTCCAGCGTCTTCGGCGCCAGCCTGTCCTCCTCCTTCCTGAGCAGCTCCGACACACAGGTCAAGATCGTTACGGTCGCCATGATCATCATCATGTCGGTGACGCAGTGGTACACCATGGCGCAGCTGTCGATGAAGAACATGTCGACGGAGTCCCTCAACTCCGACAACCCCATGATCCGTTCCCAGCGGATGATGCTGTACGTGATGCCGGTGATCTTCGCCGTCTCCGGCGTCAACTTCCAGATCGGTGTGCTCGTCTACTGGGTCGTCTCCAACTTGTGGACCATGGGTCAGCAGTTCTTCACCATCCGCAACATGCCCGCACCCGGCAGTGAGGCCGAGAAGAAGTACCGCGCCCGCATCAATGCCAAGCGGGCGCGCAAAAGGGACTGCCCTCCCTGGAGGAGGAGGAAAGGGCTGAGGCGGTCGCCAAGGCCGAGGCCGAGGGCCGTACCGGAGGCCAGCGGGTGCAGCCGGTGCGCAAGAACCGGCAGAAGAAGGCCGGCGGTCACGGCGAGTCCCGCAGCGATGCCTCTGCCGACCTCGCTGACGACTCTGATGTCGAGCAGATCGAGGACGAGGCGAAGGAGTCGACGTCGTCCAAGAGTGGTGGCCTCAGCGATGAGGAGATCGCTCGACGTCGATATGAGCGCCGAGCCCGCCAGCGTCGCGAGGCGGCGGCCCGACGCAAGGCCCAGGCCAAGAAGAAGCGCAACCGCTGAGGCTCGCTCAGCGGCGACGAACCCGGTTCCCATCACAGATACGGATGACATTATGAGTGAGCAGCACAGTAACGACTCCTCCCAGCAGTCAGCGGAGGAGGCCGTGAGCCGCCCCGTGAGCAACACCGTCTCGCGCCTCGAGGAGGAGGGCGAGATCGGCGCCGACTACCTGGAGGAGCTCCTCGATATCGCCGACCTGGGCGGCGATATCGATATCGACATCGATCACGGGCGCGCCTCCATTGCCGTGGTCGCCTCCGAGGAGGGCGATGAGCGCGAGCTCGCCGACCTCGTCGGACGCGACGGAGAGGTGCTGGAATCCGTTCAGGAGCTGACCCGCCTCGCGGTTCAGGCCCGCACCGGCAACCGTTCCCGCCTCATGCTCGACATCAACGGCTACCGCGCTGACCGTCGTGTCGAGCTCACCAAGGTCGCCCAGGAGGCGGTCACCAAGGTGCTCACTTCGGGAGAGGCCGTCAGCCTGGAGCCGATGAACCCCTTCGAGCGCAAGGTGTGTCACGACGTCGTTGCCGCCGCCGGACTGGTCTCCGAGTCCGAGGGCGCCGAGCCGCACCGATACGTCGTGGTCCTGCCCGCCGATGAGAATGATGAACAGGCTGTCGACAAGGCCGACGTCAACGATGCGGCTGACGACTCGCTTCGGAGCAGGCCTGAGCATGAGTGAGGAGCAGCGGGCCCAGGTGGAGGAGCCGACGGCGGAGATGCGGGAGATCTTTGGGGTCTCCTTCTCCGCGGCGGAGCACTTCGCGCAGATGCTCGCTGAGGAGGGCGAGCTGCGCGGTCTGGTCGGGCCGCGTGAGCTTCCCCGCCTGTGGAGCCGGCACATCGTTAACTCGGCTGCCGTCGTCCCCTTCCTGCCGGCTCGGGGAAGCGTGGCCGATGTGGGCTCCGGGGCAGGCTTTCCCGGCATTGTCGTCGCGCTGCTGCGACCCGACCTCGACGTGACGCTCATTGAGACGATGGAGCGACGCACTCAGTGGCTCTCCGACGTCGTCGAGGAGCTGGACCTGGACAATGTGACCGTTCGGCGGGCCCGGGCCGAGGAGATCAAGGACCGCTATGACGTGGTGACGGCTCGCGCGGTGGCGAACCCTGTCCAAGTTGGTGCGGTTGACGGCGCCGTTGCTCCGGCCGGGGGCGCCCTGCTCGCCCTCAAAGGGTATGCGGGCGCAGGACGAGGTCGATGACGCTAAGTACGTCATTAAAAAGGCAAAATTATCAGTCGCCGTTATTCATGAGGTTGTTACAGCCGGCGACGAAACAACGGCTGTCGTTGAGATTCGCCGCACGAAGAACCGTTGAGATACGGCGCGCGTTCGGTGTAACGCGTAAGGATCGACCTGCTCGCGTAGACTCGTAACTGCCCGACTGGCTCGGGCTGTTGGGTCACCGTCCGAGGAGAAGCAGGTTTGTCCGGATCGTCTATCTTCGATCAGCTCCAGGCCGAGCACCTCGCGTTAGACGAGGTAGCGGGTGGAGAGTTCCCACATCCCGAGCGGACTCGTGTTATCGCAGTCGCCAACCAAAAAGGTGGCGTCGGAAAGACATCGACCGCAGTGAATCTTGCAGCCGCTTTAGCTGAAGGCGGGTTGCACGTCCTGCTCATTGACGCGGACTCACAAGGAAATGCCTCAACAGCACTGGGGGTGGAGCACGATGAAGACAGTGCCTCCATCTATGACGTCCTCGTCGATACCATGCTCATCAAGGACGTTGTCACCAAGACGCGATTCTGCGAGTCCCTGTGGTGCGTACCTGCGACCATTGACGTAGCTGCTGTCGAGATAGAGCTCATCTCCACCGCTGAGCGGGAGTCACGTCTGCGGCGTGCACTGGTGGACTACCTGGTTTCACGTGAAACCGAGGGTCTGGAGCCCCTTGACTACGTCATCATTGATTGCCCACCGAGCCTCGGCATAATGACGATCAATGCCTTCGTCGCTGCCGATGAGGTTCTTATTCCGATGCAGGCTGAGTACTACGCCCTTGAAGGACTCGCTCTGTTGACGCGCTCCATTGACAGGATCGCGCGCATTCACAATCCGGGACTGGGAGTCTCCATGATTGTGCTCACCATGTTTGACGGACGCACCACGCTGGCGCGTGAGGTGGAGTCCGAAGTCCGTTCCTATTTCCCTGATGCCACGCTGGACACTAAGGTGCCACGTTCCATCCGTGTTGCCGAGGCTCCCTCCTTCGGCGCTCCTGTGGTGTTCTGGGATCCCCGGTCCACCGGCGCGATTGCGTACAAGAAAATGGCTCGTGAGGTTGCTCTGCGGGGCGCTCCCCGAATTGAAGGCGAGGAAGCCTGATGGCTCAGAAACGGCGCGGACTCGGACGGGGTCTGCAGGCGCTGATCCCGGAGGCGCAAAAGGAGAAAGTCCCTGCTGCGTCTCGTCCTTCCGATGTGTTCTTCCCTGACTCGCGGAAGGACGAATCGCTTGACGACGATGCGGCTGCTCATGCCGAGTACGTCGCTTCAGAGCCTGAGCCGGCTTCGGAGGCGCGGAGTACTCGCGATCTGACTTCTGCTCTCCTGGCTCCTTCTCAGCGGAAGCGTGGATCCAAGAGCCGCTCGGCCCGGTCAACGACCTCATCCAAGACGGCTGCTCAGAGCAAGCAGACGACGCCGGTTTCACGTGAAACCACAACGAACTCGAAGGCTGAGGCTCAGGCGGAAGAGAAGAAGGCCGCGAAGGCATCGTCGTCGGCGACCTCCACCAAGCGGACCCGTTCAGCCGCTCAAGCCGCTTCAAAGCGTGCGACCAAAAAGGCCACGGAGGAAGTGTCCGCTCCGGTGGAGGAACCCTCGCGTGAGTCTACTGTCGTCGAGGACGAGGTGACTGCGGTATCGGCTCCGGAATCGACCTCAGTGCCAGCCACTCCTGATGTTTCACGTGAAACGGCGGAGGAGAAGTCGGCGGTCAGCAATAGTGAGTCCTTCGCCTCTGAGAATGAGCAGACCGAGGAGGACCCGTCATCGGGCACCTCTGTGACTCATGTCGACGTTCCTGAGGACACCGATGGCCAGCAGGACTCTGCGGACACCGACGGTCTTGTCCCGGTGCCAGGCGCCCGCTTCGCTGAGATTCCGGTGGAACTGATCCACCCGAATCCCCGCCAGCCCCGTCAGGTTTTCGATGAAGAGGACATCTCAGAACTGGCGGCCTCGATTGCGGAAGTGGGTCTGCTGCAGCCAATCGTGGTCCGGCAAGTGCCGACTGCTTCGGGAGAGGAACAGCGGTATGAGCTCATTATGGGTGAGCGTCGTCTTCGGGCTTCCAAGGAAGCCGGCTTGGAGACGATTCCAGCAGTTGTTCGGGACACGGATGATGTTGATCTGTTGCGTGACGCGCTACTGGAGAACCTGCACCGCGTCCAGCTCAATCCCTTGGAAGAGGCCGCGGCCTACCAGCAGCTTCTGGAGGACTTCCAGTGCACCCACGCTGAGCTCTCCGAGCGGATCGCTCGGTCGCGTTCGCAGATCTCCAACACTTTGCGTCTCATGAAGTTGCCACCGCTGGTGCAGCGCAGGCTTGCCGCGAATGTCATTTCAGCGGGACATGCTCGTGCGCTTCTGGGCCTCCCCAATGCGGCCGAGATGGAGCGGCTCGCACAGCGTGTGGTGGCCGAGGGCCTTTCAGTGCGTGCCACGGAAGAACTCGTCGCGCTTCATGAGGAACCCGAGCCGGAATCGGGTCAGCCGAAGGTACTGCGTGCTCGGAGCACCCCTCTCCCAGCGCTCTCGACCCGTCTGTCCGATGCCTTCGACACTCGCGTGAAGGTGACGCGGGGAGCGAAGAAGGGGCGTATCACCATTGAGTTCGCCGGAGAAGAGGATCTTGCCCGCCTTGTCGATGCGCTGGCGCCTGGGACATCCCTTGATGAGGAGTAGCCTGCGCTGATAGTGCGAGCCACGGTGGGGCCGAGACAATGAATGTCTCGGCCCCACCGTTGTTCTCGATGACGACAGCAAGTGCGCGTGTGATTCTGGCAAGTACACCGTGTTTCACGTGAAACCAGCATGCACCTGGCTGTTCTTGGGTGATGTCAGGAAGAGCGGGAAGCGCAGCGAGTGCCAACTAACGTTGGTCATCGGCGGTCGCAGGCTTTCACGTGAAACACGCGAGCGTGCATCCCTTGCTTGTTATGAGGGCAGACGGGTAGAGCAGAACAGCGTGCCGCTTCAAAGTCAGTTCGTCAGAACTTTCGATGTTTCACGTGAAACAAAGGGATCGGTTACGACCAGGAACGTGTCCCGGGGCGTGCCGAGGTTGGAGCGGCTCGTTGACTGAGAAGCACCTATTAGACGAGCGAAGCATCATGAGGTACCACGCTAGGTGTTGTAACCAGATTCCGGAAAGGGTCGCGTAAGGCCGCTCCTCTGGGGTACCCAGCAGGAGTGGACTCAAGTCCGGGAAATTCATGTTCTCGTTCGGACACTCCTGCGAGTGCGTCGTGGGCGCCTAAGAAGGAAAGCAGGACGGATAGCCGCGAACCTGAGCCGCTCTCAAGTGTGTTGGCCCTGTTGTCAGGAATGGATCTAGGAGTGTGTCGTTACCGGGACGATCTGTGATTCGCTTGGTTTCACGTGAAACTGAAGGCGAGCCGCTATCCCGTTCGTGCAGGGTAGGGGTGGGCGTTCCCCATGCGTGTGACCGTTCGTGCGCGGATGGACAGCATGGTGCGGCCCGGCTGACTTCTTGCCTCGGTCCATGACCGATGTCGATGCTGCATGATGATGCGCATCGCAGAAACTGCGGATCAGAGGCAGCAAGACCATGAGGACCTCTTGAGACTGGCGGTTTCACGTGAAACTAAAGGAGAGGTGACAGCCGGGCTTGCTTCTTCAGATGTGGCTGATGGAACTCATGAGAATACGGACATGAAGTCTCAATGAAGGGCGGGATTGAGTGATCGACCCCTCCCCAGAAGGAGATATCGGTCTGCGTCTTTGCTATGAAAAGGGAACCGGATCTGACGTCGATCTACGTACAGACAAGGTCAGCGACCGGACGACGACGTACTCGATCAGATGGAGGGCCTGTTGTTGAACTGGATCGACAAGACAGACCTTGACTCTGTTGCCCTCGAAACACGTGCTATGCATCGATATGGAGCAGACGAGTCGAGCGCACCGACGTGCATTGACGGGCTGTCCTGGGTCTGTGTCGATAATGCATTGGCGCCTCAGGACATGTTTCACGTGAAACAGCGGAGAACCGTAGGTTGTCGGGCCGTTGACGCGGGCTCTGTGGGTCGACAGCGTGCGGCGGGTACCGGAGGAGGGGTGGTCAGCAATTGCTGTCATGGAATGCTTGAACAGCGCTCTGTCGATGAGGGTGAGGTGGATACTGTGAGAAGCGGACGTAGCTGCTTCCGTTGAGAGCGTCCATCATTCGTAGCGCTCAGGTCCAGAAGTCACTCTGTCGTGTCACGTGGGTTCTCCCAGTTCGTGGGGTTACGGCACCGCTTGCTCCCGGTGAAGGGCTCGACGTCCTTCCATGACAGAGGGAGCAGATATCAGCTGGCCACGTCCCGACGTTGGGAACAATGAGCGCGAATCCTCCGCTGTATTCCACATAGAACTGCGGGCCACAGCAGGGTGCTGGTTCTGGTTCGGGATGGGGGTGGTGTTAAGCGCAGCCGCAGTTCTGGAATGTGGTCTATTCTTACGGGAGAGTACGTGCACAGCGCTCCTAGGGGGCCAGCACGATCCAGTAGGTATGAACTGAAGGGGTTGCCACTCCCCGGTGCACCGTGAGTTTCTCTCCCGGATTCTGGCGCCGGCACCGACAACCACCTTGGAACTAGGAGTCGGAGATACCTCAGACGGGCCGGGTTTCACGTGAAACACGGAAAGCTGTACCGACTGCTTGCGCTGGGCGCTGATGCGTACTCTGGCCTCTTCTATCGGAGGTCACGCGGTCGCCTCGGTCCGTATCGGTGGGGCGTGGGTGTCCAGGCAATGTCGGCCCGAACTCCTCTACTTTTCTTCACTTCCTACGGCGCCGGACGTACCTCGAATGGGAACACAGATACTCTCCGAACGCGAGACAGCTGTTTCAGTTCTCCAAGAGGAGTCTCAATGACGCATGAAGTGTCATGCACTCAAGGAGCAGGCACAGGGCTGTCGACGCACATGAGAAGTTCTCGGGCCATACAGGTCGACTCCTGGTCCTGGTTTCACGTGAAACAGGGACGATTCTGGGCATTCGCATGCCCGTCGTCCTGCCGGTATGCGATGTCGTTCATGGTCTTGAGGCATTGAGGCAGGTCTAGTTGTTGTGGGCTTTGAGGTTGCAGTCACGGGGTGCCTGGGGGCAGCGGGACCCCGGGCTGTCAGGATGGGTGGTGTTGAATCATCCTTCCGACAGGAGAAAAGTCCCGCTGTTATGACCTACCGTAACGCTGTGTTGACGCCTTAGGGCTGCTACCGGCTCGTGATGCGTGTCCAGGCAGGTCGTCCTATCGCCTGTGTGGCCGCCGAGGCGATACCCGGTTCTACTGGGCAGACCAACGATGCCGGCAAACCGATCCTGGCCCGCTCGTCGAGCTATATGATCCACCTGGACGTCAAGAAGGTTGGACGCATCCCACCTAAGGGAGGCTGGCGGGCTCATGGGCGCGGTACCCCCGAGGCGAAGGCCTCCAAGCGGGGCAAGAGCACCAGGATTGGCTACACCTACCTGCACACCGCCATCGACGGCTTCTCCCGCCTGGCTTACACCGAGGCCCTCGACGACGAGAAGGCCTCCACCACGATCGGCTTCTTCTGCCGTGCCCGGACCTTCTTCGCCGCCCACGGCATCACCAGGCTCGTGCGGGTCGTCACCGACAACGGAGCGAACTACCGGGCCCGGACCTTCACCACAACCATTACCTCCCTGGCCTCACGCCACCAGAGGACCCGCCCCTACACCCCACGTCACAACGGCAAGGTCGAGCGCTACAACCGCATCATGGCCGAGGAGTGCCTCTACGCGCGTTCCTACTCCTCAGAGCAGCAGCGCCGCGATGCCGTCGCGGTGTGAAGCCACCACGACAACGACCATCGACCCCACACCACCTGCGGCAACCAGCCTCCTGCCACCCGCGTCCCAGCACACGTCACCAACGTCATGACCTCATACACCTGGGTGAGGGTCAGCCCCTACCCCGTTGGAGTCTTGGCGTGCTTCAACGATGGGAAGGTGTTGACTGAGGGGAACGACGACTGACGCAAACTAACTCCTGGTTTCACGTGAAACCAGAGGCGTGCTGCTGTTGCTGAAGTATCGTTGAGGGAAGAGACGGGACCTTTCATGTCGACAGAACATCGCCGTAGGGTGGTGGCCGAATACAACGGTGGCTCCACTCGATACGAGTGGAGCCACCGTTTCACGTGAAACCGAGTCGGAGTTACGGATGAACGAGTGGGTTCCTGACCAACGCGTCATACAGTTCCTCCAACGACCCCTCTGCCTCGGCAGCAATGGGCAGTAGGGATGTCTCCGTCATTCCCGGAATGACATTGACATCGATGAACCACGGTGTCCCCTCATCATCGAGGATAAGGTCGGTTCGTGAGAGATTACCCAGTCCGAGCGTGGTGTGAACCGTGACAGCAGTGGCTTTCACCGTCTCGATCACCGCGTCATCCAGCCGTGCTGGAACGAAGTACTCTGAGCGGCCCGGGTTGTACCGTGCATCAAAGTCGTACTGCCCATCGGTGACGACCTCAACGGGCGGAAGCGCATGCGGTCCCTCTCCTGTGTCGACAACGGAGACCGCAAGCTCGGTCCCGGGGACGTAACGCTCAATGAGGGCGCGCTCGTCGTAGGCGAAGCAGGCCACCATCGCCGATCGCAGCTCATCCGCTGTCGATGCGTAAGAGACACCAAGGCCAGAGCCCCCCTGATGGGGCTTCACCACCACGGGAAGACCCAGATGACCTGCGACGACGGTAAGAACCTCCTGCGCTCCCATTTGACTGAAATAGGATTGTGGAAGTGTTAACGAGTCAGGAGTAATCACTCCGCCGGTGCGAACGCTCGCCTTCGCGGTTGGTTTGAAGGAGGCCCGCTGGCAGCCGTCTGAGTGCGTGCCGACATACGGCAGTCCCAGCGCGATGAGCACATTCTGCAGACCCCCATCCTCCCCGGGGCCGCCGTGAACCAAGGGCCAGACGACGTCGGGTCCGAAGGTCCTGAGTGATCCAATGGTGCGTGCGTCAATGTCCAGGACGAGCACGGTATGCCCGAGGTGCTTGAGCACCTGGGCGACACGATGCCCTGAGCGCAGGGAGATGTCGCGCTCGTGGCTCAATCCGCCGGCGAGGACAGCGATACGGAGTGGAGACTGGTTCATCGTCAACCTCAGATCTGGTCGGGTGCGGGCGCGTGGACGCCTTCGGACTGATGGGGGCTGTGGGTGGGGCCGAACAGGTTCAGCAGTTCAAGATCGCGGCTCACGACGCCGGACAGCCGTCGCACCCCTTCGCGGATCTCGGTCGGCTCGGGATAGCAGAAGGACAGTCGCAGATGGTCCTGCCCTGCCCGACCTCCGGCGTAGAAGGCTGTACCGGAGACGTAAGCGACCAGGCTGGTGACTGCGCGTGGCAGCATGTCCTTGGCGTCGAGTCCCTCTGGAAGCCGGACCCACACGTAGAAGCCGCCGTCGGGGACGTTCCATTGACACATGGGTAGGAACTCTTCCAGCGCCGATACCATGGCGTCGCGCCGCTCCTGGTACATGGATCGGAAGTCCACGATCTGCCGCTTCCAGTCGAACTGCTCCAGGTACATGGAGATCGAGAACTGGCCCACCGACGACGGGCACAGGATCGCCGCCTCCGAGGCCAGCTTCATCTTCTCCCGCACGGCCGGCGGAGCCACGGCCCAGCCCACGCGGTATCCCGGGGCGAAGATCTTGGAGAAGGAGCCCAGGTAGACGACGTCGTCGGGTGCGAGGGTCTTGAGCGCGGTGTAGGTCTGCCCCTTGAAGCCCAGGAGACCGTAGGGATTGTCCTCCACGATCAGGATGTGGTGCCGCCGGCAGATCTCGATGACCCGCGGACGACGCTCCTCGGTGAGCGTCACTCCGGCGGGGTTGTGAAAGTTGGGGAGGCAGTAGAAGAACTTGATGCGGCGTCCCTCCCGCTCGAGGCGGACGATCACCTCCTCCAGGGCCTCAGGAATGATGCCTCCGGCATCAATGGGTACCTGCTGCACGTCGGCCTGGTAGGTCGCAAAGATGGACAGCGAGCCGACATAGGTGGGTGCTTCGGTCAGGACGACGTCGCCCGGATCGACGAAGAGCTCGGTGACGATGTCGACGGCCTGCTGAGAGCCGGTGGTGACGATGACGTCCTCGGGGTCGGCTCTGATGCCCTCCAGAGCCATGACCTCGGTGATCTGCTCACGCAACTGTGGCATGCCCTGCCCGTTTCCGTACTGCAGCGCCCGGCCGCCGTCCTCGCGGATCATCCGCGAGGTGGCCTCAGCCAGACGCTCCAGCGGGAGGTCCTTGAGGTTGGGCATTCCGCCGGCCAGTGACACGACCTCGGGACGTGAGGCGACGGCGAACAATGACCGCGTCTCGGAGGCACGCAGGCCGTGGGCTCGTGCCGCATAGCTGTCCAGCCACGGATCGAGTCGGTTGCCCTTCACCTGGTTACTGCTCTCACTCACCTGAGGTCCTTCCCTGGTCGCCACTGCTGCGTCCGTGCACCCAAGTCTGCCACGGACGCAGCAGTGGTCAGGAGCCGGCGGGCCAAGAGTATTCCGCGGTGTTTCACGTGAAACAAGCGAATCACCCCGCCCGGGCCAGAACGACGAAACGGACCGGGCAAGGACGCGCCGCGCATCGTGGGCACAATGCGCGGCGCGGTGAGGTGCCAGCACCCTTGCGGGTGGCGTCGTCGGTCAGCGGCTCAGAGCGCGCTCCTCAATGAGAGTACGCAAGGGAGCCTCCTCGTTGTCGATCGTTTCCACCTTCTGGGGCCGGGCGAGCAGATCGGCGACGACGTCAGGAGTCTCCGGCTCGCTCCCGAGTGCCTCGGCCACAGTCTGCGGGAACTTCGCGGCCTTGGCGGTCTCCATGACGAGTGTGGGGAAACCGGGTTCCATGACGCGCAGAGCGACCGTGACGCCGTCGGCCGTGTGCGGGTCAATGAGGCTCCCAGAGCGCTTCTTGACGCTGCGGATGGTCTCCAGCCGGTCGGCGTGCGAGGACGTCCCGGCTACGAAGCCGAACTCCTCACGCAGACGCGGAAGCTGATCGCGCAGGTCGAGCGTGCCGGTGGTCTCCAGCTCCGCCCAGCGCTGCATGAAGACCTCCGGCCCCAGCAGTGCCCAGATGAAGCGCTCCAGGTTGGAGGCCTTCGAGATGTCCATCGACGGGCTGGAGGTGGCCAGGGTGTCCTCCGCCGAGCGGGGCCGGTAGATGCCGGTGGTGAAGAACTCCTCGAGCACGTTGTTCTCATTGGTGGCCAGAATGAGACGGCGAATCGGCACCCCCATGGACCGAGCCAGGAAGCCGGCATAGATGTTGCCGAAATTGCCCGAGGGCACGCATACGTCGATGCGGGTGTCGGCGCGGCGCCCCTCCTCCACCGCATCGGTGACCCGCAGCCAGGACCACACGTAGTAGACGGCCTGCGCGGCGATCCGACCGATATTGATGGAGTTGACGGCACCCAGGTGATGGGCGGCCTTGAAGCTCGCGTCGTTGCTCAGCGCCTTGACCAGTGCCTGGCAGTCGTCGAAGACGCCGCGCACCGCGATGTTGTGGATATTGGCGTCCTGGAGGGTGTACATCTGGGCGCGCTGCACCGGGCTCATGCGGCCGGCCGGCGAGAGCATGAAGACACTGACACCCTCCTGCCCCCGGAAAGCGTGCTCGGCTGCCGAGCCGGTGTCACCGGAGGTGGCGCCCAGGATGTTGAGAACCTGGCCGTGCTTGGCCAGAACATAGGGAATCGCCTGCCCCAGGAACTGCATGGCCAGGTCCTTTGAAGGCCATCGTCGGCCCCTCGGACAGGCCCACGAGGGCAAGGCCGTCGGCGACGTCGTCGATCTCGGTGACAGGGACGACCGGCTGTGGGAACCGCTCCTGGCCGTAGGCGGCTCGAGTCAGTGCGGCGAGGTCCTCCCGGGGAATGTCGGTGGCGAACAGGCCGATGACCTCCGTGGCCAGGTCGGCGTAGCCCAAGGGCCGCCAGGCCTCGAGCTGCTCGGGGCTCAGAGCGGGAAGCCGGCTTGGTACCGCCAGGCCGCCGTCGGGCGCCAGGCCCGCCAGAAGAACGTCCGTGAACCCCGCTGGTGCCATCTGGCCACGGGTGGAGATGTACTGGGTGTGCTGCATGTGCCGCTTTCTTGCCGTGTCGCATGCCTGGTTGCCGCGTGCGATTCCGGTGCGATTCTACGGGGCCGTGACGGTGGGTGACAGATGCGGTGACGATCGCCCGGCGGCGAGACCAGACATCAGACAATCGGCGGGACAATACATCGGCCCCGCCGAGAGACACCCGTGAGGGGCGGCTCAGCGAGGCCGATGCGTGAGAATGAGAAGAGGGGCGAAGCCCAAGCCTCAGGCCAGGACCTTCTCCACCTCGGCCTTGAAGGAGGCCTTCGGGCGCGAGCCGCTGAACTGGTGGAAGACCTCGCCGTCGCGCACCACGGCGAAGGTCGGGATGGAACGCACGCCGTAGGAGCGGGCCGTGGCCGGGTTGGCGTCCACATCGACCTTGACGAACTTGACCTTGTCACCGAAGTCGGTGGCGACCTCGTCCACAATCGGCGCCATCTGGCGGCAGGGGCCGCACCACTCGGCCCAGAAGTCGATGACGACGGGCACCTCGGACTTGAGGACCTCCTCCTCGAAGGTGGCGTCGGTGACGGCGAGAGCCTCAGACATGATTGTTCTCCTCGAACGTTGTGAATGGGTGAGTCGGGATGGGGCGGGCCGGTTCTCCGACGTCGGCGGAGCCTGCCCGCCCCGTGCTGGGTGGAGAGAGGCGCCGGGTCAGGCCTGCAGAGTGGTCAGGTAGTGCTCGGCGTCGAGTGCGGCGCGGCAGCCGGATCCGGCCGCCGTGATCGCCTGCTGGTACGTGGGGTCGGCGACGTCACCGCAGGCGAAGACCCCGGGAATGCGGGTGCGCTGCGAGGGAACCTCGACCTTGATGTAGCCGGCCTCGTCGAGCTCGAGGACGTCGGCGACGAGCTCGCTGCGCGGCACCTGACCGATGGCGACGAACAGGCCCGTGGCCTCGATCTGGCGGCGCTCCCCGGTGACGGTGTCCTCCAGGGTGACACCGGTCAGCGAGTCCTCGCCGTGAAGCTCGACGACTCGCGAGTTCCAGGCGAAGGAGATCTTCGGGTCCTCCTGGGCGCGCTTTGGCCATGACCGCCGAGGCGCGCAGCTCATCACGGCGGTGGACCACCGTCACGGAGCGGGCGAAGCGGGTCAGGAAAGTGGCCTCCTCCATGGCCGAGTCCCCGCCACCGACGACGACGATGTCCTGGTCCTTGAAGAAGAACCCGTCGCAGGTGGCGCAGTAGGACACACCGTGGCCCGAGAGGCGCTCCTCCCCGTCGATCCCCAGGTGCCGGTACTCAGAGCCGGTGGAGATGATGACCGTGCGGGCCTCGTAGACGCCGTCGGAGGTGGTGATGCGCTTGACGTCGCCCTCCAGCTCGAGGGCGGTGACGTCCTCGTAGCGGATGTCGGTACCGAAGCGCTCGGCCTGCTCCTGCATCTGGTTCATGAGCTCGGGACCCATGATCCCCTCGATGAAGCCGGGGTAGTTCTCCACCTCGGTCGTGTTCATCAGGGCGCCGCCCGCAGTCACCGAGCCGGCCAGGACGACCGGGTTGAGCTGGGCACGGGCCGCGTAGATGGCGGCTGTGTAGCCGGCGGGGCCGGAGCCGACGATAACGACGTCGTGAATCATGACTCTCCTGACGAGCGGATGGGGCCGCAGTGTGCGGTCGCTTGGGGTAACTGGTAATCAATACGGCCTGTTCCCGGAGAAGATCTTATTTGAGTGTGATCTCCGTCATTGTGGCCTTGTAGTTGTCACGCGTTTCCGTCCTCTTCAAGTTTTGGGGAAGCTGGGTGATTCGAATGACGATGGTGTTGACCTCTTCAGGCTTGTCGATCTTCAACGTGGTGTTACCTGCAGTGAAGGAGTTCGTAGCGAGTATCGTGCCGTTGGCGTCCGATGCGTGGACCTCGACCTGACCTCCCTCGCTGGTGGTGCCCTGAAGATCGATCTCCGAGACCTTGGCGGGGTTCTTGAGCGTGATCTGGATGTCGACCGGATCCGTCTCAGGAGTCGCCGAGTAATGAGAGGACCACTCATTGCTCGTGTCCCCATCGGTGAGGTATCCAGCCTTTGAGAGGCAGCGACGCTACTGTCGTCGTCCACAACGCTGACGCCGGCGATCTCGGGTGGGGCCGCAGTCTCCTGGGGCGCGGGCTGCTGGCCGCCCCCCTCATCGGCCTTCTGAGCACTGGCCGAGGGGACGGTGTCGGCGGCCGCGCGGTCCTTGTCCGCGAAGGGGATGCCGATCGTCTGGTACACGATGTAGCTGGCCACCACCAGTAGGACGACGACCATCAGGACGAAGGTGACCAGGATGGAGCTGGTCGTGCGCTGCTCCCGGCGAGCGGTCTCGGGGTCGACCTCCTCGTCCTCGTCGTCCTCGAAGGCCGGGAAGCTGCCGGTGAAGGGCTCGGCCGGAACCGGTGCCGGCCCGGGGACTGTCTCGGAGGCGGTCGACAGGACATTCGGGATCGGGTTCGTCGGCCCAGTGACCTGGACGTAGACGTCGTCGGCGGACCGCTCCTGCGCAGCCGCCGGCTCGGGCTGCTGAGGTTCAGGGACCGGCGTGGTCGGTGCTGCGGCAACGGAGGCCGCCTCGATGACGGAGGTCCGCTCCGCAGGTGCGTCGGTAGCGGCAGGCACGGACGGTGCCGGCTCCGGCTGAACCGGCGCGGGTGCCCCCTGTCCTGCCGGGGCGCTGACCGTGGTGCTCCTGCCGGCACCACTGCGCCGCAGCCTGTCGAGGACTCCGCGAGCCGCGCTGGCGACGCCGGCTCCCGCGGCACTGACGGCGGCTGTCGCACCTGCGGTGGCGTTGGTGCCGGAGCCACTCCCACCGGTGACACCGCCGCCCGACGAGGGACGCTGGGGCGAGGGGGCATGCGTCGTGCCGGACTCGTGGTAGCCGGTCACCTGGTCCCAGGTGCCCAGTGAGCGCGCCACCTCCGCCGAGGAGATGGGGGGGCTGGCTGCTCCACGTCCGTTCGCACAGCTCATCCAGGACCGGGTCGATTCCCGGCACGAGCGTGGAGGGCTTGACCGGGACGCCGCCCAGTCGTGGCGCGGAGGGAATGCCGGGGCGCTTGCCCGGCCACCGGCCGGTCAGACCGTAGTAGAGGATCTCCACCAGGGAACGGGCGTCGGCGCGATCGGCGGCCGACGGGTCATGGCCGGCGACCCGGCTCTCCAGATCGAGGGCGGCGGCCTCGATCCCCAGGCCGCTGACCTTCACCGTCCCATCGGGAAGAATACGGATGGACTCGGGAGACAGGTTGAGGTGGTGCAGGCCCTTGCGTGCACCGGCGTCGAGCGCCTGCGCGGTCTCACCGATGATGGCGCGCGCCTGCGCCGGGGACATGCCCCGGGAGACCAGGGAGGAGAAGGTGCGTCCGGTCAGCGGCTCGGTGACGATGACGGATGGCTCGGCGCGCTCGACGTCATAGACCTGCTGAAGACGCTGGTCCTCGACCAGTACCGCCCTGCTGGCCGACTCCAGGACGTTGTCGCGATGAAGCGTCGCATCGGTGAGAACCAGGATCGTGACGTCTCGATCCAGGATCGTGTCGACGCCACGGTGCCTGACAATGCGCGGCAGCGTGGTGGACAGCGTTCCCAGGAGCCCGTAGCGACCACTGCCGATCGGCGTCGCCTCCGACATGCGTCTCCTTCCTTGAGATGGTTGTCCATCTGAACCAGTTGTCCCCATCGTAACTGTCTGAGGGCGCCGGATAGGGGTGATGTGGCCCGTGTGGGCGGAGGCATGTGACTGGTGGAGGGCGGACTGCCCTGTGGCCACCCGGGAAGGGGGAATACTGGCTGGCAGCGACGGCGGGATACTCCCGGGTGCGTTGGCCGGGACGTGCCCCGGGGTCTGCCAGTGGTGGGAGGAGCCTGCCGCGGCATCGGCACTGGGGGGGCGGTGGCGGCGCCACTGCCTGCGAGGGCGACGGTGGTGGCGGTGCGAGCGGGTGGACGGGCCGTCCGTCCTGGGGGTGGCCCGCCATGGCCTGAGACGGGTGGCCGCCCGGGTGCTGCGGACCCATTTGACCCGGCTGTCCCCAGGAGTGGGTCCGCGCCTGAGCCGGTGGTGGCGGTGCGGGCGCGACCGCCTGGGTGCCGCCGGAGGTGTAGCCAACAGCACCATGCCCCGTCGGGTCCGTCGAAACACCCGAGGGGCCTGAAACCGTGTGAGCCGCTGGGGGTGGCGGCGGTGGTGCCGGTGCCTGGACGGCGGGCATCTGAGCAGTCGCCTGAGCCGGTGGCTCCTGCGGTGACAACCAGGCCGCCGCCGCCAGGACCACTCGCCCGGGTGTCCCGGGCAGACGACGACCGACCGTGGACAGGATCCGTGAGAAGGGCCGGAAGGCGACCGTGATCTCCTCGATCCCGACGACACGCCCCATCAGCAGGTAGATGAGTGACATGACGGTGGCGACGACGGCGATGTGCCCGAGTGCTGCCGACATGTTGGCCAGGGAGGAGTCGGCGTCGACATTGCCCAGCATCATGTTGAGCAGGATCCCGACGATGATCGCGGGCGCCACCGCCATGATGAGACGCAGGTGGGTGGTGACGATCTTGCGGCCGTCGAGGCTGGGCAGGTGGGAGCGCATCATGGGGATGACCACCACGCAGCCCCCGATCTGGCTGATCGTGTTGGCCGCGCCCGCCCAGGTCATCCAGTGGTTGGCCGGAGCGACGAAGTAGGCCATGACGCACAGGATCACCGGGATGACACCGACGACGACGTCGGCGAGCAGCAGCCGCTTGGTGTCGGAGTAGGCCAGCATCACCCGCTGAGTCCCGAACCAGATCCCCTGCGGGACGATGCCCAGCGCCAGCGCGATGAGCATGGGGCGCTGGCCTGGGCCTCGGGCAGGGAGATCGAGGGGGGTGAAGAGCTGAAGGGCCGGGACGGCCAGGACACAGATGCCCGCGGTGGCCAGCACCGTGAAGACACCCGCCGAGCGCAGCCCCAGGGAGAGGTCCTCGCGCACGCCGGCGGCGTCCCCGGCCGCGGCCTTCTCACTCATCCGGGTGAACAGGGCGGTGATGATGGAGGTGACCACGAGGGACTGGGGCAGCATGTACACCAGGTAGGCGTTGAGCCACATGGTCGTCGAGGGCACGATGACGTCCGCGTACTCGGGCTGCTCGGAGGCCGTGACCGCATAGGAGCCCAGGTTGGAGGTGATCCAGTTGCTCAGGCTGGCCACGCCCACTCCGGCCAGCGCCCACAGGGCCACCTTGACGGTCTTGCCCAGCCCCAGGCCCCGCACCCCGAAGATGATGCGTGGCCGGAAGCCGGAGCGCACCAGGGGGATGTAGAGGATCAGTGCCTGGACCGCGATGCCCAGGGTCGTCGTCGCTCCAATGAGAGTGATCCGGGTCCAGTCCCAGACCTCTGCGCTCTGACCCGCGCTGTAGCGGCCATAGAGGTGGAGGTAGAACAGGATCGAGGCGATCGAGATGATGTTGTTGAGCACCGGGGACCACATGTAGGGCCCGAAGCTCGAGCGGGCGTTGAGCACCTGCCCCCACAGGGCGTACAGGCCGTAGAAGAAGACCTGGGGCATGAACCAGAACGCGAAGGCGAAGGACAGCGCGCGCCACTGCCCCTGAGCCAAGGAGTTGGCGTTGAGGGTGAAGATGAGGGGCGCGGCCGCGGTCGCGATGCACGTGACCGCCAGCATGAGCGTGGCCGCGGCGGTCAAGAGGCGATTGACGACCTCCTCGCCGTTGCGGCGTCGGAGTGCCTGGACGATCTGTGGCACCAGGATCGCGTTGAGGATCCCGCCGATCATCATGTTGTACAGGTAGGTGGGCAGGTTGTTGGCCGTGTTGAAGGCGTCGGCTGCCCCCGACCCGGTGGCGCCGAGCGCCATGACGATCAGGGCGTTGCGCACCATGCCCAGGATGCGGGAGACCAGGGTCCCCGAGGCCATGATGGCCGAGGACCGCGCCAGGGACGCCTGGCTGCGCCCCGGGGAGGGGGAACGCCCGATCCGTACACGCTTGATGATGCTCATGCCGTCTCCTGTGCAGCCGGGGCCACCGCGGTGCGGCGGCCTCGTCGTACTGTCCTCACCGTACCGATCACCACGATGGAGACCAGGACCCCGACGACGATGCCGGTGCCCCGGCCCTCCCAGTCGGCGCGTACTCGCATGTGGACGGTGGTGGGTGTGCCCACGGTCGTGCCGTCGGCGGCAAGCACCTGCACCCTCAGACCGACGTCGCCCGAGCCGACGGCCTGGATCGGCACCGTGACCTTGGCCTGCTGGTGGGCCGGCACCCTCACGGTGGTGGTGCGTGGGACCTGAAGGCGCTTGTTGTTCGAGACCAGGTAGACCTGGACGGTGACGTCCTGGCTCAGGGAGGAGGTGATGCGCACCGGCAGCTGCGCCTCGGAGCTGATGACGTTGATGGTCGACGACGGCACCGCGGCCAGCGAGGAGGTGACGTTGGTGCCGGAGGCCTCCGCGGCCGGAACCTGGGCGTTGCGGGTCCTGGGATCGGCTCGCCAGGACGCTGATGAGACGACTGCCTGCAGGTCGGTGTAGTCGCCCAGCACCGCGGCCGGCTCGGAGAGCACGGAGGAGATCGACTGCAGGGTTCCGGCCGTACGGCCGGCGGCGACGAGGGTGTCGGTGGACAGCTCGTTGTCGTCGATCACCGTCTCCGGCAGCTCGGAGCGCTCGATCCGCGAGGTGCCCTCGTTGACGGCTGCGACCTCCTCCTGGGCGCGCTCCTGAAGGGCGTCCAGGGGCTGGGACCGGGCCCAGGAGACCGAGCGCAGGGTGGCCACCCGCTCCCGCACGACGGACGGTTGCACGGCGGAGGCGGCCTGGCGGGGCATCGCCACGACGACGTCTCTCTCCAGCGCCGGGGCCTGGCGGACCAGGATGGCGCTGTTGCTGCGCAGCAGCTGGCGGGTGTCGAGCTCGGCCGCCTGGGCGCTCTGGACACTCTGGGTGCTCTGATCGGAGCCAGTGGGCCTGGCGTTCTCACCGGTGAGTGCCCCCGACAGGGACTGCTCCGGAATCAGGACCGCATGGCCCCCGGACGCACCCAGACCCGAAGGGGTGTAGGTCAGCTCGTCGGCCGGCGGCAAGGACTCCGGTGAGGCGATGATGGTTGACGCCGGTTGCGGCAGCGCATTGACCGTGGTTGCGTCCGCGGCGCTGGAGGCCAACCAGGTCAAGGACGTCGGGGCCCCCGCCTTGACGATGGCCGACTCCTGGGTGCGCCGTGCGGCCGTCTCGATGAGGCCCGTCTGCTGCAGATGCGCCAGCGCCGCGGTATCGGAGTCGCCCCACAGCAGAGCCACCAGGCTGTCGGTGTGGATGGCCCGCGCGAGAGCGGCGGAGAGCTGGATGACCTCGTTGGAGGCCTGAGACGCCTTCTTGTCCGACGGTGACGCCGTGGCGGTGCCCCCCGACTGCGGGGACGGGGCGGGGCTCGCCGAGGGCCCCGTCGTCGACGGTGCCGACGGTGCGGACGGGGCCGATGACGCGGAGGGGTCAGCGCTCTGGGATGATTGAGGGGCACCATCCGGGGTGGCGGGTTGGGAACCGCTGTTGCGCGCGGCCTGCTCCAGGCTGGCCGTGGTGACGCCGAGGGCCTCGACCAGCGCCGGGTCGACGGCGACGACGACGCCGTCGCCGGCCATGCTCACCAGGCCGAGGACCCGGCTGTGGATGCGACTGAGGGCCTCCGAGCGCTCCTGAGTGCGCGGACCGGACAGCACCGCCATCTCCTGCGCGGAGGCGGTGACCGGCAGGAAGACGGTCATGCGCACCGGTGCGACGGAGGCGCCGCTGTCCCACACGAGGATGCTGCGGTCCTGGGCCAGGGAGATGTCCTGGGCCACCAGAGCGACGGAGACGCCACGCGGCCCCCACTGGTCGGCGCTGGTCAGCGGCAGCTCGCCGGCGGGGATGGTGATGGAGAACTGGGAGACTCCCCCCGGGCTGGAGATCGTGACCCAGTGGGACCGCGACCGGGTCCGACAGCCCCGACTCGTCGGTTCCGGTCAGCCACCTGCCCAGGCCCCGACTCGTGGACTCCGTGGATCGCTGCACCCTGGTCACCAGGTCCGCCCCGGTGATGGCCTGACTGGTTCCGTTGGTGATGGTGCCGGTCAGGATGAGGTCCTGGTCTGTGTGCAGCACCTCGGGGGCCAGGGCGTCGATGCTCAGGGTCACCTGGTTGGTGGTCGTCTCGGCGCGCTGGCCCGAGGAGCCGGTCTTCTCGCTCGCCGCCGGAGGTGAGGAGGCCGTCGTCGCGGACGGCGTCGCCGGAGCGAGCGGTGCGACGTCAGCAGAGAGTCCACCGGGCTGCGCGACCAGGATCGCTCCGGAGCCCTGGTCCGCCTCGGCGGCGGGCAGAGCGATCACCGGCCACATCACCAGGCCCGCGACCCCCAGTAGGCGGCAATGGTCACCATCGCCCTGCTCCGCAGCCGAGAGCCCAGCGTGGTGACCACCTTCGCGCACAGATAGGTGGTGCCCGTCATCCATCCCCCACCAGGATGTCCCAGGCCGCGGCCACGATACGGCGCTCGTTGGGGTAGGCCAGCCGGTGGGAGACGTCGTCGAGGGCGACCCACTCGACGTCCTCGGCCTCATGGTCCGGGTCGTTCTCCGTGGTCAGCGTGCCGCTGACCGCCTCCAGCAGGAAATGGTGCACCACCTTGTGGACACGGTGCTCGTGGCCGGCGAACCAGTAGTCGATGGTCGCCAGGTGCCGAAGAACCCGACCGGTGATCCCGGTCTCCTCCATGATCTCGCGGACCGCGGCCTGCTCGGGGGTCTCAGTGCCCTCCAGGTGCCCCTTGGGCAGGCACCACTCCAGCCGCCCGCCCCGGTTGCGCCGAGCGATGACTGCGGTGAAGGCCTGCCCATTCTGAACGTCGACGACCAGGCCGCCGGCACTGGTCTCGTTGATGATCGGCAGAGTGCGCGCACCCGCCCGGTGGGCCGGGTTTCCGGCGCGGGGCGTGCGAGTGCGTGGAGAGGGCATGGGGACACTCTAGGGCGTTCGAGCCGCCGGGCGCCTCTGGCCGAGTACGTCGTCGCACACAACTGCGCCGTGCGCGGACGGACTGCCGTGACGGTGCGTGCCCGCCTGCGCGAGATGGTCATCACCACGGGGATGCCGAGGCCGAGGACGACGGCGCGCCGGTGAGGGTTCATGGCAGGCTTGGGCCGATGACTGCGCACCCCACTCCCGCTGAATCCGCCGACTGCCCGGATGCCGTCGAGAACCGCGGCCTGACGCCCAAGGCCCGTCAGGCGCTCGAGGGCCTGCCCCCCGCCCTGGCGGCCCTGGGGTACGCCTTCGTGCGCGCCGGGCACGAGATCGCCCTCGTCGGCGGGCCGGTGCGGGACGCCTTCCTCGGCGTCGCCCCCCACGACCTGGACCTGACCACCTCGGCCCGCCCCGAGCAGACCGAGAAGATCCTGGCCGCCTGGGGTGAGACCACCTGGGACGTGGGCCGGGCCTTCGGCACCATCGGCGCGCGCAAGGGCTCCACCATCGTGGAGGTCACCACCTACCGCACCGAGGCCTACGAGGTGGGCTCGCGCAAACCCCAGGTCACCTACGGCGACACCCTCACCGGGGACCTCACCCGCCGCGACTTCACCGTCAACGCCATGGCGCTGCGCCTGCCCGACCTCGAGCTCGTCGACCCCTGCGGCGGCCTGGCCGACCTGGCCGCCGGCATCCTGCGCACCCCCGTCAGCGCCGAGCAGTCCTTCGACGACGACCCCCTGCGCATCATGCGGGCCGCACGCTTCGCCGCCCAGCTCGGCTTCGACGTCGAGATGGACGTCATGACCGCCATGGAGGAGATGGCCTCCCGCCTGGAGATCGTCTCCGCCGAGCGCGTGCGCGCCGAGCTCGAGCGCCTGCTCATCAGCCCCTGGCCCCGGCGCGGACTGGAGCTGCTGGTCCACGCCGGCGTGGCCGACGTCGTCCTGCCCGAGCTGAGCGCCCTGCGCGAGACCGTCGACGAGCACAGGCGCCACAAGGACGTCTACGAGCACACCCTGACCGTCCTGGACCAGGCCATCGACCTGGAGACCGGGCCCGACGGACCCGTCCCCGGCCCCGACCTGGTGCTGCGCCTGGCCGCCATCCTCCACGACATCGGCAAGCCCGCCACCCGCCGCTTCCTGCCCGATGGCACCGTCACCTTCCACGGGCACGACCACGTCGGCGCCCGCATGACGGCCAAGCGCCTGCGGGCGCTGCGCTTCGACAAGCAGACCGTCAAGGACGTCTCCCGGCTGGTCGAGCTCCACCTGCGCTTCCACGGCTACGTCGACGCCGCCTGGTCGGACTCGGCCGTGCGCCGCTACGCCACCGACGCCGGTCCCCTGCTGGAGCGTCTCCACCGGCTCACCCGGGCCGACGTCACCACCCGCAACCGCCGCAAGGCCGCCATGCTGGACCGCGCCTACGACGACCTCGAGGGGCGCATCGAGTCCCTGCGCGCCGCCGAGGAGCTCGCCGCCATCCGCCCGGACCTCGACGGCGGCCAGATCATGGCCGAGCTCGGCGTGGCCCCCGGACCGGTCGTCGGCGAGGCCTACCGCTTCCTCATGGACCTGCGCATGGAGAAGGGACCGATCGGAGAGGACCTGGCCCGCCAGGCACTGCGCTCCTGGTGGGCGGCCCGGCAGAAGAGCTGAGGGCGAGAAATGCGTGAAACCTCAAAGGATCTGCAGGTCGGTGTCGTCGGCATCGGGGCCCGCTGCTACCTGGCCGCGCTCGCGGATACCTCACCGGTCCCGGCCCGGCTGGTCGCCGCGGCCGACATCGCTCCCGACGCCGCCGAGCGCGCCCAGCGGCTCCTGCCCGAGGGCGTGGCGGTCGTGGCCGACCACCGCGACCTGATCGGATACGGGATCGACGCCGTCGTCCTGACCACTCCCGACGACACGCACGAGGAGCTGGCCCGCTTCTTCCTCGAGGCCGGCATCCCGGTCTACCTGGAGAAGCCCCTGGCCATCACCATCGAGGCCGCCGACCGCATCCTGGAGGTGGCCCGGCGCACCGGCACCCGCCTCTACGTGGGCCACAACATGCGCCACATGGAGGTGGTGCGGCTGCTGAAGTCGATTATCGACTCCGGGCGGATCGGCGAGCTCAAGGCCATCTGGTGCCGCCACTTCGTGGGCAACGGCGGCGACTACTACTTCCGCGACTGGCACGCCGAGCGCCGCCACGTCACCGGCCTGCTGCTGCAGAAGGCCGCCCACGACATCGACGTCATGAGCTGGCTGGCCGCCTCCGCGCCGGCCCGCGTCGTCGGCATGGGCGGGCTCATGGTCTACGGGGAGGCCGAGCGGCGCCCGGCCGGGACGAGCGCCGGCACCGTCATGCAGGACTGGTTCAGCCTCGAGCACTGGCCCGCCGACGAGGTGAGTGACCTCAACCCCGTCATCGACGTCGAGGACCACTCCATGCTCATGATGACCATGCGCAACGGGGTCATGACCTCTACCAGCAGTGCCACTTCACCCCCGACTACTGGCGCAGCTACACGGTCATCGGCACCCGCGGCCGGGCCGAGAACCTCGGCGACGGGGCCGGTGACGTCGTCAAGGTGTGGACCGAGCGCACGGAGCACTACGCCGAGCGCGCCACCCAGGAGTACGTCATCGCCGAGGAGGGCACCGGGCACGACAGCGCCGACCAGCTCGCCATCGACGAGTTCCTGCGCTTCGTGCGCGACGGCGGGGCCACCGACGTCTCCCCGGTCAGTGCGCGCGACGCCGTCGCGGCGGGCGTGCTGGCCACCCGGTCCCTGCGCTCGGGGTCCGTGCCCTTCGACGTGCCCGAGCTCGACGCGGATCTGGCGGCCTACTTCCACCGCGGACAACAAAATCCTCACTCACCGGCGGAATCTTCATAAACGACGTGGCTCCGCGTCATCTTTGAGGAAAATGTCGGTCTGGACGGTCGGTACCACGTACAGTGCGAGCCGGGCGGTGCCGGTGCCTCAAGGGGGACCCGGCCCGCGGGCAGGACAGGCCGGAGCCGAGGAGAGCGCATGATTCACCACATCACCCTGACCGGGCGCAGCATCGCCCTGGCCTGCGACGGCACGGTGACCACCCAGCACGGGGCCGGCGGCGCCACCGGCGCGGTCTACATCGAGGCCTCCCACCTGACCCTCCTGCACGACATGCGCGACGGCGAGTTCTACCGCACCGGCCAGAACTCCTGGTCGCCGTCGGGCTGGCGCCGCCTGAGCGAGGCGCCCATGCGCATCGCCAACGAGCAGCGCCGTCGGACCGCCGACGACGCCCCCTGGGACGACCCGGCCCGCCACCACTCGGCCTGGATGGCGGTCCTGGAGGACTCCGCCGGGGCGCTGCTCGTGGGCTGCCTGGACGGGCGCACGCCGCGCCTGCGCGCCGACACCGCGGTCCTGGAGGCCTTCACCGAGTCCGGTGACCCGGCGCGCTGGGTGATCCTGCCCGGCCCGGCCACCGCCGTCATGGCCCGCTACGCGCGCGAGCTCGGTGAGAGCCTGGGACGGCCGGGAGATCGAGCCGCAGAGCGTGTGGTGCTCCTGGTACTCCTACTACGAGGGCATCTCGCAGGACGCCCTCGAGCGCGAGATCCCGCAGGTCGCCGAGCTGGGCTTCAAGACCCTCCAGATCGACGACGGCTGGGAGGTCGCGGTCGGCGACTGGGAGGCCGGCGAGAGCTTCGGCGACGGCATGGAGGCCGCCGCGACCCGGATCCGGGAGGCCGGCATGCAGCCGGGCCTGTGGGTGGCGCCCTTCATCGCCCTGCCCGGCTCCCGGGCCGTGCGCGACTACCCAGAGATGTTCGTCCACAACGCCGACGGCGGCCTGGCCGTGGCCGGCTCCAACTGGGGCGGCGACTACTACGCGCTGGACACGACCCACCCCACCGCCCAGACCTACGTGCGCAAGCTCATCGCCAAGATCGTCCACCGGTGGGGCTTCAGCTACCTCAAGCTCGACTTCATCAACGCCGCCGCCATCCCCGGCTACCGGCACCGCCAGATCGATCGCGAGGAGGCCTACCGCACCGGGCTGCGCCTCGTGCGCGACACCGCCGGCGAGGAGACCTTCCTCCTGGGGTCCGGGGCGCTCATCATGCCCTCCATCGGGCTGCTCGACGCCGTGCGGGTGGGGCCGGACGTGGCCCCCATGTGGGAGAACTACGCCTCCGACGACCTGTCCGACGCCAAGGCCTACAACGCCCTGCACGCCGGCATCAACCGGCTCTGGCTGGGGCGGGTCATCGGGGTCGACCCCGACGTCGTCTTCTTCCGCCACCGCCGCAACCTCCTGGACGACACCCAGATGCAGTGGCTGCGCGACGTGGCCGAGGCCAGCCGCTACCGGTGCCTGTCGGACCAGATGACCTGGCTCGACGAGGAGGAGAAGGAGGCCGTGCGCGCCTACCTGGCCGCCGAGGACGAGCCCCTGGAGATCCTGGGCCGCTACCGCTTCAGCCTGGGTGAGCGCGAGATCGACCTCACCGAGGCCATCGAGGGCGAGGCCTCGGCCTACCCCCTGTGAGGCGGGGCTGGGGCGGCTGTCTGAAGTCGGTTGAAGCTAGGCGGATCGCTTCATCGACTGTTTGGTCGCCCTTCGCCTTTTCATGATCTGTTTGGTCGCCTCGGAGCCCGCGCATCGCTCTCTTGAGGCTCTGCAAGCCATCTCTGTGCCAGCACAGGAGATATCGGTTGGTGGCCTCTTTGCACTCGACCCAGTACCCGGGCTCGGTCAGCCAGCCCAGGACGACTACTGCACGAGGGTCGGGTGCTACTGGAGGAGGGTTGGGGCTACTCCATAGGGGTCGGGGGTTCGTGCAGTACGCACAACCCCTGGCCAGTAGATCCCCACCCTCGTGGAGTGGGCCGGCTCGAGGCCAGCGCCCAGCGCTGAGCCGATGTCGAACCGCCACCGGGAGGCTGCGCGGGAACCAGAAGGGGCTGGGCAGGGGAAGGTGAGGCCGGCTCCGGGCCGGTCCTCCGCCAAGAATCCGTCAGGACTCAGCCGTCGGGCCCTGCCTACGTGGTGGGGGTGCGGCCCAGGGTGAGGTAGCCGGGGAGCGTCTGGTCCTGGCCGGCGCTGGAGAAGCGCAGCGGCTGGCCCGACTCCAGCGGGTTGACCACGCGCACCAGGATCGTGTTCTGCCCGGCCGGGTCCGCCGGGAGCTGCCCGGAGAAGGTCTGGGTCTTGCCGACCTCGATCTTGCGCAGGTCCCCGTTGAGCGTGGTGCGTCCGACCTCCGTGCCGTTGGAGGTGTTGATGGCCACCGCCTCCACGTTCCAGTTGTAGTAGAAGGGCGCCACCCCGTTGTTGGCGATCTGCACCTCGACCTTGCCGTTGCGCATCCGCCAGCGCGCCACAGCCAGGTCGTAGCCGGTCTCGGCGGAGGCCTGCACGGCCCGCTCCCGCTCGGTGCCGTTGAGCGTCGTCGTGAAGGCCCAGTTGTCCACCAGCCAGCTCGCGTGCGTGGCCTTGATGGAGGCGTTGATGTCCACTGTTCCTCCGTTGGAGCCCGAGGCCATGCAGCTGCCCGGGTTGCGCACGGAGCACTCCTGGATGCCTGGGTAGACCTCGCCGCCGATCGGGTGCTGCTGCCAGGCCTGGTCCGCCTTGGCCTGCTTCAGCTGCGGCAGGAAGTGCCAGTCGGCGGTGTCCATCGTCGCGTAGCCGAAGGAGTCGTCGTGGTAGCCGACCCCGCGCTTGACCGTCTCCGCGGACGGGTAGCGCGCCAGCGTCGGCGTCACCTGGAAGGCGCCGTCCCAGGTGTCGATGAGGGTGTTCTGGTTCGCCGACGACGGCATCCAGTTCTCGCCGGAGGGGTTGTCCCCGGAGACCTTGCCGTTCATCGGGAAGGTGTGGCCCTCGCCCCAGAAGCCCACCAGGCCGTGGGTGACGAAGGCCAGGCGTGGGTCGCCGTCGTACTGCTGGCCGAGGGCGGAGACGAAGCCGGTGAGCATCGACATCATCTCGGGGTCGTTGTAGTCCGGCGCCAGCGACTGGCCCGGCGCGTTGCCGTTGACCGTGTACTCGTGGGTCGTCACCGCGTGAGAGGTCAGCAGGTAGGACGGGATGCCGCTGGGGCGCCCGGGGTAGTCGACGTAGAAGCGCAGCACCGCCTGGTGCCCGCGCGAGGCGATGGCGTTGAGGTGCGCATCGAGCTTGTCCCACGAGTACGTGCCGGGCCCGGTGACGACGTCGCTGACCGGCAGCGTCAGCCACTCCATCGTGTAGGGCGGGGCGTTGTCCTGCAGTCCCGGCGAGTGCGAGGCGTCCGCCGGTGCGAAGGGCATCATGCCCTTGAGCGGGTTGGCCTCCGGCGTGGCCGCCGCGGAGACCTCGGTCCAGGCGCGGTTGCAGTTGCAGGCCCGGAACCCGGTGGCCAGGGACACCACGGCGATGAGCGCCACAACGAGGGCGCTGAATCGCGGCCTGCGTCCCCTGCGGAGCCGGTCGAGCATCTGACGGCCCATCGGGCGCCGACGTGCTCCTGCGCCGGATGCGCCGGCAGCGTCGTCGGCGCCGGCGTGAGACTCTTGCACGGCTCGGACGATGGGGCCGCAGAGCCTGCTGAGGGGTTGTTGTCGTTCTGTGAGGCGATCATGAGAACTTGTCGGTAGGGACTTGAGCGTGAAGGCAACCCTAGCGGTCAGTTGAGCAGTCCACCTGTGCTATCGCTGACAACGTGCTTGGTTGACAGGGCGGAGGGGCTGTGCCACCCATACTTTGGGCGGACATGGGAATTCCGTGCCGCCTTACGCCCTGTTCCGGTGGCGGACCGACGTCGGTGGGCGTCACCAGTCGGGACGAGATTGCCGACGCGCGTATAAGCGGCAATGATGACTCCGTGCGCGTCTTCAATTTCTCCGCCGGTCCCGCCCAGCTCCCCCTGCCCGTCCTCGAGCAGGCCGCCTCCGAGCTCACCAGCTGGCGAGGATCGGGAATGTCCGTCCTGGAGGTCTCTCACCGCGGGGCCGACTTCGTGGCCTGCGCGGCCGACGCCGAGGCCACCCTGCGCCGACTCCTGGCCGTCCCCGACAGCTACCGCGTGCTCTTCCTTCAGGGCGGGGCCAGCGCCCAGTTCGCCGGCATCCCCCTCAACCTGACCGCCCCCGGTGACACGGTCGCCTACCTCAACACCGGCCAGTGGTCCGCCAAGGCCATCAAGCAGGCCGGCGCCTACGAGCTCGACGTCGTCGTGCCCGCCGACGAGGCCGCCTCCTCCTACACGACCACCCCCGAACCCGGATCCTTCACGGTTCCAGAAGCCGCCCGCTACCTGCACTACACGCCCAACGAGACCATCGGCGGCGTCGAGTTCGACTACGTGCCTGAGGCCGGCGACGTCCCGCTCGTGGCCGACTTCTCCTCCACGATCCTCTCGCGGCCCATCGACGTCTCCCGCTACGGCCTCATCTACGCAGGCGCCCAGAAGAACATGGGTCCCTCGGGCCTGGCCGTCGTCATCGTGCGCGAGGACCTGCTGGGGCGGGCCCGTGCGGTGACCCCCACCATCCTGGACTACCAGAAGATGGCCGACGCCGACTCCATGCTCAACACGCCCCCCACCTTCGCCATCTACCTGCTGGGGCTCATCGGCCACTGGATCGAGGACGGCGGCGGCCTGGAGGCGATGGCCGAGCGCAACCGCGCCAAGGCCGAGCTCCTCTACAGCTTCATCGACTCCTCCGACTTCTACGCCAACCCGGTTCAGGAGCGCTCGCGGTCCTGGATGAACGTGCCCTTCACCCTGGCCGACCCCGCCCGCGACGCCGACTTCCTGGCCGGCGCCCAGGCCGCCGGGCTCACCAACCTCAAGGGGCACCGCTCCGTGGGCGGCATGCGCGCCTCCATCTACAACGCCATGCCGATCGAGGGCGTGCGCGCCCTCATCGACTACATGACCGACTTCGCCGCCCGGGCCTGAGCGCCCGCCGTTCCGCCCGGCCTACGGGCCCGGCCGCCCGTCACAACCCTCCTCCACCCGGACCGTCCTGCAGAAAGTATCTCCGTGACCACCAGCCGCGTTGACCACAAGTTCCGCATCCGCACCCTCAACGCCATCTCCGGGGCCGGCCTGTCCCGTCTGCCCGACGAGCTCTACGAGGTCGGCGGCTCCGTGGAGGAGCCCGACGCCCTCCTGGTGCGCTCGGCCAAGCTCCACGACACCCCCATCGAGGACTCGGTCCTGGCCGTGGCCCGCGCCGGCGCCGGCACCAACAACATTCCGGTCGAGGCGCTCACCGAGCGCGGCGTGCCCGTCTTCAACACCCCCGGCGCCAACGCCAACGCCGTCAAGGAGCTGGTCCTGGCGGGCCTGTTCATCGCCTCGCGCAACCTCATCCCGGCGGCTCGCTTCGCCCACACCCTCGATGGCGACGACGCCGAGATCGCCAAGGCCGTGGAGGCCGGCAAGAAGCAGTTCGTCGGATTCGAGCTTCCCGGCCGCACGCTCGGCGTCATCGGGCTGGGGGCCATCGGTGTGCAGGTGGCCAATGCCGCCCTGGGACTGGGGCTCAACGTCGTCGGCTTCGACCCGGGCATCTCCGTGGAGCACGCCTGGCACCTGAGCGCCGAGGTCGAGCGGGCCGGCTCCATGGAGGAGGTCTTCCGCCGTGCCGACATCCTCACCGTCCACGTGCCCCTCATCCCCGCCACCCGTGGGCTGGTGAGCACCCAGCGCCTGGCCCTCATGAAGGAGACCGCGGTGCTGCTCAACTTCGCGCGGGCCGAGATCGTCGACACCGACGCCGTCGTGGCGGCCCTGGACGAGGGCACGCTGGGCGGCTACGTGTGCGACTTCCCCTCCACGCAGGTCCACAAGCACCCCAAGTGCATCTCCCTGCCCCACCTGGGCGCCTCCACCAAGGAGGCCGAGCGCAACTGCGCCATGATGGCGGTGGACTCCCTGCGCGGCTTCCTCGAGGACGGGCAGGTCCACAACTCGGTGAACTTCCCCGAGGCCGTCATGGCGCGGCAGGAGGGCACGCACCGGCTCGTCATCGTCAACCGCAACGTGCCCAACATGGTCGGCCAGGTCTCCACGATCGTGGCCCAGCACGGGCAGAACATCGCCAACCTGCTCAACAAGTCGCGCGGCGAGCTGGCGGTGACGCTGGTGGACGTCGAGGGCGAGATCGAGCCCAAGGTCCTTAAGGAGCTGCGCGCCATCGACGGCGTCCTGTCCGCCCGCGGCATCTGAGCCGAGCCGGGGTCCCGCGCGGCCGGGGACATGTGACGCGTGCGGGGACATATCTGTACGGCCAGGGGCATTCGACACCGTCGGGGACAGGAATGTGGTCCCCGAACGCGCAGGGTGGCCCCGGCTGGAAGGACACGCACCCGGTCGCGTGGAATGTCGCCCTCGGTGATGAGGGTCTGCCGGAGGCGCGTGCCCCGGGGGGCGAGGTCGTACCTAAGGCTCACGGTCTGCACCCGTGGGGGCAGTACTCGCAGCCTCAGGTACGACCTGGACGAGACGCGGGGTCAGTTGTGCGCGCACAAGGCGTGACAGGACGACGTCAGGATGCGTCCGGTCCCGCCCCACGGGGCCGGCCACCTGAGTGAAGGGCTCAGCCCAAGCGCTGCGCCATGGCCACTCAGGCGCTCAGCCGCCGTTGTTGTTCCCCCCACCGCCAGGATTGGGGTCACCGGGCTGCTGGTTGTTGTCGGCACCGTCTTTACCGGTGGAGACCGTGAGGTTGACGGTGGAACCGGCGCGCACCTGAGAGCCGGCCTTCGGGTTCGTGCCAATGACCTTACCGGCGTCCACCTTGTCCGAGGACTTGGGGTCCATGGTGACGGTGAGCCCGAGATTCTGCAGATCGGCAGCCGCTTCGTCAGCGTTCTTGCCGTTGAGGTTGTTGGGAATCGTCACGGTGCCGTTCGGCGTCGGTGTGGCCGCGGCACCGCTGGAGAAGTGCACGGTGATCGTGTCTCCCGCTGAGGCGCTGGAGCCTGCGGCCGGGTCGGAGGAGACGGCCTTGCCGCGCTCAACATCGGCGGAGGCGACGTCATCGCCCTTCTTGAACTTCAGGCCGGCGTCCTCAATGGCCTTCTTCGCTGTGGCCTCGTCCTGGCCGGCGACGTCGGGGACGGAGGTATTGCCGGTGGAGAGCACCAGGTCCACCGTGGTACCACGCGCAACGGAGCTCCCCGTCGTCGGGTTGGTGTAGATGACCCGGTCCTTCGCGACCGTGGCGGAGTCCTCCTGGGAGGTGTTGCCTCCCTCGAGCCCGGCGTCCTTGAGGGCCTTGCGGGCGTCCTCCTGGGTCTTGCCGGCCAGGTCGGGAACCTTGACCATGGCCGATCCGGTGGAGAAGTGGACGGTGACGGTGGAGCCCGACTCGACCTTCGTGCCCTTGCCCGGGTCGGAGGAGACGGCCAGGCCCGCGCTGACCTCCTCGTTGGCGACCTCGTCCTTGGCGAACTTCAGGCCGGCGTCCTCAATGGTCTTCTTGGCCGATTCCTCGTCCTGACCGGAGGTGTCGGGGACCTCCACCTTGCTGACGGTTGGGCTCTGTGTCGGAGTGGGCTGGCTGTCGAAGGCCCCGGAGGCCCACCGTCCGGCGACGACGGCCAGGGCCACGAACAGCAGGAACACGAGGATCCAGATCCAGGCGTGGCTCCTGGACCTCTTCCCGGAATCCTCGCCCTCCTTGACCGTGGACGCCGGAGAGGGCTCGGAGGCCACCTGGGCGAAGGCGGAGGTGGGCTGAACCGCTGCGGTGGCCGGTGAGGCCATGACCGAGGTGGCCGGGGACCAGGAGTCGGCGGCCGGCGCGGCCACGGACATGCCCCCCGGGCGGCCGCCTGCAGGTCGGCGCGCATGTGGGCGGCATCCTGATAACGGTCCTCGCGGCTCTTGGCCAGCGACTTGAGGATCACCCGGTCCAGGGACTCGGGGACATCGGCCGCCAGCGACGAGGGACGCTTGGGGATCTCCCGCACGTGCTGGTAGGCGATGGCCACGGCGGAGTCACCCTGGAAGGGCGGCTGGCCGGTGAGCACTCGTAGAGGAGGCAACCGGTGGAGTACAGGTCCGAGCGGGCGTCCACGGACTCACCGCGCGCCTGCTCCGGGGAGAGGTACTGGGCAGTGCCCACCACCGTGTGGGTCTGGGTCACCGTGGAGGCGGAGTCCTCAATGGCCCGAGCGATGCCGAAGTCCATGACCTTCACCGCGCCGGTGGAGGTCAGCATGATGTTTCCGGGCTTGATGTCGCGGTGGACGATCCCCACCCGGTGGGAGTACTCCAGGGCGTCCAGGACACCGGAGACGATCTCCACCGCCTCCGTGATCGGGACGGCCTCGCCCTCGCTGAGGAGCTCGCGCACCGTGTGCCCCTCGATGTACTCCATGACGATGTAGGGGACGGTGCGGCTGGCGCCGCCGGGCTGAAGGAGCTCCTCCTCACCGGAGTCGTAGACGGCCACGACGGCGGGGTGGTTGAGCGCCGCCGCGGACTGGGCCTCACGGCGGAAGCGGGCCTGGAAGGTGGGGTCGCCGGCGATGTCCGAACGCAGCAGCTTGATGGCCACGACCCGTGACAGGCGAGTGTCGTAGCCGAGGTGCACCTCTGCCATACCACCACGTCCGATGAGGTCGCGGATCTCGTAACGGCCCGCGAGGACCTGGGGGAACTGACTGGTCACAGTACCTCCTTGACAGGGATGCTCAGCATCAAGGCTGGCACGACCTGATGCGCATGGGCAAGCGTACCCGTGCTGTGCAGGGTGATGAGCGAGAGGGCCGGGATGAGGACCCTCAGGGTCAGCAGGTTGAGACCGAGAAAGGACCGACCCGAGGCGTGCCGGGCGGTGCGAGACGGCGTCGGCTCCTGAGCCGCGTGACGGCCGGGACGTACGGTGGCGGGCTGGGGCAGCTCGCGGGTCTGCGGGCCACGGCGGCCGGTGGACTCCCAGCTGAGCGCCTCACGGGGGTCCCACGCATCCGTGGGCAGGTTCACCACCGCCCGGTCCAGGGCGCGGGCCACCTCACGAGCGGAGTGCGGCCGGTCGGAGGGCTTCTTGGCCAGCAGCTTGAGGATGATGGCCTGGACCTGAGGCGGGACGGCGTCGGGAAGGGCGGGCACCTCCTCGTTGACGTGCGCGAAGGCGATGTCCACCTGGGTGGCTCCGCTGAAGGGGCGCCGCCCCACCAGGGCCTCGTAGGCGATGATGCCCAGTCCGTAGAGGTCACCGGCCGGGGTGGCCATATTGCCCATGGCCTGCTCGGGGGCGAGGTACTGGGCCGTGCCCATCACCATGCCGGAGGCCGTCAGCGGGCGCTGGTTGATGCCGGTGGAGATGCCGAAGTCGGTGAGCTTGGCCAGGCCCTCGCGGTTGATGAGGATGTTGGAGGGCTTGACGTCCCGGTGGACGACGCCGGAGTCGTGGACGACCTGGAGGGCGCGGGCGACCTGAGCCAGGACCGGCAGGATCTCGGCGGGTGACAGGGTCCCCTTCTCGGCGATGATGTCGGACAGGGCGCGCCCCTGGACGAGCTCCATGATGAGCCAGCCGGTCCCGTCCTTCTCCCCGGAGTCCAGGACGACGGCGAGGTTCGGGTGGCGCAGACCCCGAGAGTTCTTGGCCTCCGCGCGCAGGCGGGACAGGAAGATCTCGTCGCCGGTCAGCTCGGGGCGCAGGATCTTGGCGGCCACCGCCCGGCCCGAACGCAGGTCGGTGGCGCGCCACACCTGGCCCATACCGCCCAGGGCGATCTGCTCCACCAGCTCGTAGCGGCCCTGGAGCTGGAGCCCCGCAACAGGTTTCACTGGTTCACCGCCGCATCGATGACCTTGGCGGCGACGGGGCCGGCCACCTTGCCACCAGTGGCGCCGTCCTCGGTCTCGGTCTTGCCGTCGAGCACGACGGCCAGCGCGATCTGAGGCTTGCTGATGTCGGTGCCGGCGAAGCCCACGAACCAGGTGGTCGGGCCACTGCCCGTGCCGGTCTCCGCGGTACCGGTCTTTCCTGCCACCTGGACCCCGGCGACCTGGGCGCTGGTGCCCGTGCCGTTGGCGACGGCCTCCTGCATGAGGGAGGTCAGGGACGAGGCGGTGGTGGAGTCGATCGGGGTACGGGCCACCTTCGTGGAGGTGGCGCTGACCTCGTTGAGGTCGGGGTCCAGGGTGCGTGAGACCAGGTAGGGGGTCATCTGCTCGCCCTTGTTGGCCACGGTGGCGGCCACCATCGCCATCATGAGCGGGGTCGCCTGCACCGAGGCCTGACCGATGCCGGCCATCGCGGTCTGGGCCTGTGAGTCGTTGTCCGGGTAGGTCGACGGCGTGACCTTCAGCGGGATGGACAGGTCGGAGTCGAAGCCCCAGTTCTTCGCCTCCTTGGAGAGCTCCTTCTCGCCGACGTTCATGGCCAGCTGGGCGAAGGGGGTGTTGCAGGACTCGGCGAAGGCGTAGGTGAAGGTGGTCCGACTGCCGCCGCAGGACTCTCCGCCGTAGTTCTCCAGCGCGTGGTTGGTGCCCGGCAGGGTGATGGTGTCGGGGGCGTCAACCTCGGCGTCCGTCGTGATCTTGCCGGTGCGCAGCGCCGCCGCTGTGGTGATGATCTTGAAGGTCGACCCCGGCGGGTAGCGGTTACCGGCGATGGCCCGGTTGTCCAGGGGACGGGAGGGGGGTCCTGGCTGAGGGTCGTGTTGGCCTCGTTGGCGGCGTTCCCGTCGCGGGTGGCGAAGGCCGAGGGGTCGTAGGAGGGCGAGGAGACCAGGGCGAGGATGGCTCCGGTGCTGGGGTCCAGGGCGACGACGGCGCCCTCGCGCCCGGCCAGGGCGTCGTAGGCGGCCTGCTGGATCTCGGGCTTGATGGTCAGCTCAACGGCCCCGCCCCTCTGGGAGTCACCGGTGATGAGGGTCTTGATCCGGGAGGAGAACAGGGAGGGGGTCGTCCCCGTTGAGCACGGAGTTGCCCTCCTTCTCCATGCCGGTCATGGAGGCGAAGGCGGGCGAGAAGTAGCCGGTCACCGGGGCGTAGAGCGGTCCGTTGGCGTAGACGCGCTGGTAGTCCTCGGAGCCCTGACCGTCGTCGGACTTCTGGGTGCTGGCGATCGTGGTGCCGCCGGCCAGGAGGATCGGGCCGCGCTCGGTGTCGAAGTTGCGGTTGACGGCGCGGCGGTTGCGCGGGTCGGAGTTGAGGGCCCCGTTGGCCGACCACGGTTCCCACACGGAGGGGCGGGCCAGCCCCTGGACGCTGGTGACGGACAGGGCCAGCGCGGTGAACATGACCAGCACCAGGAAGGCGACCTGACGGATCTGTCGGTTCATGGCTGCTGCCTCCTGTCGCTGTCCTCAGTGAAGCCCGGGGCGCGCGATGAGCGCAGGGTCCCCCCGTCCGGTGCGGTGTGCGGCGGAGGCGGCGCCTCCGGACTGACGGCGACGACGGGGCGGGCGTCGTCCAGTGGATCGCCGGGGCCGGGTACGGCCGACGGGGACGCGTAGCCGCCGACGTCGGCCTGCTCGGCTCCGGTGGGTGCGTCGTCGACGTCCTCGGCGATCGCCTCCTCGGCCCCGGCGTCCTGGACCCGACGGCGCAGGGCGAGCGGCAGCTCGGCGGTGTCGATGATCCGTGGCGCGTGGGTGGCCGGACGCCGGGCGGCGTCGGACAGGCGCAGCAGCAGGGCCAGGATGATCCAGTTGGCGATGAGTGAGGAGCCGCCGTAGGCCAGGAAGGGCAGGGTCAGTCCCGTCAGTGGGATGAGCCGGGTGACGCCGCCGATGACCACGAAGATCTGCAGAGCGATGGCGAAGGACAGGCCCACGGCCAGGAGCTTGCCGAAGCCGTCGCGCAGCGAGACGGCGATGCGCAGCCCCCGCTGGATGAGAACGAGGTAGAGCATGAGGAGGACGAGCGTGCCGGTCAGGCCCAGCTCCTCACCCAGTGAGGCGAAGATGAAGTCGGAGTTGGCGAAGGTGACCAGGGTCGGTGAGCCCTTGCCCCAGCCGGCGCCCATGAGCCCGCCGGTGGACATCCCGAACATGCCCGTCAGCAGCTGCCAGGAGCCACCGACCTGGGCGTTGAACACCGCGCTGTCGGTGGCGTGGAGCCAGCCATCGATGCGCTGCTTGACATGCTCCAGGTGCGTGGCGGCGAACCACGCCGCCGGGAGGAACAGACCCGTACCGATGAGCAGCCAGGAGGGCCGGTCGGTGGCCACGTACAGGACGACGACGAACAGGCCGAACAGCAGGACCGAGGAGCCCAGGTCCTTCTGAAGGACCAGGACGCAGATGCTCGCGACCCACACGATGAGCAGAGGGCCCAGGTGTCGGGCGCGCGGCAGGCTCATCCACAGGATCTTGCGGCCCGCCAGGGCCAGTTGTCCCGGTTGGCCACGAGGTAGGAGGCGAAGAAGACCGCCAGCAGCACCTTGGACAGCTCGGCCGGCTGGAAGCTCATGGGGCCGATCCGGATCCAGATCCGGGCTCCGTTGATGCTCTGGCCGATGCCCGGGACGAAGGGAAGGATGAGGAAGACCAGGCCGGACCACATGGCCCAACGGTCCCAGCGCCTCAGGCGCCGGTAGTCGCGCAGCAGGAGGAGCACGGCGCAGAAGAGGCCGACGCCCAGCAGCGTCCAGACCAGCTGCTTGGAGCCCACGTAGAACTGCCACTGCTCGTTGAGCTCATAGGCCAGGTCCAGGCGTCGGATCATGGCCAGGCCGATCCCGTTGAGCGCCACCGCCGTCGGCAGGAGGACCGGATCGGCCCACGGGGCGGCGTAGCGCACACACAGGTGCATGACCACGGTCAGGGCGAGGAAGGCGATCGCCACGACCACGGTCTGCGCCGGTGATGAACCGGTGCGGTTGAGAGCGGTGAGCACGAAGCCGCCCAGACCCAGGACCAGGGCGACGCCGAGCAGCGCCGCCTCCGCCCACCGTCCCGAGTATCGCGCGGCGCCGGCGGGCTGGATGGTCGCGACGCCCGCGGGGGCGCCCATGGGGCCGGGAGCAGCAGTCATCTCACCCCTCCTGCCCGGGCTTACCGGGCCGAGTCGGTGTGGTGGAGGCCGGCGACGGGGTGGAGGTGGGTGAGGACGAGGGCCTGGCCGTGGGACCCGAGGTGCTGTGCGGGGCGGCGGCCGGCTTGCGGTAGGAGCGGACCGTCTTGTCCACGTAGGTCTCCGCGTCGCTCATCGACGACTGGGTGACGGTGGCCTCCAGGCGCTCGCGGATGTTGTGATCGAGGCTATTCACCGGCAGGTCCTCGTAGGTCTTGACCGAGTGGCTCAGCTTGAGGGGGCCGACGGACTGGGGGATCCCCTGGTAGATGGCGACCTTGCCCTCGTCGGTGGAGACGTAGTAGCGGGTCTGGGTCCAGCGGTAGAACAGGGCGCTGGCACCGACGAGCGTGACCAGCAGGATGAGGCCGCCCACGAGGACCCGACGACGATGACGGCGTCGGGCCTTCTGCTGGGTGGCGGCCTCGGCGGCAATGGCGTCGTTGACCTTGGAGGACTCCTTCGTGGAGGAGGGGCCGGCCTGCTCCTCCAGGGTGGCCAGGAGGGCTGCGGCCTTGGCGGCGGGGCTGGTGGCCTCGGTGTCCTTGGCCCCGGCGTCCCCTCCACCGGCGCGGTGGGCGGCGGCGGCACGCTCCTGGGCCAGGCGCTCGGTGGCGGCGCTGCCCACCACCTGCGGGACGGTCTGCGGCTCGGGATCGTCCTTGACGACGTCGAAGACGACGGCGGTGACGTTGTCCGGTCCGCCGGCGCGCAGTGCCAGGTCGATGAGCTGGTCGGCGGCCTGGCCGGGGTCGGCGACGCCGGCCAGGACCTCGCCGATGGTCTCGGCGGTCACCGGGCCGCTCAGGCCGTCGGAGCACAACAGCCAGCGGTCGCCGGGAACGGCCTCGCGGATCGACTCGTCGAGCTGGACCTCGCCCTCGGTGTCCCCCAGGACGCGCAGGAGGACCGAGCGCTGCGGGTGCTGGCGGGCCTGGTCCCGGGTGAGGCGCCCGGTCTCCACGAGGTACTCCACGAAGGTGTGGTCGGTGGTGACCTGGGTGAGTGTGCCGTCGCGCAGCATGTAGGCGCGTGAGTCGCCCACGTGGACCATGGCGAGCTTGTTGCCGCTGCGCATGACGCCGATGCAGGTGGTGCCCAGGCCGGCGAGGTCGGGGTCCTGCGAGGACAGGGTGACGAGCTCGGTGTGGGCGGCCTGGACGGCGTCGCGCATGAGGCCCAGCAGCTCGCCGGCCTGGTGGGAGTCGGCGTCCAGGGGCATGAGGTGCTCGACGGCGACCGCCGAGGCGATGTCTCCGCCCGCCGGTCCGCCCATCCCGTCGCACAGGACGCACAGGTGGGGCCTGCGTAGCCCGAGTCCTGGTTGGACTGGCGGACCAGACCGACGTCGGAGCGCGCGGCGAAGCGCAGGGAGATGGTCATGAGCGCAGCTCCAGCGTCGTTTGGCCGATTCTGACAGGTATGTTCATGGGGAGCTCCACGGCGCCGTGCACGGGGCGGCCGTCCATCATGGTTCCGTTGGTGGATCCGAGGTCCTCCAGCCACCAGGCGCCGTCCTTGGGGAAGACGCGGGCGTGACGCGATGAGGCGTAGGAGTCGTCGAGGACCAGGGTGCAGGAGGGCGAGCGGCCGATGATGATCGACGACGGGCTCAGGGGCACGGTCGAGCCGGCCAAGGGGCCCTCGGTGATGACCAGGCGGGTGGCGCTGCGGCGTCGACCCCTGGGGGGAGGAGCTGAGGGCTGCTCGGAGCCACCCGTGGAGCGCCGACGTGCCGAGCCGGCGGCGGGGGAGTCGGCCATGTCGCGGCGCATGACGCGCACGATGAGGTACAGGAAGAACCACAGCAGGACCAGGTAGCCCAGCCGTAAGATCGTGAAGGCGAGTGCGCTCACCCGTTGACTCCGCTGTTCTGGGTGCCGTCCCAGAACAGGATCTGGGTGCGGCCGATGGTCAGTGTATTGCCGTCCACGAGCGTGACGGCGTCGACCCGCTGGCCCTCGACGAAGGTGCCGTTGGTGGAGCCCAGGTCGCTGGCGATGGCGTTGCCGTGTGTCAGGCGGATCTCCAGGTGACGGCGTGAGACGCCGGAGTCGTCGACGATGATGTCCGCCTCAGAGCCGCGCCCGATGACGGTGACCGGCCCGGTGAGCAGGTAGCGCTGGCCGTTGATGTCGACGATCGGGTGCGTCGGGGTGGCGGTGGCGGAGGCGGCCGGGGCGGCGGCGCCGCGCCGCGTGGAGGACTCGATCTCGATGGCCGGGGCGTTGGGGTTGTTGTTGACGAGGAAGGAGACCTCGACCGGGCCGACGAAGGAGTAGCCCTGGTCCGCGGCGTGCGAGGTGGCGACCTCCTCCATCTGACGCACCATCTCGTCCTGGCCCCAGGCGGTGATGCGCTCGATGCTCGGTGGGGTGAGGTGGATGCGGAAGATGTTGGGAACCACTGAACGGTCGCGGGCGAAGGACGCCGCGCGCTTGTCCATGGTCTCGCGGAGCTTCGAGGCGATCTCGATGGGCTCGATGTCGTCCGAGAAACGGGACATGGCGCGGTTCGTGACGTTCTCGACGCCCTTCTCGAACTTGTCCAGGAATCCCATGGACAGTACCTCCCCCAAATGTGGTGTGGCGGCCCCCGGGATGGAGCCGGGAGGCGGGACTGTCCCGCCTCGCTATGGGCCTGCACGGACCTGCGTGCAGGCCGATACCGTTCCCATCGTAACGGTAGCGAAGCCATTGCAGGGAAGACGGCCCCCCCGCTGTGTGAGGTAATTGTGTCGTGAGCGGTCTCACGGCCGGATGTGGCGGTGAGGATTGGACGACGGCGGGGCCGGCAGGCTAGTCTCATGCTCGCTTCTCGCGCGAGTGGCGGAATTGGTAGACGCGCACGGTTCAGGTCCGTGTGATCTTACGATCATGGGGGTTCGAGTCCCCCCCCGCGCACAGAACGGAAAGGCCCGGGCCACATGGTCCGGGCCTTTCGCTGTCTCGGATGATGCCGGCCCCGTGGACACTGAGCCGCGGATCGGCCTACTCCACGGGGGTGGGGATCCACTGGCCGGGGTTGTGTCCACTGCACGAAGGCCCCACCTACCTGGAGTGCCCCCGACCCACCACCAGTAGCACCCCACGCTCGTGCAGCACACGCCCCGCACCACCCGAGGGATGAGCCTGCTTGCTCCCCCGGGACGACAGGCGTTCGTCGCGCCCTCATGGCTTCCTCAGTCCCCTCTGAGAGGACATCGGGCGCACATGGTGACGCAGTTCTCTTGGAGGGGGGCGGTGTCGTTCCGGTGATGACGGGGGAGTCAGGCGGCGGTCCGGAGGTGCCAGCGGCGCAGCAGGTACCAGGCGGTCAGGGCCCCGGCCCAGGCGCCGACGGCGTTCTGGCCGACATTGGCCAGCGAGGGGCGCCGCTCCAGCATGGGCAGGAGGCTCTGGAGCACCTCGGCGCTCAGCCCGATGACGCAGCCCACCAGGGCCCACATCCACCAGGGGACGTCCCGCCAGCCCGCGACGGCGCAGAAGGTGGCCGGTGCCAGCATCACCAGGTTGAGGACGATGTCCTTGCCCTCGGAGCTGAGGAAACCCGGTCCCATGGTGTCCTTGAGGTCGGCGACCTCGTGTCCGGAGGGCCATGTGACCGCCACGCAGATGATGGCCAGGAGGATGACCGTCGCGACGCGGGCGATCCGCTCGTAACGGGCGCGGCCCGGGAGGACGTCCTCGGGCTGGTTCGGGCCCGAGGCGCGGTCGGCGGATGGCGAACCGGCCGACACCGGTGATGTCTCTCGGGAGGTGTCGGGGGAGTCGGCGGACGTCAGTGCGTCGGGCGCGGGCTGCTGGGCGGGCACGCTCACGACGCTACCGCCCGCCCTCCGGGGACCCGGAAGGCGGGCGGTGACGATCCGAGCACAGGAGTGTGCTCCGGGGCTCAGCAGCAGCTGGCGTTGATCTCCGTCTCAGCCTGCTTGGCCCGGGCGCGCCAGAACTCGCGCTCGCTCATGGGGCCGTGCCCAGAACCGTGCCCGGAGCCGTGGTCGCCCCCGTGACCGTGGAGGCACTGCGCGTGCTCGCGGGCGTAGCGCTCCAGGTAGCGGTCATAGGCGGACTCCCCGGTCATGTCCCGCCACAGGGCACGGGCCCGGGCCAGGGCCTGGTGCAGTCGACTGCGGGTGCTCGGCCGACCTGCCGGCCGCGGTGTCGGAGGGGTTGACGTCATGACTTCTCCGCGTGGGCCTTGTGGGGGATGAGGGCCGGGTCGCCCACCTGCTCGTACTCCCGGGAGACCTTCTTCATGAGCGAGGAGGCGATCATCGTCTCGGGCGCGTAGAAGTTGGACTCCTGGTAGGGGTCCTCCGACGTCGTCGTGTCCCGGTTGCGGATCGTCTGGACGATGCGGATGAGGGCGCAGACCATGACGAAGGCGACCATGACCAGGAAGACGATCGACAGCGTCCCCTGAATCATCGTGTTGCGCACGATCGCCTTGGTCTCCTCGATCTTGGCCGGGTCGGAGAGCGTGCTCAGCTTGGCGACCGCCTCGCGATGCTGCTGGAAGTAGCCCACGAGCGGGTCGGTGGAGAAGATCTTCTGCCACGAGGCCGTGAAGGTGACGGCCGTGTCGAAGACCAGCGGGATCGCGGGGATCCACACCCACTTCGTGTAGCCCTTGCGCACCACCATGACGGTGACCACCAGCAGTGCCACGGCCGCGATGAGCTGGTTGGCGATACCGAACAACGGGTAGAGCGTCTGGATGCCGCCGCGCGGGTCGGTGACGCCCATGAGGAGCAGAGCCCCCCAGGAGGCGACGACGACCGCCGTTGTCCCCCAGGCGCCCACGTGCCAGGACGGGTCCTTGAACCTGGGGAAGGCGTTGCCCAGGGCGTCGGAGAGCTGGAAGCGGGCCACGCGGGTGACGGCGTCGACGGCCGAGAGGATGAACAGGGCCTCGAACATGATGGCGAAGTGGTACCAGAAGCCCATCATGGCCCGGCCTCCGCCGATCTGGTGGAGGATGTGGGCGATGCCCACCGACAGGGTGGGGGCGCCGCCGGTGCGCGAGACGACGTTGGGCTCGCCGACGTCGCTGGCCAGGCGCTCCAGGGCCTCGGCGCCCGTGTAGGTCTTGGGGTTGCCGTTGTCGTCCCAGGAGTCCCACTCGGGGGGTGAGCCTGCGGCCCTGGGCGTCGGTGACGCCGAGCTTGGCGACGGCGGACTCGGCGAGCTTCTCGCAGTGGTGATCGGGGTCGTCGGTGGTCTTGCAGGGGGCGGCGGCCACCGTCTCGGGGCCGGCGAGCTTGTTCATGGTCGCCGTCGAGGTGTTCATGGAGAAGTAGATGCCCGGGCTCAGTGAGACCGCGGCCGCCAGCGCCATGATGGCCACGAAGGACTCCATGAGCATGCCGCCGTAGCCGATCATGCGGACCTGGGTCTCCTTCTCCACCATCTTGGGGCTGGTGCCCGAGGAGACCATGGCGTGCATGCCGGACAGGGCGCCGCAGGCGATGGTGATGAACAGGAAGGGGAAGAGGGTGCCGGCGAAGACCGGGGCCGGCGGTGTTGAAGGCGAACTCGGTGACGGCGGACATCTCCACCAGGGGGCGCACGATGATGATGCCCAGGGCCAGGATCGTGATGGTGCCGACCTTCATGAAGGTCGACAGGTAGTCGCGTGGGGTGAGCAGGACCCACACGGGCAGGACCGCGGCCAGGAAGCCGTAGATGATCATGGCCCACACCAGGGTGGTGGGGGACAGGTGCAGGTAGTGCCCGAAGGAGGACTCGGCCACCCAGCGCCCGCCGATGATGACGGCGATGAGCAGGCCGAAGCCGATGAAGGAGACCTGGGTGATCTTGCCGGGCTGGACGAAGCGCAGCCACAGGCCCATCCCGATGGCGATCGGGATGGTCATGCCCACCGAGAAGACGCCCCAGGGGGAGGCGGCCAGGGCGTTGACGCAGACCATGGCCAGGACCGCCAGGACGATCATGAGCATGACGAAGACGACGATGGTCGCCACGATGCCGCCGATCTTGCCGATCTCATCCGTGGCCATCTGGCCCAGGGAGCGGCCGCCGCGGCGCATGGAGAAGAACAGGACGAGCATGTCCTGGACGGCGCCGGCCACGAGGACGCCGATGATGATCCACAGGGTGCCGGGCAGGTAGCCCATCTGGGCGGCCAGGACCGGGCCGACCAGCGGGCCGGCGCCGGCGATGGCCGCGAAGTGGTGGCCGTAGAGGACGACGCGGTGGGTGGGGTCGAAGTCGCGCCCGTTGTTGATGCGTTCGGCCGGGGTGGCGTTGGTGTCGTCGGGACGCATGATGCGCCGCTGGATGTAGAGGGCGTAGAAGCGGTACCCGATCGCGTAGGTGCACACGGCGGTGACCACGAACCAGATGGTGTTGACGTGCTCGCCGCGCACGACCGCCAGCATCCACCACCCCAGGACGCCCAGGGCGGTGATGGCCACCCATGTGGCGATCCGTACGGGTGTCCATCGATTGTCAGGACGTATGCCGACGGGGACGCCGTCGGCGTTGCGGATGATCCGTTTCTCCTCCTGCTCGGTGTATGTCGGCAGGGAGGCTTCTTTCTGGGGCATCGGGATTCCGTTCTCGTCGTCGAGAAAAGGTGTGACGTCATCGTCTCCGGTGACCATCCCAGGGTATTCCTCCTGGTGGCGGAAGGGAAGCGATGGCGGATCCGACGGCGGGGCGTACGGCTACCCTGGCGTCGTGTCCGTGCTTCATCCCGTCCTCGACGTCCTCGCGCAGGCGCCGATCCTCACCGTCTTCCTCGTCATCGGCCTGGGGACCGCTGTCGGGCAGATCCCGCTGGGACCGATCCGCTTCGGCGCGGCCGGGGCGCTCTTCGTCGGCCTCGTGGTGGGCGCCCTCGACCCCCGGCTCGGTGCTGATCTGACCCTGCTGCGAAGCCTCGGCCTGGCCCTGTTCTGCTACACCGTGGGCCTGGCCGCCGGCAACACCTTCTTCCGCGACCTGCGCGGGCAGCTGCCGCTCATGGCCGTGTGCGTCGTCGCGCTCGTGATCGCCGGTGCGGCGGGCGGCCTCTACTCCCACCTGGCCGGGGTAAGCCCCGCCATGGACTCCGGCGCCTACGCGGGCGCCCTCACCTCACCGGTGCTCGACGCCGCCATCGAGGCGGCCGGCACCCAGGAGCCCGCCGTCGGCTACGCCCTGGCCTACCCCGTGGGCGTTGCCGTCGCCATCCTCATCGTCTCCGGGGTCGTGGGGCGCTCCTGGCCCGGGGGGCGCGACCCGAGGCCCGCCAGCGCTGACGGCATCACCGCCACCAGCGTCTACCTCCTGCAGCGGGTGGCCCTCGGCGAGATGAAGGCCTTCAAGGAGGGCAGCATCCGCATCTCCTACCTGGAGCGCGACGGCGAGACCCGGGTCGTGGCCCCCGGTGAGGTGCTGCTGCCCGGGGACAAGGTCGTCATCGTCGGGGCGCCGTCCGCCGTCGAGTCCGCCGTGCACGACCTGGGCACCGGGTTTCACAACTGCCTGGCCAAGGACCGCACCGCCGTCGACTTCCGGCGCCTGACCGTCTCCTCGACACGGGTGGCCGGCCGCACCGTCGCCGAGGTGGACATGCCCGGGCGCTTCCAGGGCGTCATCACCCGCGTCAAGCGCGGCGACCTGGACCTGCTGGCCCGTGAGGACCTCGTCCTGGAGCTCGGTGACCGGGTGCTGGCGGTCGTCCCCAGCGACGAGCTGGAGAAGGCCGCCGACTGGTTCGGCGACTCCGAGCGCTCCATCGCCCAGATCGACGCCTTCTCCGTCGGGGCCGGCATGGCGCTCGGCGTGCTCCTGGGGCTGGTGGCGATCCCGCTGCCCGGCGGCATCACCCTGCGGCTCGGGGTGGCGGCCGGGCCGCTCGTCGTCGGCATGGTCCTGGGGTGGGTGGGGCGCACCGGGCCCCTTCGTGTGGGGGCTGCCGCACGCCGCCAACTCCACCATCCGTCAGCTGGGGCTGCTGTTCTTCCTGGCCGCGATCGGGTTGGCCTCGGGGCCTGACTTCGCGGCCTCGGCCTTCTCGATGACGGGACTCAAGGTGGGGGTGCTCGCCGCGCTCGTCGTGGCGGTCAGTGCGATCGTCATGCTGGCCGGGGCGCGGTGGGCCGGGGTCTCCGCGCAGCGCGCCTCCGGCGGCCTGGCCGGGCTCGTCGGGCAGCCCGCAATCCTGGCCTTCGCCCTGTCCAAGCGCGATGACGAGCGCATCGAGGCCGGCTACGCGACCCTGTTCGCTCTGGCCATCGTCGTCAAGATCGTCATGGTCCAGGTTCTCGTGGCGCTGTCAGGGGCGAGTGCGGTGGATCCCATCGGGGACGGGGGGCCTGCGGCCTGCGACCCCAACGGCAGCGCGGAATCAGCGTCTTTTTGGCGGGGTGCCCGAGCCCGACTTTGTGACACGCACGCCTCTTTCACGACCTGCTGAGGCCGCGCGATACGAGTCGACGTGGATGATCAGTCGGCGGCGTCGCGTTCGGCGAAGACCTCGCGGGCCACGAAGGTGGCGTTGAGCGCTCGCGGGAAGCCGGCGTAGACCGAGGCGTGCAGGATCGCCTCGATGATCTCCTCACGGGTCAGCCCCACGTTGAGGGCGGCCCCGATGTGGATCCTCAGCTGCGGCTCGCAGCCGCCCAGGGCCGTGAGCACGCCGATCGTGACGAGCTGGCGGCTGCGCGGGTCGAGCCCGGGGCGGGCGTAGACGTCCCCGAAGCCGAAGGCCGCGATGTGGTGGCCGAGTGCCGGGCTGATGTCGGCCAGGGAGTCGATGACGGCCTGGGCCGCCTCGCCGTCGACCGAGCGGGCGATCTCCAGGCCGCGCTCGCGCCGGGCCAGGTTCTCGGGGCTGTTGACGTCGTGCTGGGGGTGAGTGGTTTCAGTGGTCATGAGGGGTTCTCCTTGTCAGTCTCGGAAGTGTCGATGTCGTCCACGGTGGTTTGCCCCTCCAGCTCCCGCGTGTAGACGGTGATCTTGTACTCGGTGGCGGACAGTGCCAGCCGGAGCTCGTCGATCCGGGTGCGCAGGCCGTCGCGGTGCTCGGTGAGCAGGGACAGGCGCTCGGGCACCGTGTCCCGACCGGCCTTGACCAGCGCGACATAGCGCCGCAGATCGCGGATCGGCATGCCCGAGGTCCGCATCCGGGTGAGGAACACCAGACGCCGCACGCTCGCGGCGTCGTAACGACGGCGTCCAGAGGCGTCACGCTCCACCCGCACGAGCCCGATCCGCTCGTAGTAGCGCAGAGTGTGGGCGCTGACCCCCAGGCGATCGGCGGTGGTCGCGATGTCCCAGCCGGCTGCACCGGGCCCCGTCTGCCGGCCCGACGTTGTCACTGGGCGGGACGGCGACGAGCCGCAGCGCCTCGTGGAGCCCGGCGTCGTCGGGCTCGTTGTCTGGAGCAATCGCGCTGGTCATGGTGCAGACCGTAGGACTTCGAGCGCACTCGAAGGCAAGAACGATCGGCGGCGGCCCCGGATGGCGCCTCGGGGCTAGCCTGGCCGCATGCTTGTCGCCTTCTCCGTGTCCCCGACCACCACTGACGCGCCCGACGGGTCAGTCTCCGAGGCGGTGGCCCGAGCCGTGCGCGTAGTGCGCGACTCGGGACTGCCCCATGAGACGACGTCGATGTTCACCACGGTCGAGGGGGAGTGGGACGAGTGCATGGACGTGGTCAAGCGGGCCTGCGAGGCGGTCGCCGAGGTGAGCCCGCGCGTGGCGCTCGTCCTCAAGGCCGACATCCGTCCCGGTTGGACCGACCAGATGACCGCGAAGGTCGAACGCGTCGAGGCCCGCCTGCGCCAGGCCGACTGAGCGGCGCCCGGCAGACGCCCGCAGCCTGCCGCGCTCTGCTGTCGCCGCGATGTCGCGCCCAGACGCCCACGCCGGCCGACAGACCGACGTTTTCTTCAGAATCGACGCGGCTCCGGGTCATCTATGAAGAAGAGGTTGGTCTGTGAAGAAAATGTCGGTGAGTGCGGCTACGAGACCGCCAGGTCCTCCAGCCACTGCTCGATCGGGCGCGGTCGTAGCCCCAGGAGCTCCTGGGCGCTGCCGTCCTCGGCGATGGTGTTGCCGTCCTGCGCGTTGAGGGCCCGGTAGAGCTCGACGACCGGCGCCGCGGCCGGCCCGAAGAGCGGCGTGATGAGCTCGCCGAAGGTTTCGGGCGTGATGCCCTCGAAATGGACCTCGCGGCCCAGATGGTTGGAGAAGGCCGCGGCCAGATCCGGTCCCGTCAGTCCGGGCAGGTGACCGACGCCGACCGTGCCCGTGGTGGGGGAGGCGTCCGTGAGCAGGCGGGCGACGACCTCGGCCACGTCCAGGTGCGAGCTCCAGGAGACCGGGAACGACGTCGGGAGCGGGTAGCGCAGCACGCCCTCCTCACGCGTGGGGGCCAGGACGACCGGCAAGAGCAGGTTCTCCAGGTAGAGGCGTGGGGCGACCACGGCCGTGGGGACGCCGCTGCCGGTCACGCCGTCGATGAGCGTCATGATGGGGCTGTCCGCGGGCGCTTGCAGCGGTGATCCGGCTGGTCGACGATCTGCCCGCTGGTGGAGATGACGACGCGACCGGGGCGGGCCCGGGTGACGGCCTCGACGACGGCCCGGGCCTGGGCGGCCGCCGCCTCGGGTGCGCCCATGGGCAGGTGGACGAAGACGCCGTCGGCGCCCTCATAGGCGGCGGCGAGTGAGTCAGCCGAGGCGAGGTCGACCTGCCGGGCGACGACGCCGGCGGGGACCGCCTCGGGATGGCGGACCGCTGCGACGGCGGTGCGCCCTGCGGAGGTCAGAGCGGATAGAACGGGGGAGCCTTGGGCGCCGGTGGCGCCGTGAATGATGTCAGCCATGACGCCATTAGTGCATACGGTGCACCAGTTACGTCAACTGCACTATTGGGGTAGGTTTCGATGTCATGAGTGAGGTCGATCTTCCCGAGTGCGGGGTGGCGAGGTTCCTGCTGCTGTTCGACGGGCCCTGGGCGACGCTCATCGTGCGCGAGCTCATGCACGGCCCGCAGCGCTTCGGGGAGCTGCGCGACGCCCTGCCGGGGATCAGCGCGCACACGCTGACCAACCGGTTGCGGATGTTCGAGTCGCGCGGGATCGTCAGCCGACACGCCTACCCGGAGGTACCGCCCCGCGTCGTCTACGAGCTCACCGACCTGGGCAGGAGCCTGCGGCGGTGCTCGATGCGATGAACGAGTGGGGCGCCAGCTGCCCGACGTCGGCCTTCACGCCGCAGCACGACTCGCGCCGGTGAGGCGCGGGTCGACGATGGCCGTAAGGATGGTGCGGCCGGTCAGGCCAGAAGGTCCTCCCACCAGTCCTTGAAGGTGGGGCAGCGCTCCAGGACCGCGGGAAGCCCGGCCTCGCTGACGAGTAGAGGACCGGTGACGGTCTTCATGTAGCCGGGGTCGGCGGCCTCCAGGCGCTTGGACGGGGCGGTACTGGGGCCGTCGTTGACCCGCTCGGGGCCCTTGGCCCGGGTGATGGCCTGCCGCAGCTCAGCGAGTCCCTGCCGGGGAAGCAATCCGTCGCCCTGCCCGGCGTCGATCGCCGCCAGGACGAGGGCCTCGATCTCATGGAGGACGACGAGCGGGCGGAAGCGCGGGTCCGGGTACTCGGCGCGCAGAGCAGCCATGAGTGCCGCCTGCCGGCCGGGGCTGTTGAGGCTCTCGGAAGGAGACGGCACCTGTCGCCCGGGTGCGCCCTTGGGGTACTGGTAGTAGTCGAGGAGAAGGCCTACTCGCTCATAGTGAGACGCTTTCAGAAGAGCCTGGAGCGTGGCGTGGTAGTGCTTCCAGTGGCCGCCGCCGTGATGGGCACCAGTGGGGGTCGCCGAGGTCGTGACAACGACCGGCGTCACGTACGTTCCGCGCATCGAGGCCGCAGGATCCAGGACCTCTTTAACCAGCGTCTCCTCTGTCTGCCCCTCCACGAGGATGACGACCTGCCTCATCAGGCCTGTCCTTCATGCGCCGGGCGCCCGCCCAGGAGATTCATCTCCCACAGTGAGCCGGTGGAGTAGTCCTCCAAGAAGCCCTCCAGGGCTGCGCGGTCGGGGCGAGTGGCCTGGGTGGCGTCGTCGACCCGTTCCAGGACCACGACCTCTTCCAGAGTGAAGTGGGACAGCAACGGCACCGACTGGGTGGCCAGGATGACCTTGTGCCCGTTCCTGCCCGCGATATGCGTCATCTCCGCGAGCAGGCCGATCGCGGCCGGGTGGAGCCCCAACTCGGGCTCATCCAGCACCACGGTGGCCGGCAGGTTCGGCCCCAGCAGCAGCGTGGCCAGGCAGATGAACCGCAAGGTGCCGTCACTGGCCTCATGAGCCAGGAAGGTGCGGTCCAGCCCTCGCTGCTTCCAGCGCAGCCGAATCCGCTCCGAGAGATCCGGGACGAGCACGAAGTCGTCGAAGAACGGCGTGACATGGCGGACTGCTGAGACGATGCGCTGATAATGCTCGGGGTGATCGTTGCGCACCTTGAAGAGGTAAGCGGCGATGTTCTCTGCGTCCGAGCGGAGGTGGACGTCGTCGCCCACGGTCGAGAAGCCTTTGACAGGGGCATTTACACTGACATCATCGAAGTGGAAAACGCGGCAACTCGAGACAAGGGGGATGAACGACTCTACTGCCCCATAAAGTTCATATGCTGGGTTGCAGGCGATTCGCTGGATCTCACTGTGTTGGGAGGGCCCGAACTCTTGCCTGAAAAGCCGAGGATTACCACTGCTGTCTTGGAATGCCAGTTCCTCCGTGTACAGTGGCTGATCGTTGATGTCGTTCTCGATGCGCGTTCTATATGTCAGTGAGAGGTCGTTGTTGCTTGACTTCTCCTGAGTGAGCTCGATCAGGATCGAATCCACCGATCCGGACGGACCATCGAAATACTGGCGGGCGACACCCGCTTGCCTTGTCAGCCGGTCGGTCGCTGTGTTGTCAACGACCCGTGAGACCAGCTCCAGGGCGCTCACCAGATTCGACTTGCCAGAACCGTTGGCGCCGATGAGCACGGTGACGTCGGTGGTCAGGTCCAGCTCGAGGCTCCGAATCGACCTGAACCCCTCCACGACAAGGCGTCCCAGTGCAGCAGTCATACGCCGAGCCTAGCCAACAACCAGCCGATGCGGAGAGCGCCGCCGCTGCCGACCCGCCCGGAGTGCCGGCTTGCGTCCGTCCGAGGTCGTCATCGGTCCTCATGCCGAGGCTCGACTCGCGCCGGTGAGGCCTGCCTGCGCTAGGCCGGCAAACCAACCAGAACTTCATCAACGACGCGGCTCAGGGTCCTTTATGAAGAACAGGTCGATCTATGAAGAAAAAGTCGGTGAGGCGCGGGGCATCAGCGGCTCAGCCGAGCAGAGCTAGGACGACCGCGGCACTGCGGGCGGCGGCCTCCTCAGCGGCGATGTGGAAGTCCTGGCCCGCCTCCGGGCCGCACAGGTCGGATACGCCGCGCACCGAGGCGAAGGGGATGCCGGCGCTCGCCGCCACCTGCGCCAGAGCCGTCGACTCCATGTCGGTGCTCAGCGCTGCGGGGAAGACCTCACGAGTGTCGGCCACGTTCGCGGCCGTCACGAAGGAGTTGCCGGCCAGCATCTGACCGACGCGCAGCCGCGCCGAGCCCGACGACGCTGTGGCGCCGCGCAGGGCCTCCTGGCCCACCTGCTCCAGGCGCTCCAGCAGAGCCGGGTCCCCGCCGAAGGTCTCCGGCTGGCCCGGGGTCTGGCCGCGGGCGTAGCCGAAGGCGGTGGCGTCGGCGTCGGTGTAGGCCAGGGTCGCCGAGGCGCACACGTCGCCGACCTCGACCTGGCGGCCGAGCCCGCCGGTGGTTCCCGCCGAGACGACGGCGCTGGGGCGGACCTGAGCCAGGACCGTCGCCAGTGCGCTCGCGGCCGCCACGAGCCCGATACCACTGCGCACCAGGATGAGCTCGCGCTCGTCGCCGGGAAGCTGGAGGGACCAGGCGCGCGCGGCCCCCGGCAGGGTCGGCGCCTGGGCTGCCGCGCGCTCGGGCAGGGCGTCCAGGAAGGGCTGGGCCTCCTCGGCCATGGCGCAGGAGACGATGACGGGCGCGGCACTGGTGCGACTCACACGCTGAGCCTACAGGGGGTGCCGGGGCCCACCGTGTTCCGCCGGCCCATGGCCTGCGACGCCCTACTGACCGGCGCCCTCGTCGTCCCGGGAACCCGTGGCGGCGGTGACGGCCGCGGCCGGGTTGATGGGCAGTGCCCTGCGCGACTGGTCGCGGCGCAGCAGGAAGTTCCCCAGCCGGATCGGCCAGGCCACGTGGTTGATCCGCGGCCAGCGCAGCATGACGTAGTCGACGGCGTCGTCCACCTCCAGGCGCCGCGTCGAGTTGCCGACCCGTACCCACAGTGCCGCCCCGTCGCGTCCCTTGGCCGGCTTGAGGTAGACCGGCAGTGGGGACGGGGGCGCGGTCACCCGGCACACCTCCGCGGTCCCATCCGGGGTCGGCGCGAAGTCCACCTGCGGCAGCGCAGCCGCGTTCGTGCCCATGCGTGTGCGCCACATGCCGCGCAGCCACAGCTCGAAGCGGTCGGCGTCGGGCTGCTTGAGGGTCGTGTAGTCGGGGCCGAGCCCGATGAGATTGCCGCCGTCATCGACACCGAGCAGGAGTGTGCCGCCCGCGGAGTTCATGAATGCCGCCACCGTCTTGGCCACGACCTCCTCCATGGCCTCGTCGCGCTTGTCCGTGCGTAGGTTCCAACGCGCTGAGGACTTGAACTCCAGGCGGTCGGACTCGCCCATCTGGGCGACCTCCGCGATCGGCAGCAGCGTGCGACGGTGCTGGACGCGCGCCAGCACCGTGGAGGTCGCCACCAGCACCACGACCGCCACGCCGCAGGAGGTCGCCAGCATCTTGATCGAGAACAGGTCGCCCTCGTCGAAGAGCCATCCCGCCAGCAGCAGCCCCAGCCACAGGCCGACGAGCGCGATGAGTGTGGCCGCCGCATCCGACACAGCGACCCGCCCGCGCAGCAGGAACCGCGTCAGCCGCCCCACGAGGAAGGACAGCAGGAGCAGCAGCGGCTGGGCGATGACCCACCAGATGAGGACGGGGTTGGCGGGATTGGTGATGGTGACGGTATCGATGCTCTCCACGTGCGTCAGGTTCTCTTCGGGTCGAGTGCCTCGCGGCGCGGGCACGGGGTGGGCGGGGGCGGGCTGAGCGAGGCTCAGAATACGGTCGGCGCCGGTGCCGGACCGGGCTCGACGTCGGAGCCCGGTGACGGCGCACCGTCTCACCCCATCACTCTGCCGGCCTCGGTGTTGCCAGGATGTGAGGACTGGCCTCTCCTCGGCTTCTGGTCTCGGTGGTTCCTGGTCTCGGTGGCGCTTGGTTGTGGCGGCTCCTCGTCTCGCCGGCGGGGACGTTTCGCACGGTCGGGTGCGTGTCCTTCCGGCCGGGGGCGTTCGCTGCCGTCGGGGACCGCAATCCCGTCCCCGCACGCGCAGGGCGTCCCCGGACGGACTGTGCGGGCAGGTCAGGCCATGACCTGCGTCCACTCCTCGCGGGCGGCGAGGAAGCCGCGCACCGCCTCCTGGGCGGCGGCCAGCGAGTGGTTCGCCCCCCAGCCGCACTGAACCTCGTTGGCCGCCGGCACCTCCTCGGCGGTGAGGATGTCGCGGAAGGTCGCCTCCAGCAGCGGCAGGAACTCCTCAGTCCCCACCCCCAGCATGAGGGCGTAGAAGCCGGTCTGGCAGCCCATGGGGGAGAAGTCGATGAGCCGGTCGGTGTGGTTGCGCATGAGCTCGGCGCTCAGGTGCTCGATGGAGTGCACGGCCTCCATCTCCAGGTGCGCGCGGTTGGGCTGGCAGAAGCGCACGTCGTATTTGACGAGCACGTCCCCGCCGGGCAGCTCCTTGCGGTCGGCCACGCGCACGTAGGGCGCGGCGACCTTGGTGTGGTCCAGGTTGAAGGACTCGACGTTCATCCTCGGCGTGCTCTGCTCGCTCGTCTCGCTCATGGGCCCAGCCTACGGGGCGGTCACGAGGCAGGATGGGGGCATGACTTCACTGGCGCGCATCGTCACGGGGCCCGACGGCGCCCCCACCCTGGTCCTGCTCCACGGCATCACCGGCTCCGCGGTCTCCCTGGCCGAGGCCATCGACCACTGGGTCGGCCGCGGCTACCGGGTCCTGGCCGTCGACGCCCGCGGGCACGGCCTGTCCCCGCGGTGGACGCAGGCCCGGCTCGAGCGCGCCGGGGAGGTCCTCGTGGAGGACCTCATCGCCGTCCTGGAGGACCTGGAGACCGCCTCGCGCGGCCGGGCCGCCCTGGGCCTGCCGACGCCGCCCGCCCCGGTCGTCATCGGCCACTCGATGGGCGCGGCCACCGCCATGGTCGCCGCCGGCCGCCGCCCCGACCTGGTCTGCGGCGTCGTCCTGGAGGACCCGGCCCGCTTCGGCACCCGCAGCCCGCGAGAGCTCCTGGCCCGCGGTGCCGCCCGGGAGCGGGCCCGCGCCGCCGAGGTCGCCGACCTGCCCGCCGCCGTCGGCCGTGCGCTGAAGACCATGCCCGACGCCGAGGCCCTCCCGGGCGTGTGGGCCTCCCAGCGCACCGACCCGGGCCTGCTGCTCACCGGCGTCGTCGCCCCCGAGGTCCCCTGGGACGAGGCCATGGCCGCGCTCGACGTCCCCGCCCTGCTGCTCACCGGTGACCGGCCCGGCAGCGCCCGCGTGGGACGCGAGGGCCTGGAGGCCGCCGCCCGCAATCCCCGCATCTCGCCGGTCCTCGTCCCCGGGGCCGGCCACCAGGTGCGCCGCAGCGACCCGCAGGCCTTCTACCGCGCCGTCGACACCTGGCTGGCCGAGGTCTGCCGGTGGACTGAGACGGGGCCGCGGGCACGAAAGAGGAGAACTCCCACGGCGCGTACAGGCCGTAGCGCCGGGATGCGCCGTCGGTCCGTGGGAGGATGCGCCCATGGCAGCTGTGTCGGAAAAAGCTCGGAAGGCCTCCGTCCCCGTTCCCGGGGAGCGCACGCAGGGGGAGACCGTCGCCTACCTCCTGGCGGCACTTACTATTGGCGCGGTGGGGCTCTACCTCATCCAGGACCTCTTCGCCCCGGCCTTCTTCGCCCTCACCCTCGTGGTGACGGTCCGGCCGCTGGTGTCCTGGATGACGCGCCACCGAGTGCCGCGCGTGGTCGCGGCGACGGCGGCGATCCTGCTCATCTTCACCTTCGTCGTCCTGCTGTTCGCGGCCCTGGCCGTCGCGGTGGCCCAGCTCGTCGACACCCTTCCCCAGTACGCCCCCAAGTTCCAGGCGATCTGGCGCCAGACTGAGACCCAGCTCAACGGCATGGGGGTCGACCAGTCCACGGTGCTCAAGGAGGTCACCGACGTCCTGGACACCTCCCGACTCGTCATGGTGGCGCAGACGGTCCTGGGGCAGCTGACCTCGGCCAGCGCGATGCTCGGCGTCATGGCGATGGTGGTCGTCTTCTCATGTTCGACACCGCCAAGATCGAGATCCGCACCACCGCCCTCGGCGTCCTCAAGCCGGGTATGGCCGCCGCCATGGTCTCCTTCTGCGAGGCGGTGCGCTCCTACTGGATGGTCTCGACGGTCTTCGGTCTCATCGTGGCCGTCATCAACGCGGTCACCCTGTGGTACCTGGATGTGCCGATGGCCATCACCTGGGGCGTGGTCTCCTTCATCACCAACTACATCCCGAATATCGGCTTCGTCCTGGGCGTGGTGCCGCCGGCGATCCTGGGGCTGGTGGACTCCGGCCCCTGGACGGCGCTGTGGGTGGTGCTGTCCTACGTGGCGGCCAACTTCGTCATCCAGTCCCTCATCCAGCCCAAGTTCACCGGGGACGCGGTGGGGCTCAACACGACGACGACGTTCCTGTGCCTGCTGTTCTGGTCCACCGTCATCGGGGCGATGGGGACGATCCTGGCGGTGCCGCTGACCCTGTTCGTCAAGGCCCTCCTCATCGACTCCGACCCGCGCTCGCGCTGGGTGGGGATCTTCCTGTCCGCCGGAGACTCGCCCGTGCGCGACCCCGATGAGCTGGACCAGGAAGTGCTCGACGAGCTCGACAAGCTCGACCTTGACGGTGACGGCGTCGGCGAGGGGGACCCCGACCACGGTCGGCCCGTCGTGGAGCGGGCCGCCGACAAGACTGAGCAGTCAGACAAGGCAGAGAGGACCCGGGATTCTGAGGAGACGGCCGAAGACGTCGACGGCTCCGGGCCTTCCGGCAGGCACCAGCGCGCCCAGGCGGACTGACTGCCTCAGGACTCGTTCCAGGCGCGGAGAGCCTCGACGACTGGTGGCAGATTGACTAAGACTGTCTGTCGGACGATGGCGTCGTCGATGAAACCGTAGTCGTGAGCGATGCGGTTGCGCATCCCCCGCATTTTCGGCCATTGGTTGCCAAGGATGAGTGTGCGTGTGTCAGGATCCAGTGCTCCGAGTGCCTCCACGCCTGCTGAGAGTCTCATCGCGATCGCATCGATGACGACGAGGTCGGAAAGGTCCCGTTGCGAGTGGCTGATGGCGAGGTCAAAATGCTCCAGGGCTTCGGCGATGATCTCAGCTGCGGTTCTCCTGGTGGAACTCATAACGGTACCGCCTCGGAGATGATTCGCTCGCGCATAGTCGGGCGGATATTGGTGTCGGGCACCAGGTCGACGTCGGCGTGCAGGACCGTCCCCAGCTCCATCTCCAAGCCAGCCAGGTCCATGAGCCCGAGCGGTTGATCCATATGGAAGAGCAGGTCGATGTCGGAGCCTTCGTGCTCCCGGCCGGTGGCCACAGAGCCGAAGACGCGAACATTTGAGCCCCCGGCAGCCTCGACCATCTCGATGACCTGGCGGCGTGCAGCTCGCAGGCGCCGGGCCAGTGGCGTGGTGCCGTGAAAGTGCAGGAGCCGGGAGACTTCGGGTTGACTTCGACCGATCTGCCGGGCGATCTCCTGCTGGGACATGCCGTTCTTGGAGGCATTGCGCACGGCTGCGACCATCTGATTCCGCGCTTGACGGATGGCCTCATCCGTCTCCTGGGCGATGACGGCCAGGCTTGCGGTCGACTCGACAACAGACATGACTTCAGTATAGCAAGTGCTATACAAGTCATCGGTTCCGGAGCCTCGGGCTCAGGCCTCGGCACGGCCCTGGCGCCAGTAGCCCATGAAGGCCACAGAGCGCCGGTCGATGCCGCGCTCGCTGACCAGGTGGCGGCGCATCGTCCGCACTGCAGCCGCCTCCCCGGCGAGCCACGCGTACAGGGTGGTGCGCTTGAGCGCGTCCCCGCCCTTGGCGTGGCGCGGCACGTCCCACAGCAGCTCACGGTCGACGTCGATCTCCTCAACCTCCTGCGGCACCCCTACCGGACACAGCTCCTCGGCGGCCCGGCGTACACCCTCGACGAGCAGCTCCCCGTGCGAGCGGCCGTTGCGTCCAGCCACCCGCACCTCGATCCCGGGGTGCGCAGGCAGGTAAGGGGCATCCGCGTCATCGGGCATCTCGACGACGGCGACTCCCCGCGCGCTCGCGGGCAGGTCCTCCAGGATCCGGGCGATCGCCGGTGCCGCCGTCTCGTCCCCGCCCAGCAGGTAGCGCTCGGTCACTTGCGGAGGTACGAAGTCCACGCCCCCGGCATCGCCGTCCCACTGCCGGTTCGGCCCCAGCAGGACCGCCTCGGTACCGACCTCAGCCTCACGGATCCACCGAGAGGCCGGGCCGAGCGGATCGTGCACCACCATGTCGACGTCCACCTCCGCACGCGTTCCGTCCGGAACCTCCACCTCGTGGCGAACCGTGCGCGTCGTGTAGGTGCGGATCGGGCACCGGTGCTCCTCGGGCAGCTTCATCAACCGGCCGTACCAGTCCTCGCCGTCGGGTAGCTGCTTGTAACCCGACGCCGACGCCGGCAGCACCAGCTTTGATCCGCTGGTCCCAGCCCGGGTCGGCGTAGTGGACCAGATCATCCCCGATGAAGGTGAAGCGCCGCATGGACGGCGTCATGTCGCGGACTGCCGCCACCGTGACATGGAAGAAGCGGAACGGGGACGTCGGTGAGGCGGACGGTCTGGCTTGGCTCATTGATGCTCCTTTGGGTCAGCTGCCGTGTGAGGCCTCGCGTACGTGGTGGCGGCCCTTGGGCAGGATGAGAGGGGTGCCGGAGACCGGGTCGGTGATGACGTCGGAGTCCAGGTCGAAGACTGTCGCCACCAGGTCCGCGTCGATCACCTCCTGCGGTGGTCCCGCGGCCACAACCTTGCCGGCGCGCATAGCGATGATGTGGTCGGCGTAGCGGGCCGACAGGTTGATGTCGTGCAGCACCATGACCACGGTGGTGCCGCGCTCGCGGTTGAGGTCGGTGAGCAGATCGAGGACCTCCACCTGGTGGGTGAGGTCCAGGAAGGTCGTGGGCTCGTCCAGCAGCAGCACCGGTGTGCGCTGGGCCAGTGCCATGGCGATCCACACGCGCTGGCGTTGACCGCCGGAGAGCTCGTCGATGGATCGGTCGGCCAGTTCGGCGGTGCGGGTCGCCAGCAACGACTCCTCTACGATCCGACGGTCCTCGGCGCCCGTGGAGCGGAACATGGACTGATGTGGGTGGCGCCCACGCCCCACGAGATCGGCCACAGCGATCCCCCCTCAGGTGCGATCGGCTGCTGGGGTAGCAGACCGAGTCGCGTTGCCAGCCTTCGGGTGGGGATCTGGTCGATGGGCTCGCCGTCGAGCAGGACCTGGCCCGACGTCGGCGCCAGGATCCGGGCCATGGTCTTGAGAAGCGTTGACTTCCCACAGGCGTTTGCCCCCACGATGACGGTGATTCTGCCGCTGGGGATCGTCGCGTCCACGCCGTCGACGACGATGTGCCGACCGTATCCGGAACGTAGGCCCTGTGTGGCGAGCTCGGGGACCAGGGAGGGGGTGGAGGTCGCAGAGGAGGTCATGCCGAGGCGCCCTGTCTGTTGATGCGGATGAGTTGGCTGATGAGGTAAGGGGCGCCCATGAGGCCCGTGACCACGCCCACGGGCAGTGCGGCGGACAGAAAGCACTGGGCTACCAGATCGCATCCCAGCACGATGACCGCGCCCATGAGTGCCGCTGGCACCAACAGGCTGTGGTCGGTCTGCCCGATGAGCCTGGCCGCCATTGGCCCGGCCAGGAAGGAGACGAAGGCGATGGGACCGGTGGCCGCCGTGGCGAAGGCCGACAGCGCCACCATCGTGATGACAAGCGCCAGGCGGGCCCGGTTCACGGGCACGCCCAGTCCGGTGGCGGTCTCCTCGCCCAGGGTCAGGGGCCCCAGGTCACGGCCGATGACGAGCAGCAGTGCCCCGCACACCGCCATCGCCGCAGCCAGCACCGGCACCTGGTTCCAGCTGACCGAGTCCAGTGAGCCGCTTAGCCAGCGCATCGCCTCGATGGCCTTGTACACGTTGCCCTGAAGCTGGAGATAGAGATGAGGGAGGTGAACATCGCTGACACGCCGATGCCGATAAGAATGAGCCGCCCGCCCTGGGAGCGCCCCTGACCGGACAGTAGGAAGATGGTGAGCGCGGTGCCCAGACCGCAGGCGATGGCCAGGATGTTGACGCCGATGCCGGCGGGAGACCAGCCCAGCACCAGGATGGCGAAGACCGCCGAGGCCGAGGCGCCCGAGGTGATGCCGATGATGTCGGGGCTGGCCAGCTGGTTGCGAAGCATTGTCTGGGAGGTCGTTCCGGCCATTCCGAAGGCCATCCCGGCCAGCAGTCCGATGATCGCCCGGGGCAGTCGGATCTCTCCGACGTCGAAGGAGGCTCCCGGCACGATGTCGCCGGAGAGCACCGCAAGCACCTCATCCGGGCTGTACCAGGTCTCGCCGACCAGGATCATGGCCACCCACAGCGCTGCGGCTGTCAGAGCCAGGGCGATGGTGACGGCTGCAAAGCGGAGGGTGCGGCGTCGGCGACCGGCGATGGAGAAGCCCGGATGCAGAGACTGGATGTTGGGAGCGCTGGTGGTGGCCTCGGTGATGCTCGGGGTGCTCATAGCTCGCGCACCTTCGTTCCACGGACGATCATGATGAGGATGGGGGCGCCGATGAAGGCGGTCACCACCGCCACCGGCAACGCGGCCGAGGGGCGGGAGACGACCCGCCCGACGACATCGGACAGGGTCAGCAGGTCGGCTCCGCACAGGGCGGATAGCGGCAGCAGCCAGCGGTGATCGGGGCCGCAGAGCATGCGCACCGTGTGGGGGACCATGAGTCGACGAACCCGATGGGGCCAATGACGGCGGTCACCGCCGAGCACAGGAGCACGCCGGCGCTCGCCGCCGCCAGGCGCGTACGGGTGACGTTGACGCCCAGCCCGATGGCCATCTCCTCGCCCAGCGCCAGTGAGTTGAGAGGGCCTGCGACCAGAAGCGCCAGGACGGTAGCCACGGCCAGGAAGGGGGCGATCGTCGTCAGGGAGCTCCAGTTGCCGCGCCCCAGGGAACCCATCTGCCAGAAGCGGTAGTCGTCGAGGCCCTGAGCGCGCGGAAGCATGACGGCGCTGATGGCGCAGGACAGGACGGCGCTCGTGGCCACACCTGCTAGGGCGAGCTTGACCGGCGTCGGACCGCCCGGACCCAGGGAGCCGACGGCGTAGACGAACACCGCCGTCAGGGTCGCCCCGATGAGGGCGAACCACAGGAACTGTGAGGCCCCCGAGATGTCGAGGAAGGCGACACCGATGAGAATCGCCAGCGAGGCACCGATGTTGACGCCGAGGATCCCGGGGTCGGCGATGGGGTTGCGGGTCACCGCCTGCATGAGGGCGCCGGAGACCCCGAGGGCTGCCCCGGCCACAAGGGCGACGGCGGTGCGCGGCAGGCGCTCGGCGACCACCAGCGCGCCGATGTCGGTGCGCGAGCCGGACAGGCCTCCGACGATCTCCCCAATCCCCACGACCCGAGTACCGAAGGCGATTGAGCACAGGCGGCGGTGACGGCGAGCGCCGTCAGAAGGATCAGGGCGGCCAGGCACCGGCGCACCTGCCTGCTGACGCCAGTGCTTGGATCGGTTGTCGCTGTTGAGGTACTCACCGGGCCCTGGTACTCACTTCACCTTGCCCGCCGCGGTGGCGATGAGCCCCACGTACTTCTCGATGCCCCACGGGATCGACAGCGGGCCGGGGTTGGTGGAGGCAGCCATCGGATCGCTATTGCCCACGAAGGCGACTGCGCCGTTCTTGATGGCGCGCACCTGGCTCAGGAGGCTGTTGGCCTGCATGGCGGCCAGGTCGGACTCGGTGCCGTACATGACGATGAGGTCGAAGTCGTTGAGCGAGTCCGCGTTCTCGGTGGAGATGTCCACATTGAAGGCCGAGGCGTTCTCCTTGGAGGTCTTCTCCACGGAGGCCGGCACCTTCATCCCCAGGTCGGGCAGGAAGGCGGTACGAGGGTCGGCGGTGGTGTAGTAGCCGAACTTGGTCGCATCGCCTTCGGCGGTGTAGCAGAAGGCAGCGGCCTTGCCCTTGATCTGCGGGTGCTTGGCGACGGCATCGGCCACCTGCTTCTCCAGGTCAGCCACAAGCGTGTCGCCCTCGGTCTTTTTGCCGACGGCTGTGGCGTTGATCGCGATAGTCTCGCGCCAGGGTGTGCCCCAGGCGACCTTCGGGTAGGCCACGGTGGGGGCGATCTTGCTCAGCGTCTCGTACTCCTCCTTGGACATGCCGGAGTAGACGGCCAGGATGACCTCGGGCTTGGTGGCGTTAACGGCTTGGGGGTTGATCTTGACGCCACCGTCGTCGTCGAAGAGCTTGGGCTGGGCGGCACCGTTAGCGGTCAGCTCGTCGACCTTCTCCTTGGTCCAGGGCAGCATGCCGGAGCCGTCGGTCACTCCCCAGGTCTGCTTGGAGAAGCCCAGCGGCATGATGCCCAGCGCCAGGAGGACGTCCTGGTTGGCCCAGGCAACGGTGGCGACCTTGGTGGCGTCTGCGGGAACCTCGGTGGTGCCGTAGACGTGCTTGATCGAAATGGTCTTGCCTGAGGTGGTGGACGATGCGCTCTTGGAGCGGCCGCAGGCCGCCAGGAGAGTGGTAGTGGACAGGGACGCGGTGCCAAGGATGAATGACTTGCGTGAGACGGTCACGAGGCCTCTTCTCTGGTAGAGCCGATCAGGAGAGATCGGTCGAACAGGCTGACGCTAACCGAGGTAAGGCATACCTAACAATGGGAGGGTCGGTGCAATAGCGCACGCTGACGCCGCGTCATCTCGCGAGGTTCCCGTAAGAGCCTGGATGGCTGCTGGTTTCCAGGCCGACCCGAGGATGGTGCCCGGGTGGTTCAGGGCTGGCGGGCCAGATCCGCGGCGCCGACCAGTCCGGCCTCCTGGCCGCCCTCGGCCAGGACCACCGGGATGGTGGGGCGGTGGGTGCCGGCCGTGAGGTTCTCATCGAAGGTCTTGCGCGTGGGGGCGAGCAGGATGTCGCCGGCCTCGGCCAGGCCGCCGGCGATGACGACGACCTCGGGGTCCAGCAGCGCGCACATGTCCGCCAGCCCCACTCCCAGCCAGTGGGTGAGCTGCTCGTAGCACTCCAGGGCCGCCTGGTCCCCCTCACGAGCGGCCGCGGTGACGGCCTTGCCGGAGATGTGCTCCGGGTTGCCTCCGGAGAGCTCGATGATGCGGGCCGCGTAGCCGGGGCGGAACTGCGCCAGCTCCCAGGCGTTGACACCCAGGGCCGTGCCGGCGCTGTAGCGCTCCAGGCACCCGCGCAGGCCGCACCCGCAGGGGCGCCCGCCGGGGACGACGGTGAGGTGCCCGATCTCCCCGCCGAATCCGGCAGCTCCGCGCAGGAGGTGGCCGTCGACGATGATGGCCCCGCCGACGCCGGTGCCGATGGCCACGATGAGGGCGTTGCGCTTACCTCGGGCCGCCCCGAAGCGGGCCTCGGCCCAACCGAAGGCGTTGGCGTCGTTCTCGACGACGACGGGAAGGCCCACACCCTCGGAGATGACGTCGCCGATCCGCATGCCGGTCCAGTCCAGGTTGGTGCCGTGCGCCATCGTGTTGCGGTCGGCGGACACGAAGCCCGCCGCCCCGATGCCCACGGTGGCCACGTCGGGGAAGTCCTCCCGCAGCCGGTGCACCACCGTCGTGATCGTGTCGATGATCGCCTGGCGGCTGAAGGCGGGGGGAGTCGCGCCGAATCGTCTGAAGAACCTTTCCGTCGTCGTCGACGACGCCGGCCGCGATCTTCGTTCCGCCGACATCCACTCCGATGCTCAGTGCCATGCTCGCGCTCCTTGGTGAGACGACCGTTGGTGACGTTGCGGTTCGCGTCATTGCCCGTCAGACGATCGATGGGACAGGTGGTGGAAGAATAGCCTCCCCCGGCCCGCCGTCGTGGCGAGTCGGGGCATGAGCCCTGGGGTGGGATGGGCGCGCGTGCGCCGCCCGCGCCCCCTCGTTGTTCTTCTCCGCGTCGTGGTCAGTTCGCCGACGCCGGTGCCGCGGGGCGCGTGGCTCCCTTGGTTCCCTTGGCCTCCTTGGCCTTGGCGGCCTGGCTCTTGACGACGGCCGTCATGTAGTCGGCGTCCTTGTAACCGCTGATGTAGGTCTCGCCCACGATCATGAACGGGGTCCCCTGAATGCCGATGGAGTGGACATGGTTGGTGGACTCGGAGACGGCCTTGACGGTCTCCGCGGCGGTCATATCGGCGCGGAACTTCTTCAGGTCCGGCACCCCGGCCTTCTTGGCGAAGGCGACCAGCGAGTCCTCGGTGTAGGTCGGGTGGCCCTGGGGGTCGGCGGCGGCGTAGACGGCGTCGTGGAACTCCCAGAACTTGCCCTGCTTGGCGGCGGCCCGCCCGGCCTGAGCGGCCAGGGGCGAGGTCTCGCTGATCTGAGCCAGGTCACGCCATTCAACGCGCAACGTGCCCTGTTTCACCAGCTTGTCCAGCTCGGGCTCGACCTTCTGGGCGAACTGGGTGCAGTAGGGACAGGCGAAGTCGGAGTAGATGACCATGACGACTGGTGCGTCGACCTTGCCCTTGGCCTGGCCGTCGGCCGGGTCGCGGTGGGTCTCGGAGTGGATGAGCTCCAGGGTCTGCTGGTCGACGACCGGAGGAGCCGGTACGGGCTCGGGGGCCGCGGTGGCGGAATCGGAGGCGGAGGCCTGGCTGGTGGCGGCGGCGCCATGGCGCCGGGAGGCGACGTTGTGCAACAGCGCCGCGGCGAGGACGCCCAGGATGACGGCGATGACCACGAGGGTGATGACCGTGGCGCGGTTGGTCCTCGACCGAGTCGGCGTCGAAGAAGACGGCTGAACACTCATGGCAGCGAGTCTGTCAGAGGAGGTACGCCCCGCAGTACGCCACATAAGGCTGGTGAGAGCACAGTTCGTCACAGGCGTCTCAGGTTGGTCTCGGACCGACGTCGTCGCGCACACACGTCGACCGAATCTTCACAGGCGACACGTATACGCGTCGTTTTTGAAGATTCGGTCGACGTGAGTCGGGGTTCTCGGCCGGGAACCGCCCTAGCGCAGTGCTGCTCCGGCAGCCAGTCCGAGTCCGACGGCACCCAGGGTCGCCGCCGTCATGAGGGCCGCGTGCACGAGGGCCGGCCCCCACCGCCCCGCCAGCAACAGACGCGCCCCCTCGACACAGGCCGTGGAGAAGGTCGAGTAGCCGCCCAGGAACCCGGTCCCCAGCACGGTCAGCGCGGCGGCGGCCCAGCTCCCGGAGCGCGGCGGGCCTCCCGCCCGGCCCACGAGCAGGCCCATGAGGAGGCAGGCCGTCACGTTGACGACGACCGTGCCCCACGGCATCCGCAGCATCCAGGGGGTCTGCGGTATCCGCGGCGCCCGCACCCCGGGACGACGCCGCTGCCAGGCGCCCGCTGCGGTGTCCTGGACGACTCGGTTGCTGAGGCGGCTGACGGAGGTGTCCACGCACCAGCGGCAGGCTGCCCCCACCCCGCCGGCCATCGCCAGGGGGAGCCAGTCGACGAGCCAGGTCCCCAGTCCTGTGGCAGCGGTCCCGCTCATGGCACCTCCGGGAGGATGCTGCCGTCCGGGCGGCCCGGGTGGTGCAGCTGACCTGCCAGCCACAGCCCGAGACCGGCCGTCCCCAGTCCGGCCGCCATCGACCCCACCAGGTAGACGGCGCCGAGGACCGGGTGACCGGCGTCCCCGCCGGAGGTCAGGAGCCGATGGCTCTCCAGGATGAAGGTCGAGTGCGTTGTCAGCCCTCCCAGCACCCCCGTGCCCAGGGCCAGACGCAGGCGGGGGCGTCCCTCGCCGAGCGCCCCGAGCAGCAGCCCCAGGGCCAGGGCCCCGACCACGTTGAGGGCCAGCGTCGTCACCGGTAGGTGCCCGGGCGCTGCGGGCCAGGCCCGCTCCAGAGCCGCGCGCACCAGAGTGCCCGTGCAACCGCCGGCGGCGACCAGGGCCAGGGAGGCGGCCACGGACGGAGCCCGCCCGACCACCGGCGAGGAGCCCTCAGCGACCGTAGGTGAGGGCTCAGCCCCCGGATCCGTGTTGATGACAGCCCCCGGTGGGGGAACACATTCGGCCCCGGAGGCGTCGTGGGTCCCAGCATCGGCACCGACCTCAGCCATTGCGCTTGGCGATCTGGTAGCCGTCCTTGTTGAAGATGAGGGAGTAGTCGGCCCCCTGCTTGGAGTGCTGCTCGCCCCAGGTGGCGGCGTTGGTGGTGCCCCACTGGCTGGAGCTGTTCCGGCTCATGACGATGTACTCCTTGTCGGGGCCGCTCGTGCCCACCCAGGAGACCTCGGCCCGGGGCACCAGGTAGGCCAGCAGCGACAGGTCGGTGACCACCGTGGCCCCCTCGGGGATGGTGGCGATGACCTCGCGGGCGACGGCCACCCGATGCGTCTCGGGTCTCTTCGCCTCGTCGGTCTCCTTGGCCTCGGCGCTGAGCGGGTCGAACTTCTGGTCGGTGGCCTTCCACAGCGGGAGGTAGGGACTGGTCAGGACCCCGGTGGCCACAACGATGAGGATGCTCGTCGCAACCACGAAGCGGTGCCGCAGCGGCACCGTGAGCCAGGTGGGGAAGGCTGCCGGGTGCCGGCGGGGACTGTCGACGTCGGACTCGTCGGCTCCGGCGCCCTCGCCTTCGGCGGCCTCGGCTGAGGAGTCCATGACCGCCCGGCCGTCGACCCCCACCTCCCTGACGGGGCGGTCGGCCGCGTAGGAGCCGTGCATCCGGCGCCGGGCGACGACGTCGAGCAGCGCCCCCAGCGCGATGGGCATGAGGGTGGCGTTGTAGTGCCAGTTGTCCCACACCCAGTAGAACTCCACCGACCCCAGGAACCGCCACGCCAGCGTCGGCAGCACCACGAGCAGCCACGGTGAGGTGACCCCGATGATCCCGCTGGTGAGGATCAGCATGACGACCACCTTGACCTTCTGGGTCAGGGCGTCCGGCGACGTGGGCTTGTCCTGCGAGCTCAGCCCGTAGTCCCACACCCCGTTGATGTTGAAGGCCGGCAGGAACACCAGGATGGAGAAGAGGAAGGTCGCGATCCCGCCGACGATCATGCCCACGCCCAGGCGCAGTCCCCGACGCCGGTTGCGGGCGGCATCGGCCTCAGCGGCCTCAGCGGCCTCAGCGGCGTCGTCGGGGTCGTCGGCTCCGTGGACACCGGGCCGGATGACCGTGCACGTGCGGTACCAGGCCGGGACCAGCGAGGTGAGGATGACGGCCACCCCGATCATGAGCACCGTCAGCCCCATGTCCTCCTTGACCAGGACCAGGGGCGCCGACCAGGCCGTCACCGCCACCCAGCGCCGCTCCACGAAGGCCACCGAGGCGTAGGCCAGCATCGGCATCGCGAAGGCGATCTCATGGAACTGGGCCTCCACTGCCCCCTGCATTCCCCAGGACAGGACGTAGACGAGCCCCAGCGCGCCGGCCACCCACTGATTCGTCAGCCGGCTGGCCAGACGGGTCAGCGGCCAGGCCGAGACCGCCAGCAACAGGTCCTGGGTGATGAGCAGGCTCAGGGGCGTGGGGAAGAGCCGCCAGATCGGCCCGAGGAGAAGGAGGATCGGGTGGAAGTGGTCACCCAGGAGGTTGTACCCATCACCCTTGACCGGCACGATCGGGGCCTGGAAGTGGGCGTAGGCCTTGGCCAGCTCGGAGAAGATCGCCAGGTCCCAGCTGGGCACCGGTTTCATCGTCTCCCACTGGACGATCGAGTAGTAGATCATCACCCAGGCGCCGATGACGACGACGATCACGGCTGGAATCGAGTGGCGGATCTGCTCCTTGAGGTTCACGGCGCCGAGCCTACCCGTGTGAATCGGGGATGAACCTCGTACCGCTAGCTCGTGGCGTCACCCACGATCAGGAGACGAGATGCCCCACACGCCGCCGCCCGCCGATTCCGCCTCGGCGGTCGAGCCCTCAGAGTCGCCTCAGCGGCCTGACCTCGACCAGATGGTGGACCACGACGCCGAACCCCGGCTCCAGCGCCACCTCACCAACCGCCACGTCCAGCTCATCGCCATCGGCGGGGCCATCGGAACCGGGTTGTTCATGGGGTCGGGAAAGACGATCTCCCTGGCCGGCCCCGGTGTGTTCCTCGTCTACACCGTCATTGGCTTCTTCCTCTTCCTGGTCATGCGGGCCCTGGGCGAGGTGCTGCTGTCCAACTTGTCCTACAAGTCCTTCGCCGACGTCGCCCACGACCTCATCGGACCGTGGGCCGGCTTCTTCGTGGGCTGGACCTACTACGTGTGCTGGTTGGTGACGGCCGTGGTCGAGGTCATCGTCATCACTGGATACATGGAGTTCTGGTGGCGGGATCTGCCGCGGTGGATCACGCCGGTGGTGACCGTGATCCTGCTGTTCGTCCTCAACCTCGCCACAGTCAAGGCCTTCGGGGAGATCGAGTTCTGGTTCTCCATTATCAAGATCGTGGCCATCATGGCGCTCGTCGCGGTCGGCATCGTCATGGTGGTGATGGGCTTCACGGCGCCTAACGGTGCCCACGCCCAGGTCTCCAACATCTGGAGCGGTGGGTTCTTCCCCAAGGGGGCGAGCGGGTTCTTCGGGGCCTTCCAGATTGCCATCTTCGCCTTCGTGGGCACCGAGCTCGTAGGGACCGCGGCCGCCGAGGCCAAGGACCCGGAGGTCACCCTCCCGCGGGCCATCAACGCCATCCCGGTGCGCATCGTCCTGTTCTACCTGGGGGCGCTGGCGGCCATCATGGCCGTCACGCCGTGGCAGGAGATCAACCCCGAGGACAGTCCCTTTGTGGCCATGTTCTCGCTGGCGGGGCTCGGCGTGGCCGCCGGCCTCGTCAACTTCGTGGTGCTCACGGCCGCGGCGTCATCCACCAACTCCGGGGTCTACTCCACCTCCCGGATGCTCTTCGGCCTGTCCTGGGCGGACAACGCCCCCCACATCTTCCGCAGGCTGACGACACGTTCGGTGCCGGGAGTGTCCCTGGCCGTCACCTGCGCCAGCCTGCTCACCTCGATCCCGCTGCTCTACACCTCCAAGTCCATCATCGAGGCCTTCACGAAGGTGACGTCGGTGGCCATCGTCCTGTTCATCCTCGTGTGGTGCATCATCGTTGTGAGCTACTTGCGCTTCCGCAGCCTGCGGCCCGAGCTGCACGAGGTCAGCGCCTTCCGGATGCCCGGTGGGCGCGTGACGGCCTGGCTGAGCCTGGCCTTCTTCGCCTTCGTCATCTGGACCCTCACCCTGGCCCACGACACCCGCATCGCTGTCTTCTGCGCCGCGCCCCTGTGGCTGGTGGTTCTGGGGGTGGCCTGGTTCGTCCACAGCCGCCGACTCGCCAGGCAGCAGGAGCCCCAGTCGTGAGTGCCAGTGGCGGCGGGTCAGCGACCCCGAAGCCGTCAGAGGGGCCGACGTCGTCGGCCTCCCTGGAGGAGCTGCTCGCCCGCGGGGTGGGTGCGGTCCGCCAGGCGGCCGCCTTCGCCCTGGATCCGGGTGAGGACCTGCGGGTCGAGGCCAAGGCGCACCGCAACGACCTGGTCACCCAGGTCGACCGCGGCGTCGAGGAGCGCATCGCCGGCCACCTGGAGGCCACCGGCGTCCCCATCCACGGCGAGGAGGCGCACCGCGTCCAGGACTTCGAGACCTACCGCGGGCGGGCCTGGGTGCTCGACCCCATCGACGGGACCCTCAACTATGTGGCCACCCACCGCGACTGGGCCATCTCCCTGGCCCTGGTCGACGACGGCGTACCCACGGTGGCGGTCCTCGCCGACCCCGTGGCCGACCGGCTCTACACGGCCATCCGCGGGCGGGGCGCATGGGTCCAGCCGCTCCGGGCGGAGGCGGCGGGTAACGATGGTGCGGCGCCGCGGGCTCTGGGGCGGGTGGAGGACCTGCCCTTGAGCGAGGGCATGCTCATCGCCCACTACCAGCTCACGCAGGACGCGGGTATCGGAAGGGCTATCGGGGCCTCACGCGGGATGCGCTGCTACGGGGCGGCCGCCCTGGAGATGGCGGAGGTGGCCGCCGGTGGCGCGGTCGTCTACGCCCAGCCGCGGCTCCATCCCTGGGACGTCGCGGCCGGTGCGCTGCTGTGCTCCGAGACCGGCGCCATTCTTACCCGGATGGACGGGGCGCCCTTCGACGTGCGCCGTGCCGGCTCGCTCCTTGTGGGTACCCCGACCGCCCACGCCGAGGTGCTGGGGCACCTGCGCGCCGTCGGCGACTGAGGCCCGCAGGGGCGGGGCCGCTCCTTGCGGGCGTGCTGTATGTCGGGCGTTCGAGGGGGAGAGGGTACGAACGCGTGACTTACCCTACGAACACATGGGGGACACAGGTGGTATTCGTAGGATGCCGGGCATGACAAGAACAGTAAGGCAGCGCCCGGTCGATTCAGGGCGCGCCATCGCGGCGCAGGCGTCCGCGCAGTCCTCGATGGCAGGCGGCTCGCCGCGCCGTCGTCGCACGGGCATCGGTGTCCTGGCGGTCCTCGTCGGCGGGTGCCTGAGCGCCTGCGGGACGGGACTGGCCCCCGCAGCGGGCGGCTCGGCCACCGTCGCGGGCCCGATTCCCTCCGGCCTGGAGTCCTTCTACCGCCAGGCCGTCAACTGGTACCCCTGTGCCGCCACCGACGGCGTGGAGAAGGCCTCCGAGAAGACCGCCCAGGCGAGTGCCTCCATGACGGCCGCCGCCACGGCCTCGGCGCAGGCAACCGCCACCCTCGAGCTCGGAGAGCGCGACCGACGCGACCGGGACGGCCGACTCCTCCGAGGAGACCGACACGGCCACCTTCAGCTGCGCCGTCATCACCGTTCCCCTCGACTACGCCAACCCCAAGGGCGAGACCATCTCGATCGCCGTGAAGAAGCGCGCCGCCACCGGCGGCCACTCGCAGGGCGCCCTGTTCATCAACCCCGGTGGCCCCGGTGACTCCGGGGTCTCCTTCGCCGAGCGGGCGGGCAACGCCTTCAGCCCCGATCTGCTCAGTGCCTACGACATCATCGGCTTCGACCCGCGCGGGGTTGGCTCCTCCACGGCCATCACCTGCTCCAGCGACGACGACTCATCCTCCAGCCCCGCCGAGCCGTCGGCCACGGGTACGCCGTCCGCAGGCAGTACGCTCTCCGCGGGGACCGCCTCGGGCGGCGAGTCCTACGAGGAGTGGGCGGAGTCGACCCGGCAGTCCTTCCAGGAGCTGTCCAAGCAGTGCGGATCCAATACCGAGCCCGCCGCCCTGCTCGACCACGTCGACACCGTCTCCGCGGCCCGGGACCTCGACATCCTGCGGGCGCTGGCCGGTCAGGAGAAGCTGAACTACCTGGGCTTCTCCTACGGCACCTACCTCGCCTCCGTCTACGCCGAGACCTTCCCCGGCAACACGGGGCGCATCGTGCTCGACGGCGCCATCGACCCCTCCCTGTCCCTCGCTGAGCAGGGACTGGGGCAGGCCAAGGGCTTCGAGCAGGCGCTGCGCACCTACGTCGACTACTGCCAGTCCTCCAGCGGCTGCCCGCTGAGCGGCGGCACCGACGCCGGAGTCCAGCAGATCCGCGACCTCATCACCTCCGCCAACAGCACCCCCCTGGCGACCGGTGACCCGAAGCGCACCGTGACCGGCGCGGACATCGTCACCGCCCTGAGCGAGTACCTCTACACCACCGAGCAGAACTGGCCGCCTCTGACCAAGGCCCTCGACCAGGCCATCAACCACCGCGACGGCTCGGCCTTCGCGGCCTCCGAGGAGCAGGATTCCTCCTCGAAGGATGACGGCGGCGGCGCCTTCCAGGCCGTCACCTGCCTGGACTACCCGGTGGAGGGTGACACGACGACCTGGGCCGCTCAGTACGAGCAGGCCAAGCGCGAGGCCCCGATCTTTGCGGACTCCGCGGTCGGCATGGACCTGGTGTGCAGCGTGTGGGGGCACAACGGGACCCGCAAGCCCGCGCAGATCCACGCCCGCGGCGCCGCGCCGATCCTCGTGGTGGGCACCACCGGGGACCCGGCCACTCCGTACGCCTGGTCGAAGTCCCTCGCCGAGCAGCTCGACTCCGGCCAGTTGCTGACCTGGGAGGGCAACGGGCACACCGCCTACGGCGGCGACGCCTCCTGCGTCAACGACGCCGTCGACGCCTACCTGATCTCCGGCACCATGCCCAAGAAAGGACTGACCTGCCACGGCAACGAGTAGGCGCGTAGTCATCGAGTCAGCGGGCGGGCCGAGGTGCACTCTGTACTCGGCCCGCCCTTCTGGCCGTGCCTCATGTCTTGCGTTGGTGAGGCGGAAGGTGCGACCTCGCGAACACGAGATGGAGAATCCATCGCTCTATCAGTAGGACAAGGAATGCGCTCAGGACTAGTAGCCCGATGGCGATCCGGCTGTGCACAATGCATGCATGTGGTAAGCCTTCAGTGTGCTCTAGGTTGCTATCAAGCATGAAAGAATAGCTGTTTCCGCAGAGAACGATATCGCCACTCGCGTTCGTGGTGTGCGCATCAACCAGTGTGTACATCCATAGATACGTCATAATGCCGATTGATATCGTACTGATGGGCGTTCGCCAACGTCGGCGGATTTCTTGCTGGTTGACGCCTCGAACGATCCTTCTCCACCAAGGTAGAGCGCCAGCAATGACAATAAGTGTGCCGAACGTGACGTTGACGACTATTCCTCCCAAATTCCAGGAGACACTGACTACTGCTCCCTAACTTTCGCGCTGGAGTCCATACCACTTTATGTCTGTTTTCTGTTGTGCTGTGGCAAAATTGATGGACAAACTAAGTGGCAAGTTACTTCTGTTCGGTGTTTTTTGGGAGATGAGTGGTTCATTGTGGAGAGTTCGCGGTGTCCCAGAGATTCTACCGCGCTCAGGCGGCGCCCTTGAGCTCGGGCCGGGCGGGGTGCCGCCGTGACCCAGGACTGAGACGGGTGTGCTCCACGAGCCTCGGGTCGTACCGGCCGGGGGTTGTGCGTACTGCACCAGCCCCCCACCTACGGGGAGTGCACCCGAGCCTTCCCCAGTAGCCCCCGACCCTCGTGCGGTACGGGTGAGGTGTTCGCGGGACCTGGCTGCGGCTCGGCGCGCTGGTTGTAGCGGGCGCTGTGCCCCGTCGTCGGCGGGCCTACAGGTCCCCGACCTTCTGGAGGCGCTGGAGGCTGAGCCAGCCCACCGGGATCGGGATCCAGAAGGTCACCAGGCGGTAGACGATCGCCGTGGACAGCGCCACCCCGTAGGGGACGCCGGCGGCGACGAGCCCGGCGGTCAGGGCGAGCTCGACCGGCCCGATACCGCCGGGGGAGGGCACGATCGAACCCACCGTGTTGGAGGCCAGGTAGGTGATGGCCAGGACCGCGAAGGGCACCGTGTAGCCGAAGGCCCACAGGCTCGCGCTGAAGGACAGATGTAGGACAGGGTCAGCATGAGCGCGCCGCCCACGCCCAGAGCAAGACGCATCGGATTGGACATGACCCACACGAGCCGCGGCCACACCTGGCGGTAGGTGGGCTCGATCTTGGCCCACGCCCAGGTGCGCGCCTTGGGGATGGTCAGGATGACCGCCGCCACCACGACGACGGCGCCCGCCGCCACCAGGACCCAGCCCGACGGCAGGGTCAGTCCCGTGGACTGGCCGGTCATGGCCGCCAGCACCACGAGCAGCACCACGGTGACGACGAACTGGACCACCTGGACCAGGGCCACCGTGGCCACGCCGACCGCAGTGGGCACCCCCTTGCGGTTGAGGAAGCGCAGGTTGATGGCCGCGCCGCCCACACCGGCCGGGGCCACGAGCGAGACGACGGCGCTGGCCAGGTGCACCTCGGTGGAGCGCCACAGGGAGAGCCGCTCGGGGCTGAAGGCCACCAGCGTGAGCCCCGCGCCCACGTATGTCGCCACCGAGAAGGCCAGGGCCGCCAGCATCCACCAGACATTGGCCTGCGAGACGGCGGTGGAGACCTGCTGGAAGTCCAGCTGCGCCAGCAGCGTCCACACCGCCACCAGCGCCACCACGGCCATGAGGACGGTGCGCGTGGAGAAGCGGTTGAGGCGGGCCGGCTCGGCGTCGGCCGTGGGGGTGAGCGCCACGAGGGCGTCACGCAGGTCCTGGAGGACCTGTCGGTTCGCGCCGCGCCGCCCCATGACCTCGCGGGTCTGGCGCGGCAGCACCACCCGCTGAAGCATGGGGGCGATCGAGGCCAGCTGCGCGGTGGTCAGTGAGCGGGAGGCGGCGTCGATGGCCCGCTCGGCGCCGACCGTCAGCGCCGTCAGTGCCAGTGCCTGAGCCAGGTCCACGCGGCGGGAGAGCTCGGAGGAGATCGTCTCGCCCGAGGCCCAGTCCAGGAGCCACAGTCGCCCGGCCGCATCGACGACGACGCTCGAGGCGTCGATGCTCCCGTGGGCCAGACCTGCGGCGTGAGCGCGCTGGAGCTGGCTCCACAGCTGGTCCAGGACGTCGTCGTCCACCTCGGCCCCCAGGTCGCTGATGGACCGGGCGCCGACGACGTGATCGGTCACGAGAAGCACGGACTCGGCGGCCTCGGCCATACCCAGCAGGCCGGGGGTGCGCACGCGGGCGCGGCGGGCCTCCATCGTCATGAGGGCGGCGTGCTCGGCGGCCGGGCGCAGGGACAGGTCGCGGGTGGGGTGACAGGCCCCTGACGCGGATCTGGTCCCAGATGTTGGACAGGAACCCGGCCACCTGCCGGTCGGCGTCGAGGAGGGTGACGTTGCGGCGCTCGCCGGCCGAGTCCCACACGGCGTACATCCGGTGGACCGAGGCCCGCTCCTGGGACAGGGCGTCGCTGGAGGCCTCGGCCAGGACCGCGGCCAGATCGACGTCGGCGGCCGGCCTGATCGTGTTCGCGCCCGCTGCGCCGCCCGGGCCCGCCGTGTCTGACGGTGTCGGGTCGAGGGGGGAGGCGGGCGTCCCGCTCGATGGACCAGTGGCCGCGTCGGTGACCTGTCCGTCGGCGGGGGTGGAGACGTCCCCGGTGGGGTGCTCGAGGCTCGCCGGCTCCTCCGGGGGCGGGTTCGGCGGGTTCTCGCGCGCCTGCTCGCGCACCTGCTCGGTATAGCCCAGGGGGGCGTCGGTGGTGACGACCCAGGCGCGCGCCTCAGGGGCACGGTCCATGCGGACCACGCGCACGGCGTCGATCCCGGCCCGGCGCAGGGCGCGCACGAGCGTGACCCCGTGGGCGCGGCGGTCCTCCACGCCGAAGACGTAACGGACCAGCAGGCCGACGACGCGGCCCAGCAGCAGTGACAGCACCGCCCCCGGCAGGGTCAGGGCGCCGCGCAGGACGGCCATGCCGAGGACCACCAACAGGGCCGCCCAGCCCGAGCGCATCACGGTCGAGCTGTTGCGGTCGCCGGCGCCCGTGAGCAGACCCCGCCATGGAGGCGAAGACGGTGGAGACGCCCAGCTGGGCGGTGCCCGAGGCGGTGACCGTCAGTCCCATGACCAGGGCGGTGGGGCCCCAGGCCACGAGACCGGTCATTGCGGCGGCGGCGACCGAGTGGCCGGCGATCCCCGACAGGACGGCCTGGCCGCAGGAGCGCCAGGAGCGGCGCAGGAGGCGGTCCAGCAGGACGGCCAACGGCACGATGAAGGTGGTCAGGCCCTCAATGGTCTGCAGGGGGGAAGACGAGGATGCGGCGCAGCACCACCGCCAGGGCGTTCTGGACGTCCTGGGTGACGCCGGTGGTGGTCTCGCGGGCGTAGATGGCCAGAACGAGGACGGCGAAGATGCCCAGAAGCGTCAGGGTCAGGTCGAGCAGGTCCTCGGTGCGGCGCAGGCGGTGCGCGGTGGTGTCCACCAGGAGCGTCGTCGAGCGGGGCGTGGTGTGGTCGGAGGTCGGGGTGGGCTCGGCCATGGGGGCGACCCCGATGACGGGGAGGCCGACCGGCGAGGTGGAGGCTGACTCGGCCGAAAGTGCCGAGGTCGCGGAGACGGCTGACGGGCTGGGGGCCGCAGGTTCCTGCTGGACGACGGCTGTGGGGGGCTCGCTGGGAGGCTCGGTGACCGTCGAGGCGTGGTCGAGGTCGCCGACCGGCGGAGGCGAGCCTGGTGCCGCATCTGTCATGACGCCGATTCTAAGGGGCGTGCCTGTGCAAACCCTCGTACGCCGGAAGGAACCGCGCGGCAACGGGTGTCTTACTCGAAGTAGTTTGCGACGCAAACTAAAGAGGGCCGACTACCAGAACAAGACCTGCTCCGGGCGCAGTCCTGCCACCTACCTGGCGCTGACTTCCGAGGGGCGGGTCGCCTTCGAGCGCTACGTGCGCAATCTGCGTGCCCTGCTCGACGGCTGAGCTCTCGGGGAGCGGACCTCGACAGGGGGTATTATTAACCGCTTGGTTGGCGTATAGTGTGAATCAGGTCTCATAGGTGGGTGCCGATGGCGGTGCCTTCGTGAGGCCCTGTTGCAAGGGTCGGCCGGTGTCCGTCGGCCGACCGGACCTCGGGGCGGGCGGTCCGCCCCGCCAATCCCGTCACTGTCGACCACCCAAGGACACGCCATGCCTCTCAGTGCACAGACCACACCCACCGACCCTCCAGCCCACCTCCGGCCCGGCCACGTCTACGCCCACCGGCTCAGCCGACGGACCCTGCTCAAGGGGGTGGGCGGGCTCGCCGCCGCCTCCGTCATCGGGGGCGGCGCCGTCGTCGCCGGATCGGCCCCGGCCCAGGCAGCCGTCACGGTGGCCGAGCACGAGGACCACGGTCGCATGCAGTACTACAAGCTGGCCACGTCGTCGGTCGGCTTGCTGCCGAGGGTCAACGTGCTGCTTCCCGACGGCTACGACATCTCGCGCCGCTACCCGGTGCTCTTCCTGCTGCATGGCGGCGGTGAGAACTACTCGACCTTCGACACGAAGTACGACATCCGCAACACACCGCAGGCCGCGACCTCATCGTCGTCATGCCCGACGGCGGGGCGGCTGGCTGGTACTCCGACCCCGAGTCCTCCAACGTGGGGCCGCGCAACTGGGAGACCTTCCACATCAAGGAGCTCATCCCCTGGGTCGATGCCACCTTCTCCACCACCGGGCAGGCCTCCGGCCGCGCGGTCTCCGGCTTCTCGATGGGCGGCTTCGGAGCCTTGAAGTACGCCGCGAAGCACCCCGAGCTCTTCGGGTCGGTCTCCAGCCACTCGGGGCCGGCCGACCTGCGCATCCAGGAGGGTGCGGTGGTCCACTGGGCGAACTTCACCGCCGGCGCCACCGACCTCAAGGGCGGCACCATCTACGGGATTCCGTGGGACCAGGCGCGGGTGAGTGCCGACAACCCGGTCGAGCACGTGGAGAGCTACCGCGGCAAGCGCGTCTTCCTGGTCTCCGGTACCGAGAGCGATCGCTACGAGAGCGTCGTCCTGCCCAGCCAGCAGCGCTTCGGGAAGGCGCTCGACGATGCAGGCATCAGCTACGAACGCTACGAGGACACTGGCGCCCACGTTGTGCGCTGGGGCCGCATGCGACAGGACATCGACTCCCTGCTCAACCACTTCGCCAAGGCCGGGTGAGAGCTGGGCGGGTGCGCTGGGTTGCTGCTAGCGCACGCCGCCGGTTCGGCGGGCGACGAGGACCAGCAGACCCCACATGACAGCGCCCACGCCGACGGTGGAGAGCAGGAGAGGAAGCGTGCTCGCCGCGTCCAGTTCCCCGGCCGTCGTCATGGCTGTCGATCCCAGAGACAGCGTCATGCTGACAAGCCCTTGGGGAGTGGCGTAGGCCAGAGAGCTCTGTGCCGCTAGCAGGCCGAATCCGATGACGCAGCCGACGAAACCCAGTGCCACCGGTGCGGCGAAGGACCGCATGAGCATGCTCAGTAGTGACTGCAGGGCGATGAGCGGGATGATGCTGACCACTGCCAGCAGATTTGAGGCGACGATGGTGCCGGGCATTGCGAGACCGAGACCCATCACGAATGCCCCCTGAGATCCATGCCAGCACGATGAACGCCACTTGCATGGTCAGCACCGGAAGCAGAATGACCAGGGTCTTGGCGAGGACGACGGACACCGGGGAGTGCGCGGAGGTCCGCATGGCGTTCCAGCTCGTGCCCCGGTGCTCCATCCGCCAGGCGGCGGAGGCCAGCAGGGCCACACCCAGCGAGCAGAAGAACATCGAGTAGAACAAGGATATCTGGGATGTCAGAACTCCCCATTCCGCGGAGAAGACCCCTGATTTCGGTAGAAGTTGAAGGTGCCGGTGACAACTGCGAGCAGCGGCAGCAGGACGGCCACCACCCACACCGAGGAGCGCTTGAGCTTGATGATCTCGGCGGCCAGCAGGGACGGGAAACCACCGTTTGCCCGCGCTGCGGGCCGTGGCGGGGGTACGTGCAGGAGTGCTCACGGGGGCTACCTCTCGATCCTGTTGAGCCGGTGGGTGACAACGGTGAATATGAGGGCTGTCAGGATGAGGAATCCGGCGATCCACCCCGCCGGGACGTCAATGTATGTGACGGCCGTTTGAGAGCCTGTGGAGGCGCTCCTGGCGGCGGGAGTGATGAGGGCGTAGTACCCCCAGGGGGTCCATCGGACTATCTCCGGTGGTACGAGCAGGGTGAAGATTCCGATGAAGCCACTGAGCAATCCTGTGCTCATGACGATCAGCTGGTTCTCCACCACAGTTGCGAGCCACAGGAAGTAGGCGCACGTGGCCAGGTCCACGCAGATGAGGAGGGTCGTGTAGGTGGCCCAGGGGCCGACATCGAGCGCTACCGACAGTCCTCTGAAACGGGCGAGCATGATGATGCCCAGACTCTGAACCGTCACGGCTGGGACGATGAGGAGTGACAGAGCCGCGAGTTTGGCCCGGCACAGGGTCCCCGGTGTCAGGCCGGAGGTGGCGGCCATGTTCCAGCCGGAGCCGGTGTGTTCGATATCCGTCTGCCGACTGGCGAGCACCGAGACGAGGATCGGCCCGATCATCGCGTTGTAAAAGCACGTCATCAGTAACAGCCGTGCCCACGGCATCGCATGCGGGTCATGGGAGCTCTCCGTGAACGACGCGCTGAAGAGGCTCATGCTGCACAGAGCCACCGATGTGCCGACGATCAGCGCCGTGATCAGAGGCGTGCGCAGCCGGCGCATCTTGAGGATCTCGACACCCACAGCCGTCAGGAAGCCGGGTGCGGATGACTGCCGGGAACCCGTCGAGCCGTGATCCGAGGTTGGAGCAGCAACGGCGGGGACGGAGGAGAGTGCGGCGCTGGTCGTCACAGCACACCTCCGCGACCGGTGAGGTCCATGAAGACGTCCTCGAGGCTCTGGGCCTCGCGCCGTACCTCGTGCAACTCGACACCGGCGCTCACCAGCCGGTTGATGAGCTCGGCGACCGCCTCCTTCGACATCCCCGGAATGCGCACGCCCTGCGGCACCAGTGCCGGACCGCTCGGCTGACCGGACGCACCGGGAGCCTGAGCCGGCACCAGCCCCTCAGCACCTGAGGGCTCAGGACGGCCTGCGGCGTCGGGGTGACGACAAGAACGTCCGGCACCGAGCGCTCCATGAGCTCGGCGCGCGTGCCCTGGAAGACGAGGCGCCCGCCCGAGAGGATGCCGAGTGTGGAGGCCATGCGGTCGATCTCGTCGAGCAGGTGGCTGGAGACCATGACGGTGACGCCCTCGCCGGAGAGCTCGACCAGCAGCCGGCGCACCTCCTCGATACCGGCCGGGTCCAGGCCGTTGGTGGGCTCATCGAGGATGAGCAGCTCGGGCTGGCGGGCCAGCGCCAGAGCGATGCCGAGGCGCTGCTTCATACCCAGTGAGTAGGTGCGCACCAGGCGGTCCTTGTGCTCGGTCAGGCGCACCAGGGCGAGGGCGCGGCTGATCTGCTGGTCGCTCAGTCCCTGCATCTTCGCCGCGATCCGCATGTTCTCCGCGCCCGTGAGGTGGCTGTAGCCGGGCGGGTTCTCGATCATCGAGCCGGTGCGCGACATGATCGCGGCGCGCGTGGTCGGGCTGAAGGGCCGCCCGAGCACGCTGATCCGCCCGCGCGTGGGCGCCAGGAGTCCCAGCAGCATCTTCATCGTGGTCGACTTGCCCGAGCCGTTGGGGCCCAGGAACCCGTAGACGGCCCCGCGCGGCACCACGAGGTTGAGCCCTTCAACGACGGTGCGCCTGCCGAAGGTCTTGGTGAGGTCGTGGGTGAGGACGACGGCGTCGGAGGCCGCCGCTCCGGGGCCGGTCCGCCGGCCTGCGGGACGGGGAACCGGAGGGGCGGTCCGGGCCGGCTGAGGCGGCGCTGAAGGCGCTGGTGGGATGCGATGCGAAGTCGTCATGGGAACAAGGCTGCTCGTACCGGGTCGGGCGATCATCAGCCCGTGGTCTGCTTCTGGAACCGGTGACATGGCGAGGCTCATACCCGGGTATGAAATCCCGGCGGCGCCCTCTGGGGCTCGCGATCGCGACGGTACGGTTCAGGCATGAGAAAACGGCTGGGTCGCGAGGCGGCGCGGGCGGACTCGGTGGCACCCGCGCCGACGTCGGCCGAGGCGTGTGCCCCCGGCGGGTCCGATCTCGGCCGCCTGGCGCGACCCTGCGCTCGGCCCCGTGGACGACGACGTCCGACGTCATCATCGCGCTGGCCTTCTTCTTCCTGTTGTGCATCGGCCGGTCCCGACTCGGCTCCATGGCTCATCGAGGGGGCGGGTCCGGTGCTCCACTCCCTGCTGGTGGGGGCCTGCGCCCTGGCTCTGGTCGTCCGGCGCCACTCCCCGCTGCTCTTCGTCCTGGTGGCCGGCATCTGCCTGAGCGCGCACCTGGTGCTGTTCACGGAGTTCTCCGTCTTCTTCGCCGTGACCGGCTTGATCGCGGTGGAGACGACGCAGTCCCGCCTGGAGGCGCCATGGCGATGGGTGGCGCTCGTCCTCGAGCTCGTGGGCGTGGGCCTGGCGACGGCGCGCGTGCACCACCTCATCGGTGGCTACATCCACGCGGGTGAGGCGCGGATGGTCGCCGTCGTCAATATCTGGCTGGTGACGATGGTGACGGCCTTCGTCGGTGCTGCGCGGCGCCGCAGCCGCGACCGCTACAACCGGGCCCTCGAGCGGGCCTCGGTGCTCGAGGCGCAGCAGGCCGCCGAGCGGCGCCTCGCAGTCATTGAGACCCAGCAGCGCATCGCCCGTGACGTCCACGACCTGCTGGGCCACAGCCTCACCGTCATCGCCATGCAGGCTGAGGGCGCCCGCGCCATCCTGACCACGGACCCGGCCGCCGCCGACGAGGCCCTGGCCGTCATCGGGGAGACCTCCCGCCGCTCCGTCGACGAGGTGCATGCCCTGGTCGACATGCTGCGTTCCGACGTCGACGGCGGCGCTGCCGTCGACGTTGATACCGGCGGTGACTCTGATGATCGCACCAGCAGCGATAGCGGCACCAGGTCTGGGGCTGCTGAGGCCACCGATGACGCCGTCGATGCCGACATCGGTGCCTTGGCTGGAAACGGTGTGGCGGCGTCGGGTCATGAGGATCGCCTGGAGCTTGTGCGCGAACCGGTGCGTCAGGCGCAGCGGGCGGGACTGCCCGTCACCCTGGAGACCGACCTGGATGGCGAGATCCCGCCGAATATGGTGCAGGTCCTCCACCGGGTGGTCCAGGAGTCGCTGACCAACGTGCTGCGCCACGCTCCTGGGGCGGACACGAGCGTCTCGTTGCGCACCGGGGCCGGCCTCGTCGTCCCTCGTCGTCGAGAACGCCCCGGTCCCGGAGCCGCCGGCCGGAGACGCGGACCCTGCGCCGAGGACCGACGACCGTTTGTATCGTCAGGACATCGGGGAGCAGACGGACGCCGTGCCGGCGGAGGCGCCGCCCGGGTCGGCCACTGCGCTCCGCCCCGCGGCGAGCGTCTCCGAAGGCACGAGGCACCGCGGCTTCGGCCTCGTCGGTATGCGCGACCGGGTCACCCAGCTCGGAGGCACCTTCACTGCCGGCCCCGCCCCTGAGGGTGGATGGAGGGTGACGGTGGAGTTCCCCTCTGATCCAGAATGAGAGCCGGTTCCGCCCATATGGTGAACCTCGCAGGGCGCTGTCGGCACTTCGTCAGTACAAAACCGCACAAGCCGACCCTGAAGGGCGGATACTTCCGGTGAGTTGATGTCAGAAAGGGGAGGTGCCTGTGATCCGCCTGGGTCTGGTCGATGATGAGCCGCTGTTCACCATGGGGCTGGCCATGCTGCTGGGGGCGCAGCCGGATATGGAGGTCGTCTGGCGCGCCGTCGACGGCAACGACGCCCTCAGGCGCAACGACGCCGACCCCGTCGACGTGCTCCTCCTCGACGTCCAGATGCCCGGGCTGGACGGACTCGCCGCGACCCGCGAGCTCATGGCCCGCGGCACCACCGGACGGGTCGTCATCCTGACCACCTTCGACACCGACGGCTACGTCATGGGTGCCATCGAGGCCGGTGCAGCCGGCTTCCTGCTCAAGAACACCCCGCCCCAGGACCTCATCGCCGCGATCCGCACCGTTCACGACGGCGACTCCGTCATCTCCCCGGGGCCCACGCGCCGGCTGCTCACCGCCGTGCGCACCGGGCGGGTCAGCAGTGGTCTAGCCGGGGACGGCGCTGGACGCCACGCCTCCGAGGACTCGGTCGAGGCGGTTCGGGCCGCGGAGGCCTCCCAGCAGGTCGCAGGCCCTCACCCAGCGCGAGCGCGAGATCCTGGCGCTCATCGCTCTGGGGCTCACCAATCAGGAGATCTGCGACCGGGAGTGGCTGTCCATGCCCACGGTCAAGACCCACGTGAGCCACCTGCTGTCCAAGACCGGCTGCCGCGACCGGGTCCAGCTGGTGCTGCTGGCCCTGCGCGGCGGCGTCGTCGACCTCGCCGACGTCCTGGGCCGGGCGTGAAGGTGATCACTCAGGCCGTCTGCCGCTGCACCAGGACGGCCACGGTGCGCGCGGGCACCGAGATCGTCCCGCTGGTGCGGTCGAAGCCGGTGCGGCGCACCACCTCATCGCCGCCCTCGGCCTGGATGGGGGAGAGGCGGAAGTCCCGCCCCGCCAGCTCGGGCAGCGGCTGGGTGAGCGTCTGACCCGAGGCATTGAAGACCACTAGGACGGCGTCGAGCTCGGGGTCCACGTCGCTCCCGCCCCGGGTGTCGTCGATGAGCATGACGATCACCCCCGCCGGCGCCCCGAAGCCCGCCCCCGGGAAGCTCAGCTTGTCCTGGATGAGGCGGGCCGAGCCCAGGCTGAACAGCGGCGTCGAGGCGCGAAGCCGCAGCAGGTCCAGGGCCTGGGAGCGGGCCGCCGCGATCTCCTCGGGCGAGGGCCGCAGCCAGTCGTCCTGCAGCAGCGGACCCTGGATCGCCCAGGAGCCCTCGTTGCGGCTGGCCGGTGGCAGGCCCCGCCCAAAGCCGTTGGACTGTCCCGTGAAGTCGATGGCGTTGAACCAGTCCCCGGAGTTGTAGGAGTCCCGGTCCAGGGACTTGCTGCGCAGCAGCTCAGTGCCCGCGCTCCAGAAGGCCGGCGACTGCGCCAGCGCCACCGTGGCCAGGCACACCGTGTTCATCCGCACCCGCTCGGCCACCGGCATGCCCTGGGGCAGCTTGTAGGCCAGCAGGTCGTAGAGCGTCTCGTTGTCGTGGGCGTCGACGTAGTTGACGTTCTCCTGGGGGTGGGAGGCGAAGGCCGCCGGCGCCCCGTTGTGGATGAGGTCGATCCCGCGGCGCACCGACCCGTCCGAGATCGTCATGACATAGTCCTTGAGGTTGCCCGCCAGCCCCAGGCGCACCAGGTCGGTGCGGTGCGCCAGGTCCGCCGACTGATCGTTCCAGCCGCGGTGGTCCAGGCCGCTGGGCTGCGTGAGCAGACCGGTGCCGAAGCCCTGGAAGACGCGGTGGTCGGGGTCGAAGGCGCCCCCGCCGTGGACCGCGTCGCGCAGGCGGTCGTTGAAGGCACCGATCCCGGTGCCGTCGAGCTGTCCCCTGGGTGGCCTGCACGAACAGGGCGTTGCCCGCGACCTCACCCGAAGTTCCAGCCCTCCCCGTACAGGTAGATCGAGCGGCCGTCGACGCCGTCGGCCTCCAGCGGTCAGCTCGTCCAGGGCTGCCCGCACGCGCTCCATGACGGCGCGCGGGTGGTGGCCCATGAGGTCGAAGCGGAAGCCGTCGACCCGGTACCAGCGCGCCCAGCGCACCACCGAGTCGACCATGAGGCGCTCGCACAGGGCGTTCTCCGTGGCCGTGTTGGCGCAGCAGGTCGAGCTCGTCACCCGTCCCACGGCGTCGAGCCGGTGGTAGTAGCCCGGCACCACCCGGTCCAGGACGCTGCGCGGGTCCTGGCCCGCAGGCGGCCGTGTGGTTGTAGACCTGGTCGAGGACCACCTGGAGGCCCAGGTCGTGCAGGGCCCCCACCATCTCGCGGAACTCGACGACGCGCGCCCCGCCGTCCTGGTGGCCCTCGGTCGCGTAGGAGCCCTCGGGGGCGCCCCAGTGGAGCGGGTCGTAGCCCCAGTTGTAGGCGTCGTCGTCGGCCACCTCCGCGATGGCGGCCTGCTGGTCGGCCGAGGCGGGGTGCGCGCCGGCGGGGATGCTCGGGGAGCGCTGGGAGCCGCGGTGCTCGGGGATGGTGGCGATGTCGAATGTGGGCAGCAGGTGGATCGTGTTCATGCCGGCCCGGGCCAGCTCGGCCAGGTGGTGCACGCCCGCCGAGCCGGCCACCGTGAAGGCCCGGTAGGTGCCGCGCAGCTCGGGCGGGACGGTGCCGTCGGCGGCGGAGAAGTCCCGCAGGTGGAGCTCGTAGATGCTGCGGGCCGAGTCGTTGCGCACCGCCGGCGCCCGGGTGGCGGCCCACCGCTCGGGGGCCAGGCGCGGGTCGGCCAGGTCGACGGCGACCGAGCGGGTCGAGTCCGTCGTCAGCGCCGTCGAGTAGGGGTCGGTGACGATGTTGGTCTCCACGCGCCGAGTGGAGGGCACGTAGACCCGCACCTCCCACAGGTACTGGCAGCCGGCAGTGATGGGGGCATCGGGCCGGCTCGTGCCGGGTTCGCTGCCGGGGGTGCTCGTGGTGGTGTCGGCCGGGGAGTCGGGGCGGTTGGCGACGACCCAGCGGCCGTCGCCCGCGCGGACGGCGGGAGTGCGTCTCGGCGGGCCGGGGACCTCGGGCACCGAGCCCAGCGGGTCGCCGGTCTCCCAGGTCAGGAGGGTGACGGCCTGGGCGGTGGGAGCCCACAGGGCGAAGGAGGGGCGGCCATCGTGGAAGGTGACGCCCAGCTCGGCGCGGGTGGCGGCCTCGGCGTAGAGATGGTCCAGGAGGATGGCGGTCTGCACGCCGGTGAAGGCGTCGAGGCGGGCACCGCTGACGTCGGCGGTCTCGGTGGGGTCCGGGACCCCGACGTACTGGGCGATGGCGACCTGGCCGGTCAGGGCGGAGGCGACGGCGCCGTCGTCGAGCAGGGGCGTGCCGGCGGCGTCGGTCGTGCTCAGGGCGATGTAGCCCTCCAGGTTCGGGTGCGCGGCGAGGATCTCGCCGGGCAGGTTCCCGACGATGCGCAGGGGCGTGAGCGTCGGGGAGGGCATGCCGTCCGCGCCCAGGATCCGGCCGTGGATGGCCGCGGCGCCGCCGTCGGGTGCCGTGATGAGACGCAGGGCGAGGCCGGAGCCGGGGAGGGGGTCGCCGGCGTCAGTGACGATGACCCCGCGGTCCATCCCCCTGGGCAGCAGCGACAGCGGCCACGCCAGGATGGTGGGGGTGACCCAGTAGGCGCGCTGCTCCTCGCTGCCGGCCACGGGCGGGAGGGCCGCGGTGGTGTCGAGTGTGCAGGTGAGCGTGTAGGTGAAGGTCATGGTGGTGTCCTCCCGAGTGGAGGCGCCTTGGTGGGACGCCGCCGGTCCTGCCGGTCGTGTCGCGTGCGGCCCCGTGGTGCGGGGATCGGCAGTGGGGCCGCTCACCTCGTAGTCTCCCCTGGGCGGTGGGGCCCTGTCAGCCCGATGGCGGGAATTGTCCCGCCCGGCCTGCGGACGCCGGACCGGGCACCTCGAGCCCCGGCTGCGGTGGCCGCCTCGTCTACTTGCTGGCCGCGGTAGGGTCGACGGCCTCGCGTGGCTCGGCGGCGCGGTGCTCGCTGCCATCCTCCCCGCCGTCCTTGCGCGGCCGCCCCCTCCCGCGCATGGGGGCGGCCTTGACACCGCGTCCGGCGTCGTCGAGCGCGCGGCGCAGCAGGACCTCGATCTGGGCGTTGACCGAGCGCAGGTCGTCCGCCGCCCACTTGGCGATGGCCGCGTGGACGGCGGGATCCAGTCGGAGCAGGACCTGCTTGCGCTCTTTACCGGCCACGGCTCAAGCGTAGAGGGATCCGGTGTTGACGACGGGCTGGGTGCGCTGGTCGGAGCAGAGCACTACCAGGAGGTTGGAGACCATCTGAGCGCGGCGCTCCTCGTCCATGGTGACGATGTCGTCCGCCTCGAGGCGCTTGAGGGCCTGGTCGACCATGGACACGGCGCCCTCGACGATCTGCTCGCGGGCTGCGATGACGGCGCCGGCCTGCTGGCGCTGGAGCATCGCCTGGGCGATCTCGGGGGCGTAGGCCAGCGAGGAGATGCGAACCTCGACGATCTCCAGGCCGGCCAGCGCCACCCGGGCCGCGACCTCGGCCGCCAGCTCGGCGGAGACGACGTCCGTGCCGCCGCGCAGCGAGGTCTCGCCCGGGCCCGGCTCGTCGTAGGGGTGGGTGGTGGCCACGTGTCGCAGCGCGGACTCGGCCTGGGCCCTGATGAACTGCTCGTAGGCCTCGACGGCGAAGACGGCGCGGGCGGTGTCGGCCACTGCCACACGACGATGGCGGCGATGTTGACGGGGTTGCCGTCCAGGTCGTTGACCTTGAGCTCATGGGTCTCGAAGTTGTGGACCTTGATGGAGACCCTTCTGCCGGAGGTCAGTGGCGGAACGAGTACCAAACCTGTGTGGCGTACGGTGCCGATGTAGCGGCCGAGGAACTGACGCACGCTGGTCTGCCCGGGCACCACGATGGTGAAGCTGCTGAACAACGGGGAGGCGATGAGGAGCCCGACGCTCCCGGCGACGATGCCCAGCACGGCTCCCGGCTCACCCGCGTCGGCGGCGGCGCCGCCGACGATGAGGAGGGTGATCGATCCGGCGGTGAGCGCCAGGATGAGGAGCATAGCGAGGAAGGCGGGGCCCGAGCCCGCGGCCAGGGCCGGCTTCTCCGTGATGTCGACGCGGCTGGAGGAGTGCTTGGGGGCGTTGACGGACTGGTCCAAGGCGTCGGTGGGAACGGCAGTGGGGGACTCGGTGGGCGGAACGGGGGACGTGGACATGAGAACCTCCTTGAGTTAGCAAAATGATATCTATTTTTTGAAGAGGTGCAAGCGGCACTGTTTATGCGACCTCGCTGATGGACCGATCGGGGTGGTGCGGG
>BNJT01001016.1_pt1 | contig 149761 bp, 184 predicted proteins | sample 8540491 | NCBI WGS metagenome assembly BNJT01 (sample SAMD00202455, study PRJDB9452) | human saliva metagenome | host: Homo sapiens
CCTAATTCGCTAATAATGTACCAAAAAAATTCAGTATAAAATTAACGAAATTAGTGAAAATGCACGAAAATGATGGATAATATCCTCCGGATACCATAAGATAGAATCATGCAAATAAGGAGAAAACAGAGCATGTTTTACTCGTCGTAAAAAAATTAGGAGGTGTGTTGATGAAGAAAAGAAGTTTAATTGCCGGCTTACTCTGCGCAGCATTATTGAGTGCCTGCGGCGGAGGAGCAGCGAAAACAGAGAGTAGCGATGCAAAAGCAAGCGGAGATAAGATTCAAATCGCAGTTTGCGGACCTATGACCGGCGATAATTCAGAGTACGGAATCGGATTTTACAATGCTGCTGTATTGAAGGCGAAAGAGTGGAACGATAATGGCGGCGTTTTAGGAAAACAGATTGAAATCGTACAGTATGATGATAAAAACACCGCTGAGGAAGCAACAACCATTGCACAGAAGATTATTTCCGATAAGAAGGTAGTCGGCGTGATTGGTCACTTCTCCTCCGGAGTATGTATGACAGCGGCTCCTATCTATCAGGAGAACAAGATTATCGAAATTTCTCCGTCAGCGTCTCACCCGGATTACTCCAAAATCGGAGATTACATTTTCAGAAATAATACCGTCATTTCCAAAGAGGCTGCAGCAAGTATTGATATTGCAGTGAATGACTTAGGAAAGAAAAAGGTTGGTATCATCAGCATCATGACAGACTGGGGAACCAATACTTCCTCCATCATTAAGGAATTGATTGCAAAGACCGATGCGGAAGTGGTTGCACACGAGGAAGTTATGGAAGGCTCCGACGACTATACTCCGGCGATTACCAAGTTAAATGAGGCGGGTGCAGATGTAGTAATTTGCTGCGGAATGTACAATCTGGTAGCACCGGTTGCAAAGCAGTATAAGCAGATTAATCCGGATATTAAGATTGTAGGATTCTCCAACGCATACAGCCAGCAGTTAATCGAGCTTGGCGGAAGCGCAGTGGAGGGCGTATGCTTCCCGGTTATCTTCTTCTCCGAGTCCGATGATCCGACGATTAAGTCTTATGTTGAGTCCTATAAGGCAGCTTACGGCAATGCTCCGTCTGCCCTTACCTCTCAGGCTTATGATTCAGTAGGTATTCTTCTTACTGCTATCAAAGATGCAAATACAACTGATTCCGAAAAGGTAAAGGATCAGATTTATAAGACTACTTATCAGGGTGTAACCGGAGAAATCAAGTTTGATGAGAACGGGGATGTAGATAAGCAGTTCGTAAAGGTAACCATTAAAGACGGTAAGTTTGTAAAGATGGACAAGTAATAAAAAGTTAGAACGATTCAAGGGGGATGGGAAAGAACATAGCTTATGTTTTTTTCCCATTCTATTCTAAAAAGTATTTGATATTGAAATAGGAGTAGCTATGGTCACACAGCAGATTATAAAATGGATTAGCACTGGGAATGGGATATGCCTTGATTGCTGTAGGATATTCCCTTGTATTCGGAATTCTTCGTCTGGTGAATTTCTCTCATGGTGCAATTTATGCTTTCGGTGCAGAGATGGCTATGGTTTTTTTATAGGGATGCAATTCGGAATAGTCCCGGGAATCATTGCTGCGATGCTGTTGACAGGAATTTTGGGAATTACAATCGATAAAGTGGCATTGGAACCTTTAAGAAAGAAAAAAAGTCACCGCCAATCGCCTCTCTCATTACTACAATCGGTATATCCAATATTATAACGAACCTATTAATAATCTTCTTGGGTTCGGAAAAAAAGAAACTTCCCCTCCGTATTTGGAGAAGGAACGGTAATGCTTGGAAAATTCCCCATTTCTATCACCCAAATCATGATGTTTGTAGTATCGGTTCTTCTTATGGGAATCCTGATGTTCATCGTTTTTAAGACGAAAATAGGACTTGCCATGAGAGCCTGCGAACAAAACCCGAAGGCGGCAAATCTTATGGGAGTCAACGTGAATTTTATTATCTCTTTCACATTTTTCCTCGCGGGTGTTTCGGCAACAATAGCCGGAGCATTGGTAAGCGGATATTACCAGATTGTCTATCCTAACATGGGATTCATGGCGGGACTGAAGGCCTTTGCGGCAGCGGTTTTAGGCGGAATCGGCAGCTTGCCGGGAGCATTGATAGGCGGACTTATGGTCGGAGTTTCGGAAAGTATGGCTGCGACCTTCCTGGGGTCAACCTATAGAGATTCCATCGCCTTTATCATTTTAATTCTTGTGCTCTTACTGAGACCGCAAGGATTATTCGGACGGAAAGGAATAACGAAGGTGTAAGCTATGGCAGAGAATAAAGATATAAAAGCTTCTACAGCAAAAGAAAAGAAGAACTTTGCCATTGGAGAAATGGTTAATTTGCATCAGCTTGAAAAATGGGCACATGAGAAGAAGCGGATTTTGCTTCCGGCTTTACTTCTATTTTTGCTGGCTTTTCCATTTATTTTATCTAACCAGTATTTACTGACTGTCACTATAAAAATCGGAATTTACAGCATTTTGGCACTGGGATTAAATGTGCTAACAGGATATACCGGACTCGTTTCTCTGGGGCATGCAGGATTCGTGGCTATCGGAGCTTACTGCAGTGCGATTCTTTCCATGAAAGCCGGGATGCCATTCTTCCCATCCGTTCTTTTAGGGATGCTTTTAGCCGGTGCAATCGGTGTAGTTCTGGGGCTTCCAAGTCTTCGTGTAACAGGAACCTATCTCTCGATTATTACTTTGGGGTTCGGAGAGATTATGAAAATGATTCTGATGAACTGGCAAAGTGTTACCGGTGGAACTTTAGGAATAAAGAATATTCCGAAGCCTGAGATTTTTGGAATGGAACTGACAGTACAGAACTATGGATTATACTATCTTGCTCTTTTTTTCCTCATCCTTGTGAGTGTTTTCTGTTTCTTCCTAGTTCGTTCCAAGACAGGCAGAGCACTAAGAGGAATCAAAGGAGATGAGCTTGCTTCCGTTATGATGGGAGTCAATGTGAATTTTTATAAGATACTGGCTATGGTCATTTCCGCTATGATTTGTGCTCTGGGCGGTTCCCTGTATTCCCGCTTAATCGGCTATGTGGATCCGAATACCTTCAACTTTGACGTATCTACAATGATACTCAGTATCGTGATTTTAGGAGGGATGGGAACACAGAGAGGAATGTATATCGGCGCTATTTTGCTGATTGCCTTTCCGGAAGTATCTCGCTTCCTTATGGAGTACCGTTTCGTACTGTACGGCGTGATTCTGGTGCTGATGATGCGTTTCCGCCCGGCAGGCTTATTGGGCTGGAAATCCAGGCTACCCTATCCTCTTTCTCGTCAGGCAAAGGAGGATTTGGCAAAAGAGAGTAAGGAGCTAGTATGAGTACGGAAGAAATGCTTTTAGAGGTAAAAAATCTGTCCAAGCAATTCGGTGGTATTAAGGCTGTCGATAACGTGAATCTGCAGATAAGAAAAGGAGAAATTATCAGTGTTATCGGTCCCAACGGGGCAGGAAAAACAACTGTTTTCAATCTGTTAACAGGAATTTATAAACCGGATCACGGAGAAATTTATTTCAGAGGAGAAGCAATCCACCATCTTCCGCCGATTGAAATTGTGCACAAGGGGATAGCCAGAACATTCCAGAATATTCGCCTATTTCATGACATGAGGGTGATTGAAAACGTTCTTGTAGGAACCCATCACAGAACAAAATATACATTTTTAGATTCCAGCTTACGAACGAAACGCTTTAGAAAAGAAGAAGATGAAAGAGTAGTACAGGCGATTAGACTTTTGCAACTTTTAAAGCTGGATCACAGAAGAGATGAGTATGCGGCAAATCTTCCTTATGGAGACCAACGAAAGGTGGAAATTGCAAGAGCCATCGCAACGGGAGCGAAGTTGATTTTGTTGGATGAGCCTGCAGCAGGGATGAACCCGCAGGAGTCCTTGGAGCTTATGGGATTTATCCGTGAGCTTCGAGACATGGGCTATACCATTTTGATGATAGAGCATGATATGAGCGTGGTCATGAACATTTCCGACAGAATCTATGTAATCGATCATGGAAAGCCTATTGCAGACGGTTTGCCTAAGGAAATTGCAAACAATAAAGAGGTAATAGAGGCGTACTTGGGAGGGTTGCAAAATGCTGAAAATTCAGGGACTTAATACGCATTATGGGGCAATTCACGCCTTAAAGGGAATAGACTTGGAAATTCATAAGGGAGAGGTTGTTTCTCTGATAGGAAGTAACGGTGCGGGAAAGAGTACCTTGCTAAGCACTGTAACGGGAATTCAGAAGGCCAGTAGCGGAAAAGTCATGCTCTATGATGAGGATATTACCAATATTGCTCCCTACCAGTTAAGTAAGAAGAAAATCAGTATTTCTCCGGAGGGAAGAGAAGTTTTTCCGGATTTGACGGTGCTTGAAAATTTAAGGATTGGAGCCTTTTCTATCAGCAATAAAGGAGAGATTGAGAAAAATTACGATAGAGTATTCACTTTGTTTCCAAGATTAAAAGAAAGAATCAAGCAACAGGCCGGAACCCTTTCCGGCGGAGAGCAGCAGATGCTTGCTGTCGGACGTGCACTGATGTCTTCTCCGGAGCTCTTGTTCTTAGATGAGCCGTCTCTGGGCCTTGCCCCCAATATTGTTTATTGATTTTTGACATGATTAAGGAAATACAGAAGCAGGGTGTAACCATACTTCTTGTAGAACAGAACGCCAACCTGGCATTACAGACTTCTAATCGTGCCTATGTTTTGGAAAATGGACTCATTACCATGCAGGGAGATGCAAGGGAAATCGCAAACAACCCCAAGGTAAAAGAAGCATATTTAGGAATAGGATAAAGAAAGGATAAAGCATGAAAAAGATAATTAACAAGCCGGAAGACGTAGTAAAAGAGTGCCTTATGGGCTTACAGATGGCAAACAGCGATACCTTGGAGTATATTCCGGAAAAGGAAGTGATATATCGCAAAAATATGGATAAGAAGGTTGCGGTTATCTCCGGGGGCGGAGCAGGCCATGAACCTCTTCATGCCGGCTTTGTAGGAAAAGGAATGCTGGATGCCGCAGTTTCCGGAAATGTGTTCTCCTCTCCGAGTCCGGATCGTATTGAAGCCGCTATTGAGAAGGTGGAAAAGGGGCAGGGTGTACTGTTTGTAATAAAGAACTATTCCGGTGATATCATGAACTTCGGTATGGCACAGGATATGGCGGAAATGGAAGGAATCCAGGTAGAAAGTGTTGTTGTAAAAGATGATGTGGCAGTACCGGACAGCACCTATTCTACAGGTAGAAGAGGAATCGCCGGCACCATGTTTGTTCATAAAATTGCCGGTGCCATGGCTGAGACAGGCGCTCCTCTTAGTGAAGTGGCAGGTGTAGCCAGAGAGGTGGTAGAAAACCTTAGAAGTATGGGCATGGCGATGAGCCCCTGCATTTTACCCGCTGTGGGAAGACCGGGATTTACCCTTGGGGAAAATGAAATCGAAATCGGAATGGGAATTCATGGAGAGCCCGGAGTAGAAAAGACTACCATGAAGACTGCGAAAGAAATTGCGGAGATTCTACTTCAGAAAATTTTAGATGATTATGACTATGAAGGCAGTGAAGTAGCGGTACTGGTCAATGGCTTAGGGGGAACTCCGCTTATGGAACTCTATATCCTGAACTATGAAGTGCAAAGTTACTGAAAGAAAAGAATATCACTGCATATAAGACCTTTGTAGGGAACTATACCACTTCTTTAGAGATGACTGGTTGCTCTCTTTCTTTACTAAAGCTGAACGACAAGATGAAGACACTTTTGGATGCATCCTGCGACACTCCGGCTTTGAAGATTGATTAATGAGGAGGAAATATGAATTTTACATTAAACAGTAAAGATTATATGGACTATATTGTTGCCGTTAATCAGGAATTAAATGAAAAAGAGGAGTATATTACCAATCTTGATCTTGCGACAGGAGATGGAGACCATTGGGCAAACCTGCACATGGGATTCACAAAACTCACAGAAGAAAAAGAAAGATTGGAAACCCTGGATATCAGCTCCGAATTAAAAGAAATCGGAAAAATCATGATGGCGGTAATCGGAGGTTCTTCCGGAGTTCTTTACGGCAGTGCTTACCTGCATGCCTCCAAAGTGATGAAGGATAAGGAAGCTATCCATAAAGAGGAACTTTTTGAGATTTTAAACGCAATGCTGAACGCCATTATGGAAAGAGGACAGGCTAAGCCCGGATTTAAAACCATGATTGACAGCTTGCACCCTGCGGTAGAAGCCTATAAGGCTGCTTTGGAAGAGGGAGTAAGTGTCGAAGAGTTGTGTAAGAGGGTAGCGGCTGCAGCGGAAAAGGGTGCAGAAGAAACCAGAAATATGGAATCCATTAAAGGGCGAGCAACTTATCAGAGTAATAAGGGGATGGGGCATTTGGATCCCGGTGCGGTTACCATGGCGCTGCAAATTAAGGTCTTAATGAACAAGGCATTAGAAAAAAGAGGAAATTAGATGCAAGAATCCAAAAGAAATCTAGTTAAAAATGGCATTTTTCCGGGGAAAAAGATGCAGGAAGTACCTGCAGGATTCTGGCATCATTTTCTCCCGGAAAAGGAGCAGTTTGCCAAGCCCGGTGATAAGGCTGCACAAAAAAGAGCCATAGAAGGGCATAAAAAGTTTTTTGAGGAAGTTAAGCCCGATATCATGAAGATTATGAACGATGCATTTATCGGACATCCGACTGTGATGGAAAATCCTCTTAGAAACGGAGAGGACCTTCTCGCTATAAAAAGCCTCCCGGAAGATCATCCTTGGATTACGGAGCAGGTGGAGCATCTTAAAAAGATGACGGAGCTTTTTTCCGACAAGGTCATGTGCTTTTACAATATTTTCTCCCCTGTACAGTGGATCCGAATCCGATTGGAATTTTTTGATTTGGACTTTGAACGCTTTGTGTATCTGGCAGAGAATTATCCCAAAGAGTTGCAGCATGCGGGAAAAGAGCTCGGAAAGGATATTCAGACACTGGTAAGAAAACTCCTTACTGAAACAAAACTGGATGGCATTTATTACTGTGTGCAAAATGTACAGAGCCCGAAATATGATCAGAAGACCTACAAAGAAATCGTGGGAGAAGACGAGCTTGCCGTGTTAAAACTGGCAAATGAATTAAGCCCTTATAACATCCTCCATATTTGCGGCTATGCACATCACAAAAACAATTTAGACTTCTATAAAGACTACGAAGCAGGAGCGTATAACTGGGCAGTACATACGGAAGGCGTCAGTTTGTCGGAGGGAAGGAAATTATTCCCCGGAAAATGCATTCTCGGCGGTTTTGATAACAATCCTAAAACTTTGATAACAGAAGGTGATAGAGCGGATGTAGAGAAATTTGCAGAGGATTGCATAGAGGAGAGTGAATATCGCTCCTTCATCCTTGGAGCGGATTGCTCGGTACCGAACAGCATTGCAAATGAACGTCTGCGTTGGATAACCTACTGTGCACAGGAAAAGAATAGAGAACAGGGAGAGTAAACATGGAAAACAGAAAAGAATTAATGAATGCTTTTTTGGAAAATGAAGAAGGTGAAAGAGTTATTGGCGGATTCTGGCACCACTTTGTGTCCTTTCACAACCACTATGGATGGGAAGACCCAAGCATCATGAGGACAGTTGTTGCAGAACAAAAAAAATATATCGATGAGGCAAAGCCGGACTTTATAAAGATTATGTCTGACGGTTTCTTTGGACATCCGTCTCTTTGCAAGTCTACCATTACTACACTGGAGCAGTTAAAGGAAGTACAATCCGTCGGAGAGAATCACCCTTGGATACAGGCACAGGTGGATTATGTAAAGGAAATCTGTGCTCATGCAGGAAAAGATGTCTATAAATACTATAATATCTTTTCTCCGCTACAGTATATTCGTCTCCGCTTTGAGGAATATGATGAGGACTTTACAAAGTTTACCAGACTCTTCAAGGAAGATCCTAAGGCAATGATTATGGTTGCAAAGCGCATCGCCGAGGATACAAAGGCGCTTGTAAAGAGGCTGTTTACGGAAACGGATGTAGACGGAATTTATTACAGTGTGCAGTGTGTACAGGACAAGAGCTTTACCGAGGAAGTGCATAAAGAAAGAGTACAACCATTGGATCTGGAAGTTTTAAACGAGATTCTTCAGTATACGGATAATGTACTCCTCCACATTTGCGGATATGGAAAGTATACAAACCATTTGGAATGGTATAAAGATTATCCCGTAAAGGCTTTCAATTGGGCGATTTATTCTGAGAATATTTCTCTTGCAGAGGGGAAAAAGATATTGAATAATAAGCCTGTTTTTGGTGGATTTGATAATGCGGAGGGAAGCCTTCTGTATACCGGAACAAAGGAAGAGATTAAGAAAGAAATATATCGTATTCTGGATGAGAGTGGAACTAAGGGTGTGGGACTTGGTGCTGACTGTACCATCCGAGAGGATATCGATTTGGAAAGACTGCAGTGGATTAAAGATATTTCCGAAGAGTATGCAAAGGAAAAGAGATAAATTCTGAGAGTTGTATACAGTGCTGTATAAAATGTCACAAAGAAGGGGCTGTAAAAAATCAAAATAGTTTTCTTAACAATATAGGTCTGAACTTGGGCACGCTTTCCGCTAGCTTCGCCTGACTGAGCAGTGGTTTTGTTAACCACTGCTCACTTTGCTTCGCAAAGCAAGTCCCTGTGGACCTTGGTCTTGTACAGGACAACTTTTCTGATGAAAAGTTTGTCCTTACATAACGGATACTAAGCGAAAAACTTCGATTCTCTTGTTTTTCGCAAGTACCGACGGGCTCAGACTACCCTGCATTCAGACCTATATTGCAAAAATTACTTTATTATTTTGATTTTTTACAGCCCCTTTTTAGTATAATGAATATATTCCCGGAACAAAAATAAAGTGGAAGAAATACGGTTCAGCTCTGCTTTGACAATGAATTAAAGCAATAGGAGAGTGCGATGGCAGTCAAGTCTTATTTGAATCAATTTGCAAATGTAGTCTCGGATGTATTAAATATCGATGTGATTATCGTGGATTCAGATTTGAATTTGCTAGGGCAAAAGCTGGTCTTTTATGATATGTATCAAAAAATTGACTATGGCTCTCTTATTTATACGGTCATAGAAAGTGGAGAACAGTTCTATGTAAAAAACAGAGAGTCTGTTCCGAAATGCAAAGAGTGTAAGGGATATGCGCAATGTAAAATTGACGGTTTTGTGGGAGTTCCTATCCGCGATAAGACGGAGGTGATAGGAGCTCTTGCTTTAATTGTCAGCAAAAAGAGAGGAAAAAAAGTTCTTTGAAAAAAAATAGATTCCACTCTTATGTTTATGGATAACATGGCGGAGCTTATCGGAAAAAAAGAATCATAGAGCATCAATCGAAAAAAAGAAATTAAAAGAAAAGCTAACAAGAGTAGAATCCATTATTGCAGCTTTGCCGGATGCCCTACTCTACTGCGATCATTTTGGAAATATTATTTACCAAAATGCTTCATTCCATTCTATTTTTTCATTGGAACAGTCTATCGGTAATATTCGGGAATTATCCGAGGAACTGGATAAATATCTGCAAAAAGGGAAAGTAGTGGAAGAGGCTAAAATCACCATAGAAAGGGGAATTTTTTCATTTTATGGGACCATCAGCATTATTCCGATTGTTATAGAAGAAGAAAAGAAAGAATTCTTATGTAAGTTTAAGCCCTATAGCCAGATTCAAAGAACTGAATATCTTCTCGAACAGCACTATGGTTACCTTTTCATGGTTATCAAAATATGTAGGGAAAGAAACAATAGAAGAATGTAAAAATAGAGTCAGCAAAGAGGAGTGTATATTAATTCAAAGTGAAGATAATGCTCTGAATGAGTTGATAGGAAAAGCAATTGTAAATTACTCGGAACGACGCTTAAAGGAACTCCGAGTCATTTATATGCAGAATGTGTATAGAGAATTAATGACAAGCTTCATGTTCGGCGAGCGCGGTATGCTTTGGCAAATGCAGGGAGGGAGCCTTATTATTGTGCAACCGGAAAAGATGCTACTATCTGTACAGGAAAAATTAGCGTGTTATCTGGAAAAAGAAGTGGAGAAGGTGAAAAAAAGAGAGCAGGATGAGATTTCTATCCAATTTATTTTTTGTACTAACGAAAACTTGGAAGAATTGGTTCATTCACATCTGTTTTCTTATCGTTTATACAGCATTATTACAAAAAATAGAATAGTGGATTTTCAGAGCGTATACAATAACAGAGCTGTATTTGAACGCTTTTTCAGAAGCGGAGTACTTTACTACAGTAAAATATATGGAGAGAAGGATATTAAGGGGATTGAGGAGCTATATCAAAAGCTTTGGCGAATGATTGGAAAGAAGGACTTAAGTACTATAGAAACTTGTCTGGAAAGCTATTTTAAAAATAATACAGCCATGAATAGAAGCTTTGCGTCTTTGGAAAATGAGGGCAGTATAAAAGAAATGGAGAGAGCCGGTTTGGAACAATTGATAAAAGGGGATTATACGGTACAGCAAATCTGCCATAGACTTGGTATTTCCAGAAGTAGCTTTTATAGGAAAATAGAAAAGTATCAACTGGAATATAAGAGGCGGAGAGGGTAAAGGAGTCTAAGTATTGCTTGTGGACTAGACTCGGATAGGATAGGTTGTATTTTAGAGAGAATGATCGGATTATAAAAGGTATCCCCTCAAATGTGTTTTATTTACATTTGAGAGGATATTATTGTCTATCCGAGTATGCTCTTTGAGCTTACATGTCGCTGAATTAAATTGTAGCAACCGATGCACAGGACGATCCTGCCATTCAGGCAAAGGATATTGAAAATTTAATTTCTATGAAGCCTGCTGCAATCATTGTGGACACTTGCGATTCGGATGCCATTGTTCCGGCCATTGAGTCCTGTAATGAGGCGGGAATTCCTGTATTCACCATGGACAGAAAGGCCAACGGCGGAGAGGTGGTTTCTCACATCGGCTACGATGCAATCAAATCCGGCGCCATGGCTGCGGATTATTTAGCTAAGGCCCTTTCCGAAAAAGGTAAAGTTGTTGAATTGCAGGGTATCATGGGAAGCAATGTGGCACAGGACAGACACCAAGGATTTACGGATGAAATTAAGAAGTATCCCAATATTGAAGTTGTTCAGTCTGAAGCGGCTCATACCTATCTTGACGGCGGCAAAGTTCCCAAGCAGGTTGTTTTAGGAAACCAGGTTCTGGAAGCTAAGGATGCGGCAAACTATAACTCTAAGAGAGATGTAGAGATTGTAAGTCAGGAGTAACTATACCGATTTATAGCCGATTGTTAAACGACTTAGAATCAAACCGAAAACAAAGTGCTTTGTTCCTTAAAAACACCCCCTCGGGCAGATTTCTGCCGGGGGGGTATTTCCATTCCGGACAAGCATAAAGAGACATATTTTTGCGGTACAAATCTTATGTCTCTTTTTTTCTTAGAGCACCTGCTAATTTCTGAGTGGAAAAAAAACCTCTAAAAATGCTATAATATGCTGATAAAGCTTTGAAAAGAGGAGGCATTATGCAGCTTTTAGATATAAAAAGAATGGCTCATAGCATTCTTGAAAATCAAAACATAGAGAGTAGTTTTATCGAGTATAAAAAGTCGGCAAATTTTAAAGATAAAATACTAAAAACCGCTTGTGCTTTCGCCAATAACTATATGAACAATGAGATAGGATTGTTATTTGTTGGTATTGAAGAAGTTGATGATAAAGCTACGGGAGAAAAAGCAATTCCTAAAAGACCAATTGAAGGGATAAAAGAAGCAAAATTAGAGGGAATTGAAAATGAGATTAAATCGCTCCTTTCTAATATCCATCCTAAAATAAATTACCATATTATTACGGACAAAATTGATGATGAATATTATATCGTAGTTGCGGTAGAGAGCGGTAGTAATGGACCGTTTCAAACAAGTGAAAGGGCAGAAAGGGATAAAGATATTAAGCTAAAGGCAGGAAGATATATCAGAGTCGGCAGAGATTCAAGACTTCCAAATCCAACCGAAGAATTTGAACTTTTAAAGAAATTTGCAAACTTTTCTTTTAGTTCCAATCTCAATGAAAGAGCTACCATAGATGATTTAAGCTATGAATATATGAAAGAATATCTGCTTCAGACGGGAGCAAAGAAAGATATTAGAGAAATGTCTAAGTTGGATATGGCAAAGAGTATGGGACTTGTCAGTGAAAGTGAGTATGGCGGTTATAGAGCTAAAAATTTTGCTGTGCTGATGTTTGCGGAAACACCAAATAAATTTATTCCAAATGCCCATGTTGAAATCATAAGAGAAATTGACGGAACGGATAAAATGGAATCAAAAAGATTTGATGGGCCGGTTTGGATACAGGTAAAACAAGTCAGCAAATATTTTGAAGATAATATTATGGCTTCATATACCATAAGGGAAGCAGATAAAATCGAGCATAAGATTGTCTATAACTATCCTCTTACAGCATTTGAAGAGCTTGCTACGAATGCCATTTTGCATAAGGAATACGATACGCCTGAATACGTAGGAATATATATTTACAAGGACAGAATCTCTTTTGTAAATCATAATAGACCACTCCCTCCTGTGACAATTGAAGCTCTTAACAAGGACAGAAGCTTTGATAGAAGGCAGTATCTTAACAAAGAACTTAAAGATATGTTCTTTTCCCTTAACTTAATAGAGTCTTACGGTTCAGGTATAAGGCGTGCAAAGGATGCATTATTAGCAAATGGTTCTCCCTGAGCTTAAGTTTTATCCGGATAATGAAGAAGATAACTATACTAACGCAGTCATGGGTGTGAATAAAGAATTTTTTTGAAAGAGTTTAATGGTAGTACTACCCAAGAAACTACCCAAGAAACTACCCAAGAAATAAAAAAATTGAGAAATCCGTACCGAATAGAATTATTGAATTGATGATGATGGAGCCAAATATTACAGCAAAACAAATTGCGGAATATTTAAATGTTTCTTTTGACGGAGTTCGTTATCACATAAAGAAATTAAGAGCAGACGGTAAGATTAAAAGAGAAGGCTCTACTAAGTCAGGAAAATGGATAGCAATGAAATAGAAAAAAACAGAATTACAGAATTTAAAGGTGATTAGAGTAATCTAACCGCCTTTTTTTATTTGCTTGAATTGTCAAGTCAAGTGCAACATAGGTAAATTGTAAATAACCTGTCATCTTTTTTCTCGTAAATGGTACATGACATGTCCCTTAAAAACAAAATTCCCCGCAGCAGATTTCTGCCACGGGGGTGTTGCCATTTCGGACAAGCATAAAGAGGCATGATTTTGAAATACAAATCTTTTGCCTCTTTTTTACTTGTTTTCTATTTCCAAACTTAATAGGTATAATTGTCGACTTCAACCTTATCCACTTCCTGATATGGCGCAAGGGTAGAAATCATCTTGACCGGCTCGTCATAGTTGTTCACAACATAGTGTACTTCACCCGGCTCAATATGAATCAATTGTCCCGGTGAAAGATGGTTCACAACACCGTCAACAATCACATCGATTTTTCCTTCCAGAATATAGAAGTTTTCTTCCATGATGTTGTGATAATGTGCTTTAAAATCCTTTCCGGGCTGGAACTGAACCAGCGCAAAATTCATTCTTGGTCCTTTCATTAAGTATTTCGGTCCATTCAAATTTTCGTTTCGGTACTCATAATCCTTCTCGTCAACTACGTACATTTTTCCCTCCTATTTTCTATAATTTATTTTTTTAAGATATGCCGGGGGCAATCCACATATTCTTGGTCAGTTTTCTATCGCAAAGCTCTAATTGCGCTTTGTAAACTTCTCTCCAAACGGGATACATCCTTTGATAAACGGCATGGTTTTCAGCATTCGGCGTATAAACTTTATCCCATTTCACACATTCTTTTGCAGCGCTCGAGATATCTTTGTAAATTCCGACTCCATATCCTGCGAGAATGGCGGCACCGAGTGCAGTGGCCTCTTTTACGACAGGAACTCTTACCTCCAGATTTAATACATCGGCAAGAATCTGGCACCAAAGAGGACTTTTACTTGCTCCACCTGCAAAAACAACATGACTTGGTGCCTTGCCTGTGGAAGCCTGTACCAGTTCCATATGTCCCTTTGTTATCAGTGCTGCATTTTCCAAAATGGCACGGTAGAAGGTGTAACGATTGAATTTTTCCGCATCCAACTCAAAATTCAAGAAGGAGGGAGCGGCATGCTTCCATTGGATAAAATTCATCACATCGGAGAAGGTGCACATCATGCCGTAACAACCTGCGGGGATTTTTTCCGCTTCTTTGTTCATCAAGTTGTAGGGGTCATCTCCGATCTGTTTTGCAAGTTCCTTTTCCTGCTGGCAGAAGGCGTCTCTGTACCAACGCATAACGAGTCCCGGTTTAAAAGCAAGTGCCTCAAATTGCCAAAGATTCGGCACGGCATGACAGTTTACACGGACTCTGCATTCCGGATCGGTTTGTCCGCTTTCTGTATTATATTCATATTGCCAGAAGCTTCCTCCAAAGATGGTTGCATCTCCCGGGTTCACGGCTCCGACACCGATGCATCCCAGTTGGCAGTCTCCACCGCCTACAATGACGGGGGTTCCTGCGGCAAGACCGGTTTCCGCGGCGGCGCTTTCCGTGACATAGCCCGCTTTACTTCCGCATTCCTGTACCGGTGGGAAAATGTCATCTCTTAAACCGCATTGTTTAGCAATTTCCGGATTCCAGGAACGCTTCTTCAAATCAAAGATTCCGGTTGTGGAACCGTTGCTAGGTTCTACTGCCAGTACGCCGGTAAGTTTATGAATTAACCAGTCGTTAAACATGCCCAGTACAGCCGTTTCCTCATAAATACGAGGTAATTTGTTTTTGATCCAAAGAAGGCGGGGAAGTGCGCCGAGAGCATAGGTCTGTCCGGATTCGCTGTAGAGGACTTTCTCTAAAGCGGGATTCTGCCGAATTAACTCGGCAACTTCGTCAACACTGCGGCCGTCAACATTTGCACATGCCCAGATTTCTTCTCCTTCTTTATTATAAAGAACAATGCCCTCTCTCATGCAAGTGGTTGATATTCCGGCAATATCTTTATTGTTAATCTTTGTCTTCTCAATGAGTCTTTTTATGCAGCTTGAAGCCAAATTCCAGTTGAAGGTCCAATCGAAGTCCATACTTCCCGGCCAGCGAGAATCTTCGTGGTGTTCCCATTCCTCCTGTACACAGTCGATCTGTCGACCGCTTGTGTCAAACAATACGGCTCTGATGCTGCCTGTTCCGGCATCGATTGCAAGCAAATATTGTTGATTCATAAATATGCTCCTTTACCCAGTTTTATTTAGATTAATGAGTTTGCGGTTCCCTCATCGGTAATTAATACATCCAGATAACGTCCGTTTAAGACGGAACGAATTGCGGTAACTTTTTCCTGACCGGCGGCTACGCCGATGACATTTTCCAACTGCTTAACAACATCTAAAGAGGTACTGATGGTTCGGTCCTCTAAAGAAGAATTCACGACGTCCCCATTTTTATCAATAAAATGACTTAGCAAATCCCCTACGGCACCGTTGTTTTCCAAAATCAAAAATTCATTCTGGCTTAAAATTCCGGATTGCAAAATAGTGGCTTTCGGATTCATGGCACCGATTCCGACAACGGAAAGATGAGAAGAAGGAATCAATTGTTCTATTTCTTTCACGGACTTTTCCGCTTTTATTGCGCTTGTCATCTCTTTGGTTGAAGTAATTAAAGGAGCAGGAATCAGGTACAGCCTGGAATTAAAGGTGGAAGAACTGGCATTAGGCAAATAATAGCTGACTCCTCCGGTTAAGGAGACAAACGATGGTGTATACTCGGTGTTGATAGCCAGATGATTCAGGATTCTTCCGGTTGTATCTCCATATCCTATATTAATGAAAGTATCGGCATTGATTCGGTTCGAGATATACATTGCAGCGGCTCTGGCTACATTTTCATTCACGGCCAGAGTCTGAACAGAATCGGGAACAATAAAACAGTCTTTCAAATCGAATTTTTCAATTAGATTTTGTTCCAACTGCATTCTCTTATCAATATTAGAACGGATTCGAAACTGGATAATTCCGTTTTGTTTTGCCTTTTCCAAAAGCTTAATCACACGCATACGGCTTATTCCGAGAACTTCAGAAATATTTTGCTGTGTCATATTCTCGGAATAGTAGTACCAAGCGGTTTTGGCCATCAAGCTTTCTTCATAATCATATATTTCCATAATTCCTTCTTTGATAAATGTTTTAAAACAAAACAAATGTTAACAATTGAAGTATAGCAATCAAAGAATCCTCTGTCAACAAACTATTGCAAGAATGCGGTAAAATTCTTCTTATTAAAAAGAGTCGAAAAAATTCGGATTCAGTGGCTTAAAATATAGAATTAATGCATATTGAGAGGATGCTGAATTGTGTTTTGGAAAGACAAAAATCAGTTGACAATACAGGGGAAATCCAGTATTATACTGCTAAGAACAAAAGTTATACTCACAAACAAATGATGCAATAAGGGTATGAAAATGAAAGAGACAACTGTAATGGATCATGAAAAAGACCAAGCTGTACAGGAGCTGTCGAATAGCTTGCTGTCCGTAAAAGGAATCTGTAAAACCTTCGGAAGCAATGCGGTGCTGAAAGGAATTGACTTAGATCTTCGTTCAGGAGAAGTTATTGCTCTGATTGGAGGAAATGGTGCCGGTAAGAGTACCTTAATGAAAATCATTATGGGAATCTATCAGGCGGATTCGGGGGAAATCTATGTGGCCGGAGAAAAGACAGAACTTGTTAATCCTTCTGTTGCATTGTCTAAAGGGATTTACATGGTTCCGCAGGAACCAATGCTATTTCCGAATATGACGGTCGAAGAAAATATCCTGATGGGATTTTCTGAGAGTTCTTCCGAGCTAAAGAAGCGTCTTTCGGACAAGGTGAGCGAGCTCAGCTGGAATGTTAATTTACAGCGGAAGGCGAGTACACTTTCCATTGCGGAGCAACAGTTAGTGGAAATTTTAAGAGGCATGATGCGTGAAGCAAGGATTTTTGATTCTGGATGAGCCTACGAGTGCTTTGACCTTTGATGAAGTGCAGTCTCTCTTTAAGGTAATCCGTAACTTCGGGAAGAAGGGAATCGGTATTATCTACATCACGCATCGCTTGAATGAGGTATTTGAGATCACAACGCACGTTTCTATCATGAAAGATGGGATGATAACCGTAAATGGTCCGGTTTCGGATTTTACAAAGGAAGATCTTGTGAATGGCTTACTACCTCCGAACTTGGAGAAAAAAAGACGGAGGGACAACAGGAAGAAAAAAAGTGTTCAAACGCGAAAATCTAGATCCGGTGCTGGTGGTTGACGATCTTAGCGGCTACGGATTTAGTCACATCCACTTTTCGCTATATCCGGGAGAGATTTTAGGAATTGCCGGTCTTGTCGGGGCGGGAAGAACGGAACTTGTCAGTACAATTTACGGTCGAGATCAGGTATTGTCCGGAAGCGTAAAGTTGGATGGAAAGGATATTACTGGACTTTCTACTCGTAAGGTTTTGGAAGCAGGAATTAATTATGTTCCGGAAGACAGACATTATCAGGGATTGTTTAAAATCAGTTCTATCTCTGCCAATACGAGTTCGGCACTTTTAAATGGTTCGAAGCTTGGCCGTTTCTTTCTAAATCGAAAAAAGGAAGATGAGATTGCCAAGAGCTATGCGGATGACTTCAGGACCAAAATAGTAGGTTTAAATGATGAAATCGGAAGCCTTTCCGGTGGAAATCAGCAAAAGGTCATTATCGCAAGATCATTGTCTACTAGTCCCAAAGTGGTTATCTTGGATGAACCGACCAGAGGAATTGATGCGGCGGCAAGAGGAGATGTTTACAACATTATTCACCGTTTGAAGCGAAGCGGAGTTGCGGTGTTACTCGTATCGTCCGATATGGAGGAAATAGAGGAGCTCGCAGATCGAGCAATTATTATGTTCCAAGGAAGAATTACAGGAACGTTTTCGCGAGAAGAGCTGACGCAGGATAGATTAACCTCGGCCTCCTTCGGCTTTAAGGGAGAAAAGGAGGTGTCCGAGTGAGATATCTGAATGAGTTAAAGAAAGCGAGATGGCTGTCAAGCTTCCTCTTTCTTATTGCCTTATTCCTTGTTACAGGAATGGTCAATCCGGACTTTTTGACCTATTCTAATATTATTACTTGTTTCAACGGATCGGTTGTATTTGCTTTGTTGGCAATCGGAATAGCCTTTGTGATTATGACCGGAGAAATAGATGTTTCTATCGGTGCAGTGATGGGACTAACGGCGACAATGGCCGGTCAGATTGCCAAAAGAAACGGAAATATCTTGGAGATGTTGGTATTTGCCGTGTTAGTCGGAATGCTTGTCGGAGCAATGAATGGAATTGGAGTTTCGCTTTTTCGTGTGCCGTCTTTGATTTTTACTTTGGGTGTAAATGGAGCTTTAAGAGGTCTTATTTATATCGTATCCGGCGGAAAAACAACAGAAAACTTTGCCGGAGCCTTTACAAAGATTGGAAATCAGGTATTGTTTGCGGAAGTGACAATTTATCTTGCTATTATAGTGGTTATCATCGTGGTGATTCATTTGCTGCTTACAAAAACAAAAAAAGGAAAGTACTTTATTGCGGTGGGAGACAATTCGAATGGTGCAATGCTGGTAGGAATCTCCGTGATGAAGACAAAAATGCTCGCCTATGTTATCTGCGGTATTTGCGGGGCTTGCAGGAGTTGTTTTTGCTTCCAAATACGGACAGGTCAATATCGTGGCCGGAACCGGCTATGAGATGTCTGCGATTGCAGCATGTGTACTGGGAGGAATATCACTCTCCGGAGGACTTGGAAATATACTGGGTGCTGCTTTCGGCGCAGTGATTATGTCTTCGGTAAGTCGTATGCTGGTATTTATCCATCTTCCTTCCAATTTCAACAACACGCTGACGGGAGTGATGCTCTTAATTATTGTTGTGGCAGATGCTTTGGTACAGAGACATGCTGTAGAGTCAGCCAGAAGAAAAAGACTGTTGTCCAGGACAGCGGCTTTGGATGCTAAGGTGGGAGGTACACTGAAATGAAAACAATAAAAGGCCTACTGAAGCATTGGGAGTTTATTCTTTTATTGCTGTTTGTGTTGGAGATAGGCATCTTCGGCATAGCCAATCCTGCAAAATTTTTCCGGGCAAGTTCCATTTTGGCGAGTGTAACAAATTATATCAGTGTTTGTATTATTGCTTTGTTTGTTACTTTTGTTATGATTACCGGCGGGATTGATATTCAGGCAAGTTCCTTAATCGGTCTAACATCTATTTGTATCGGTGTATTGTGGAGCGACTTGGGATTAAATATCTGGACTGCTGTGCTGCTTGCAATGCTTCTGTCTACGCTTTGTGGAGCTTTGTCGGGGTATTTCATAGCATATTGTGGAGTTCAACCGATGGTTGTAACCTTGGGAGGAAGCTTACTATACTCGGGACTTGCACTGCTTATTTCCGGTCTTTCCCAAACGCCTGCTTATCAGGGCATTAGCGGATTTCCGGCAAAAGCGGCAAATGGCAGTTTCCAAGGCTTCCGTTTTCTGGGAAAAGGAATGCTGTTTGGAACTATTCCGGTTCCGGTCGCAATTTATGCAGTTTTGATTTTGATTTGTTTTATCCTTTTGCACAGAACAAAATATGGCAGAAAAGTATTTCTTATCGGAGTGAATCCCGAAGCTGCTGAGTATTCCGGCATCAATAGTCGACTCATAGTGATGAGTACCTATATATTGACCAGTATCGGTGCATCGATTGCGGGAGTGCTCTTGACGGCAAATATTGATTCGGCTAAATATGATTTAGGCTCGACATTTACACTATCTATCATTACGGCGGTAGTGCTTGGCGGAACCTTATCCACAGGAGGAAAGGGAAGCATTCTCGGGACGGTATTGGCATCGTTAATGATTTGTATTATGCGATACGGACTACCGCTTTGCTTCGGAATCAAGACACAGTCCTTGGATCTTCCAATTGGAATCATGCTTTTGATTGTTGTAATAGGAAGGGAGCTTTCTAAGAATAAACTCATTCTTCAGCTTTTTAAAAGAGGAAAATAAATAGGTAAAAAATGAGGGAGAAATCCCCATAATTTTTCAATAAGAAAGGAAGGTTTATTATGAAAAAGTTGTTGTCAGCTGTATTAACAGCAAGTATGGTGATGTCCTTAGTGGGATGTGCCGGCGGAGGAAACACATCGGGAGGAGCATCTACCGAGACAACCAAGGCAGAGGCTAAAACAGAGGCTGCTGCAGAAGCTAACGAAAATCAGGCATCCGGTGACATTAAGTCCATTGAGGGAAAGACGGTGGCTTTTATTCCGAAGCTTACAGGAAACTCATTCTTTGAGGCGGCAAATAATGGAGCGCAGAAGTATGCAAAGGATTGGGGCATCACAGTTGACTATATGGGAAGTGCTAACGCAACTGTAACAGATCAGCTTGAAGTTATTCAGCAGGCGATTGATGCGGGCGTAGATGCCATTGCCATTTCCTCTGTAGATGCTACAGCATTGGATGAGAAGTTGAAAGAGGCACAGGATGCAGGAATCGTAGTTTGTACTTGGGACTCCGATGTTTCTCCGGATGCAAGATCTATGATGGTTTCTCAGGGTACTGCTGATGTTTTGGGACCAATGCTTGTAGATATGGGCGTTGAAGCGCTGAAGAACCGTGGCGTTGATCCTGAGGGAGAAGTTAAGTATGCTTGGCACTATTCTCAGGCAGCGGTAGCAGACCAGAACTCTTGGTATGTTGCAGGCGAGAAGTATATCAAGGAAAAATACCCGAAGTGGGTTGCTGTACATGATCCGTACTATTCCGAGCAGGATTCTCAGAAGTCCGTAACCATCGGTGAGGCGGTTCTGGATGATAATCCGGATATTGATTTGATTATTTGTAATGACTCTACAGCACTTCCCGGACAGTGCCAAGCTGCACAGAATAAGGGATTAACCATGAAGGATGTAACCATTACCGGTTTCTGTACACCTTCCGGAATGACTGCATATCTTGATGCAGGAATCTTGGAGAGATGGGGACTTTGGGATTGTGGTGTGCAGGGTGCTTTAGGATGCTATTTTGCAGCATATCTTGCAGCAGGAAATACAATCAAGGCAGGAGATACCATTGATGTTCCCGGAATCGGAGCTGTAAAGACCGTACCGAACAGTGAGCTTGTATCAGGAACAGAGACTGCTCCGGAGAATAACGGTGTAGTACTTCTTCCGGAAAGAGTTGTATTTACGAAAGAGAATGTAAAAGATTATAACTTCTAAGTTATAGTGAAAGGTAATAGTTTGCATATTGTCAAACAGGGTAAGAGGGAGATAAAGAATGGCGGATTTAGATGAATTAAAAGTTGCGAAAAACTATTATGTGGATGTTCCGTTTGCAAATCAGGGGGATTTCCAGGTAAAAGGATGTAATGGTCTGGATTGGGGAATGAAGAAGCATTTGTCCAATATCTTCAATCCGCAGACTGGAAAAACAGTGATGTTTGCATTTGACCATGGTTATTTTATGGGATCAACAGCAGGCTTGGAGCGTTTGGATATTAAGATTCCGCCTTTGGCACCTTATGTAGATGTCTGGATGGCTACGAGAGGCGCTCTCAGAACCTGTATTCCGGCAAACTTGAAAAACGGAGTTGCGCTTCGTGTTACTTCCGGATCATCCATGGTACAAGAGGATCTTAGTCAGGAAATTGTGGCAGTAGATATTGAGGATGCAATTCGCATGAATGCGGACTGTATGGCAGTGCAGACCTTTATTGGTGCAGATGGTCAGCTTTCCAGCTTGGATAACCTTTCCAAGGTTGTCAATGCCGGCTTCCGGTACAGCATTCCGACAATGGGTGTTGTAGCTGTCGGAAAACAAATGGAGAGAACAGACAGATTCTTTAAGCTTGCGACAAGAATCGTTGCGGAATTAGTTGCCAGATTGTAAAGACCTATTACTGCGATAACTTTGAAGAAGTGGTTTCCGCTTGCCCTGTTCCCATTGTGGTTGCGGGCGGCAAGAAGCTTACAGAGAAGGATGCTCTGGAAATGACCTATAAGTGCATCCAGGGCGGTGCAGCCGGTGTAGACATGGGAAGAAATATTTTCCAAAGTACTCATCCGGTTCAGATGGCACATGCTGTGCATGAGGTCGTTCACAATGGCTTGACCGGTGCGGAAGGATATGAACTTTTCCAGACTTTGGTTAGCGAAAGTAAATAGGATTGAAGTTATAGGGCGGCTATAGTAGTACCTAGGAAGAAAGTGCTCAGACAATGTGTACCGACCCCCAAAAAGTTAGACCAAAATCTAACGATTTGGAGGTCGGTATTTTTATGGCAAAATATAGTTTTGAATTTAAGAAGAAAGTTGTTTTAGAATATTTGGATGGTAAAGGTGGAGCGCTATATCTTTTTAAAATATATGGGCTTGCTTCTGGTTCACAGCTACGCAAATGGATTAATGCATACAATGCGTTCGGTGATGAAGGCTTAATGCGTTCTCGTAAACAAATAAAATATTCTTTCGAAAAGAAAATTTCTATTGTAGAGTTATATCTATCAAGTGAGACCTCACAAGAAAGGTCGGAAGAAAACTTTGGACATACATAGAATAAAAATTCAAAAACAAGAAATTGAAGAAAGAGTTGTTGATACTAGTGCTGAACATGTAAAAGAATTAAAGATAAACTAGGATGGCTAAGTCCAGTGCAATACAGGCTTAGACTCTTGGCTGCATAAAAATAGCGTAGCAGCCACATGAACTGCTACGCTAAAAAAGTCTAACTTTTGGGGGCACATCAAATCGGATTTATCGTTTTTTTATAGAGTTTACTATGTAGTTATCCTGGATCATTAATCGGTTATTTTGCATAAAATCTCTTGGTATTCTTGTCTGATTCTACGAAAATCTTTTACAGTAATTGACATTTTTTAATAATAAGAATAAAGTGTTCATGAAATAAAAATTACTGTATATTTATTTCGTGAAATAAATATACAAGAAAGGAACGTAACGATTGTGCGCCAATCAGTGATTACAGAAATAAAGTCATTATATCCTCAAATGAATGATGCAATGCAGAAGATTGCAGATTATCTAATAGATACGGATGAGATAGAAGGTGTCGAAAGGGCTAGCGAGTTAGCGCAAAGAAGTGGAGTTAGTACTGCATCTGTAAGTAGATTTGTAAAGATGATGGGGTACAAAGAATTTCGTGATTTTCGTTTACCTATTGTATTAGAGAAGCAAGGAGAGGAGAAAAGACAAGCTAAGAGTGAGCTGAATTATAATGGGGAAACAATCAGTGGAGACGCTTATTCAATTTGCAAAACTATCTTTTCAAAGAGTGTAAGAGAGTTGGAAGAAACTTGGGGGATTTTGGATTTTTCACTGATACAGAAGGTGGCAGACTTAATTCATAAGGCCAGAAGGATTGCGGTCATTGGAGTTGGAAGATCTAAGATTACAGTGGAAGCCCTTTTTTCAAGGCTTTATCGAATTGGTTATCCCATTATGAAGTTTAGTGATTCGCATGAAATTGTGAATATAACCTCGATTTTGGAAGAAAAAGACTTACTGATTTGTGTGAGTAATTTTGGCTTAAGTAAGTCTGTAGTAGAAGGTGCAAAAAGGGCAAAAAAAAGAGGAATAAAGGTAGTGGGAATTAGTAGCATTAAGGAGTCTCCACTGTCAAAGGTGTCGGATTATACTTTGTTCAGTGCATATGACTATAATGCACAGGATGGGAACCTGTTTGATCCGTCGAGTGAGAATCTTGCACAGCTTGTCATGGTGGATTGTATATACATGCTGGTGGCAAGGAAAAATGAGAAGAAAAATATCAGCTATTTTAAAACTTTTTCCAATGAGATTCATGCTGAGCATGTGAAATAAAAAGAAAAGCAGGGAGGAAGGAAATGAATCGTATACATAATGGAACCGATCAAGCCGTTGAAGATATGATTAACGGGTATACGGAAACTTATCCGACGCTTTTCGAACGTCTGGAAGGGCAAAAAGTAATTCTCTACAAAGGGAAAAAAGCCGGAGTTTCTATTTTGATTGGGGCAGGAGCAGGGAATGAACCTTGGCCGATTGGCTACGTAGGAGAAGGACTGGCAGATGCCTGTGTTTTAGGGGACGTTTTTACTGCACCCGCAGCGGGAAGTATTTTGAAGACGATTCGTGCGCTTCCCCATGAGAAAGGCGTTCTGTGTATCGCAACGAACCATGCCGGAGATGTATTGAATTTTGAATTAGTTAGTGAACTTGCAGAATTGGAAGGAATAAAAACGAGACAAATTTATGTTTCAGATGATGTAGATTCTGCTGCTGACAGAGAAGAAAGACGAGGAATTGCCGGAGTTACCATTGTTTTAAAGGTTCTTTCCGCTGCGAGGGATGCAGGACTTAGTCTGGATGAACTGGTTTCTCTTGGGGAAGAGTTAAACCGGAATCTGGCGACAGCAAGTGTCACAACGTCACCTGCGTTTGTCTTTGAAACAGGAAAAGAAGCCTATGATTTACCGGATGGTTTTGTAGAATACGGCATGGGATTTAACGGAGAGATGGGAAAAGAAAGGACAGAGCTTCCCCATGCAGATGTGATGATAGAAAAGTTGGTAGAACCTCTCCTTTGTGACTTAAAAATTGAAGCTGGAAGTGAAATTGCAGTTTTTGTAAATCCCTTTCAGGCGACTACCGTTTTAGAGGAGTGCATCTTATTACATAGCTTGCAGGAGTTGTTGCGGGATAAAAAGATTAAAGTGTTTGATACTTTTGTACAGTCTCTTTTTCCAACTCAAGGAGCAGGGGGATTATCCATCACTTTCTTGAAAATGCAGGAGCAATATAGAGATTTTTATCGGAAAGAGGCATATTCTCCACTGTTCTATAAAAGAAAGATATAAAATTCGGATTACTTTGGCGGCTATAGGGTAGATAAACTATGAAAGAATTGAATAAAGAACAACTAAAAGAAATGATGAAGTCCGTAGCGAAGAGAATTGTGGAAGCGGAGCCTTATCTTACGGAAATAGATTTAAAGATTGGAGATGGTGACCATGGTACGGGTATGAAGCGGGGATTTCTTGCTGTGGAACGGATGTTGGAAACCTTCTGCCCGCGGTCTTGTGAAGAGGTGTTCCAAGCCGTAGGGACTTGTTTATTAGATACCATGGGCGGTGCTTCCGGTGTACTTTTTGGAACAGTGTTTATCTCGGGAATTGTAAAACGAGAGGAAAGAGATACTTTTTCCTTGGTGGATTTTGCAGAAGTATTCTTCACTTCCCTTGCTTCTCTAAAAAAAAGAGGAAAAGCAAAAGTGGGAGATAAGACCATGGTAGATGCACTGGAGCCGGCTGTGCTTGCTTTGGAAGAAGGTAGTGAAGACGGTTTGGATTTAACAGAAGGCTTTCAGAAGGCTGCTGAAGCAGCAAAGAAAGGCATGGAGTATACCAAGACCATTAAGGCGCGTTTTGGAAGGGCGAAGTATTTTGGGGAAAAGGCAATTGGACTGCAGGATGCCGGTGCAACTTCCGTGTATATTATCTTTCAGGCTATGGCTGATTTTGTAAAGGGGGAAGAGCAGTGATTCTGACAGTGACGTTAAACCCTTGCGTTGATCGCACCATTGAAATTGAAAAATTTCTATATGGAGGAACAAACAAAGTTTTAAGAACGCAAGAGGATATTTCCGGGAAAGGAATCAACGTTAGTCTTGCACTACAGAATCTGGGAATTCAGAATAAGGCGGCGGGTTTTTCTTATCAGGAGGATAAAGAAAAATTAGAACGATTTTTCAAGGAAATTCATTGCCCGTATACTTTATATTCTGTTCCGGGAGCATTGCGTGTCAATGTGAAGATTTTTGACACGGAAAAAAGAGTGATGAGTGAGTTTAATGATAAAGGGAGAGAAGTTACAGAACAAGATGTAGCGGAATTTCTTGCTCTATTGGACAAAGAGTGGGATAAAACAGACATTCTTGTTGTAGATGGGTCAGTCCCGCCCGGAGTACCGAGAAGTATTTATCGGGATTTAATCCAAAAGGCCAATGAAAAGGGAGTGAAAACAATTTTGGATGCCAGTGGGGATTTACTTTCTTTGGCGCTTCCGGCAAAGCCGTTTTTTGTGAAGCCAAATAGAGGGGAGTTGGAAATCCTATATGGGAAAGCTTTCCGAGATAAAGAGGAGATGCTTTCTTTTGGAAAGACTTTGATTCAGGGGGGAGTCCATTATCTTTGTATTTCGCTTGGAGAAGAAGGCGCCGTGTTCTTAACAGAAAGTAAGGTTTATCAGGCAAAGCCGGTGAAGGTTTTGGTGCAAGGTGTGCAAGGCGCGGGGGATTCTATGGTTGCAGGTGCTTGTCTTGCTATGATGGAAGGGCTTCCGGACAAAGAGGTTTTTCGTTATGCGGTAGCTTGTGCAACGGGATCTCTTCTTCACCCCGGGACAGAGCTATGTGAAAGGCAGGATTTGGAAGAGATGCTTTCAAAAGTGGAAATAGAGGAGATAAAGTAAGATTTCATCATAGGTTAGAGAAAGGGGAACAGAATGAGTTTAGTCAGTTCAAAAGATATTTTGTTAAAAGCACAAAGAGAGGGATATGCAGTAGGTGCTTTTAATGCAGAGAACATGGAGATGGTGCAGGCAATTGTGTCTGCAGCAGAAGATTCGTCCTCTCCGGTGATTATTCAAACAACTCCGGGAAGCCTGCAGTATGCAGATACGGACCTATTTTTTGGAATGGTGAATGCGGTGGCAGGGAAAGCAAAGGTTCCTGTAGCATTACACTTGGATCATGGGAACAGCGCGGAACTTTGTGCGAAGGCGCTTCGCTCCGGCTATACTTCTATCATGATTGATGGTTCGAAACTTCCTTTTGAAGAAAATGTTGAACTTACAAAGAAGGTTGTGGAGTTTACTCACGCTATGGGAGTTCCGGTTGAGGGAGAACTTGGAACAGTCGGAGGTAAAGAAGACACGCATGAAGTGAAGGATAGTGAAAAGGCCTACACCGATCCGCAGGAGGCAAAAGCGTTTGCAGAGCAGACGGGGGTGGATTTTCTAGCGGTTGGAATTGGAAATGCACATGGTTTTTATCAAGGGGTTCCAAAACTACGTTTTGATATCTTGGAGAAGACGAAAGGTTTGGTAAGTATTCCTATCGTATTACATGGAGCATCCGGAATACCGGATGAGGATGTAAAGAAATCTACAGGACTTGGAATTTGCAAGGTGAATTTTGCAACTGAGCTAAGAGGTGCATTTACAAAGGGAGTGAAAGCGTTTATAGCGGAGAATCCGGATGCCTTTGATCCTAAGAAATATAATGGTGCAGGTAGAGCGAAAGTGAAAGAGCTTGTTATGCATAAGATGCAGGTTTTGAATAGCGTAAATAAGGCTTAGTTTTTACAATTTGTATCAAAACGGAAATGCAATTTTACTGCATCCGTTCTGAATATTACCAATTTAATTTAAAGAGGAGGAAAAATTGATGAAAAAAGGTATTTCTTTTGCACTCGCAGCCTTAATGGCAGTGTCCCTTATGGCTTGCGGTGGCGGTGCTGCAAAGAGTACAACAGCAGCAGGAACAGAGAAGCAAACAGAGCAGGCTAGTGAGAAAGCTACTGAGAAAGCTGGTGAGACAGAAGCTGCAAAAGAGCAAAGTAAAGGAGAGGCGAAGACCATTGGTGTGAGCCTTCTAAACAGTACACATGTGTTCTATAACAGCATTGAATCTGCTATGGAAGAGCAGGCAAAAGAGTATGGCTGGACCTTGGATGTACAGGATGCAGCCGGAGATGCAAACAAGCAGCTTGGTCAGGTACAGGACTTCATCACCAAGAAGGTAGATGCTATCGTGATTGCTCCGACAAACTCTGCCGGATCCAAGTCCATGATTGATTTGGCTGATAAGGCAGGTATTCCTGTATTTACCATGGATATCGCTTCTGATGGAAAGCCGGTTACCCACGTTGCTACAGATAACAAGAAGGGTGGACAGCTTGCTGCTGAGTATGTAGTGAACAATATTCTTACCGACAAGAAAGGAAATGCAGCAGTCATCACATACTCTGAAATCGAGAGCTGTGTAGATAGAGAAAAAGGATTTACAGATTATCTGAAAGAAAATGCTCCGGACATCAAGATTGTAGATGTACAGAACTACTCCGGAGACCAGCAGAAAGCTGCAGATGTTATGCAGAATATGCTTTTAAAGAATGACAACATCGATGTTGTTTCTGCGTAGGTGACCCTGCAGCAACAGGAGCACTTTCTTCCATTACAGCTGCCGGTGCAAAGACAAAGATTATTGGCTATGACGGAAATCCGGAAGGTGTTGCTGAAATTAAGAAGGGTGGAAACTGGGTTGCTGATGTAGCACAGGATCCTGCAGGAATTGGCAAGTCCACTCTGGAAGCAATTAAGAAGCATTTGGAAGGAGAGCAGGTAGATTCCGAGATTTTGATTGCGCCGTATATCATTGATGCGAAGAATGCAAAGTAATAAAAGACTGTTTACAAGGAGGCGTCCTTCTGGAAGGGCGCCTTTTTCAAAGAGTATGGAGTAAACGATGATGGATGAGAAAAGAGAGGCTTTAGTAGAGCTGAAACATATTCATAAAGAGTTTCCCGGCGTGAAAGTTCTGGAGGATATCTCCATTGCCTTTTATCCTGGAGAAGTACATGTACTTTTAGGGGAAAATGGTGCAGGAAAGTCTACAATCATTAAGATTATTTCGGGCATTTATCAGCCGGATAAAGGTGAAGTGCTGATAGAAGGAGCACCCGGAGCGAAAAATATTCGTGAAGCCCAGCATCGCGGTATCAGTGTTATTCACCAGGAGTTAAGTGTCATCCCTGATTTGAAAGTTTACGAAAATGTTTTCCTAGGAAGGGAAAAGAAAAAATCCGGTTTTTTGGATAAAGGGAAGATGATTGCCGAATGCAAGAAGATTCTGGATGGAATGGACGTGGCAATTGATCCGACCACACCGGTCTATAAACTGAGCAACGGTGAAAAACAGATGGTGGAAATTGCCAGAGCTGTTTCGCAGAATAGTAAAATGGTTATTATGGATGAACCTACCAGTTCCTTATCGGACCATGAAGTACAGTCTCTTTTCCGAGTTATCCGTCAGCTAAAGAAAGATAATGTAGCAGTTATCTACATTTCCCATCGTTTAAAAGAAATTCTAGAAATGGGAGATACCCTTACAGTTCTTAGAGATGGTACAAAGATTGCGACAGTACCTGTTTCAACTGTAACAGAGCAGAAAATGGTTGAAATGATGGTGGGTAGAGAAATTTCTCAATTCTATTATAAGGCAGAAGTACCGAAGAAAAGAGAAGTTGTTTTAGAAGTAAAAGAGATATCTTCTGCTCATCATTTTAAAAATGTTTCGTTCCAATTATATAAAGGTGAAGTTCTTGGTGTTGCAGGTTTAATTGGTGCAGGAAGAACAGAGTTAATGCGTGCTATTTTTGGTGCAGACACTTATGAGCATGGTGACGTGCTATTGTATGGAGAAAGTATTAAAGGGAAGAGTCCTAAAGAGATTATCCGAAGAGGAATTGGACTTATTCCGGAAGATAGAAGAGGACAGGGGCTATTACTGGAGAAAACAGTTCGTGAGAATACCAGTTTAGCTTCCTTAAAAGAGAATAGTCATAACGGCTTTATTGACTTTTTGTGGGAAAAGCAGGAAGCCGTATCTTATATAGAAAAGTTGAGAATCAAAACACCTTCCGATTTGGCGGTCACTAAGAATCTTTCAGGTGGAAATCAGCAAAAAGTGGTTATTGCAAAGTGGCTTCTGGCAAAGTCTAAAATTCTGATTATGGATGAACCGACGAGAGGAATTGATGTCAATGCGAAAGCGGAAATATACGAACTTATGAAGAATTTCGTAGAAAGTGGTGGAAGTATAATTTTAGTCTCTTCGGAGCTACCGGAAGTGCTAGGTTGCTCGAATCGCATCATGGTGATGCGTGAAGGGTATGTAACAGGATTTTTAGATAGTGCAGAGGCAACGGAGGAAAATGTTATGCTCTTTGCAAGCAAGGGAAATGAGGAGGTGGCATATGAATAAACAGAAAAATCGTATTGCAGGGGTCTTAAAAGGGGAAAATACCATGCTCCTCTTTGCTGTTGCACTTTTTGCCGTTTGTTTAATTTTTGTTCCCCGTTTTGCAACAGGTGGAAACATCAAGAATATACTGATTCAGATTTCCATCAACGCTTTAATTGCTTGTGGAATGACTTTTACCATCTTGTCAGATGGAATTGATCTTTCTGTAGGATCCGTTGCTGCCATTGCAGGTGTAGCAGGAGCATCCCTTGTAAAAACCATGCCAAATGCATCAGTACCGATGTCCATTCTGATTATAATTTTAACTTCCCTTGTGATTGGAACGATTTGTGGGGCAATCAATGGATTTTGTATTGCGAAGTTAAATGTGCCTCCTTTTATTGCAACGATGGCAATGATGAACGTAGCAAGAGGCTTAGCATATGTCTTTACTGACGCAAAGCCGGTTTTCGGACTTCCAGAAAGCTTTGGATTCATTGGATTAAAGGAAATTGGTATTATTCCGGTTTGTGTTATCTTAATGGTTCTTATTATCTTACTAAGTTATGTTCTTCTGACTAAGACGTGCTATGGCAGATATGTTTATGCAGTCGGGAGCAATAAAGAAGTTGCAAAGTTAACCGGAATCAATGTGGATCAGATTCGTTTTTCCGTGTATGTAATATCCGGCATTTTGTCTGCTCTTGCCGGTTTGGTTCTTGCTTCTAAGCTTCAGAACGGACAGGCTACAGCTGCTGTTGGTTATGAATTAAATGCGATTGCGGCTGTTGCTATGGGCGGGACGAGTATGTCCGGTGGCCGTGGTGGAATTCCACAGACCGTGATTGGGCTTATTGTTATCGGTATCATCAATAATGCATTAAGTTTGCTTGGGGTTTCTGCTTACTGGCAGACCGTAGCAATGGGAGTAATTATTCTGATTGCGGTAGTGATTGACCAGGTAAGAAAGTAGAATTTAGATAATATAATAAAGCAAAGTCTTTGGAATAGATAAAGAAAGGCCTTCTGTGATGTTTTTTCATCATGGGAGGCCTAAAATAAGTGTAAATGTAAATAACCTGTCCTCTTTTTTCCTTCTATTTTCTGGATAGCGATGAATGCTTCTTCGGATCCTGCGACTACCGGGTCTAGCTTTGAAATGTATGCTATTGCAGCCGTGGTTTTGGGTGGCATCAGTATGTCGGGCGGAAAGGGAAAATGCTTAGGTATCTTATTCGGCTCTCTTTCCTATACGGTAATCGATAAAATCATTATCGCTTTAAAGATGAATTCTTTAATCAATTATACACAAAATCACAAATCTATTTTTATAGGGAATAAACAAAAATGTTTATATCCGTTATTATATTCTTGACACTTGTGCACTATATGTTTATATTCTCGTTAATAGAGCGTAAATAAACAATTATGAACTATGCTTTTACATGTAAATTCAAAAATATCGACAAAGAAATCGTTTTATAAAGAGGAGAAAGAATGGCAAAGTGCATTGTCATTGCAGATGATTTAACGGGAGCCAATGCCACGGGTGTCTTACTGCAAAAGATGAATTATAGTGCTTACACAGTGCTCAATACGGAACGCTTGGAACTATCCATGCTCGAAAGCTGCGACTGCCTTTTATATCCCACAGATAGTCGTGGAATTGACAAGGACTTAGCCTACAGAAGAGTTTCCAATGTTTGCAACTTGCTAAAAAACGAGGAAACAAAGGTATACAGTAAGAGAATTGACAGTACTTTAAGAGGAAATCTGGGGGCGGAAGTAGATGCCATGCTGGAGTCCCTCGGAGAAGAGTATGTGGCCATTGTGGTTGCTTGCTTCCCTACTTCGTCTCGTATTGTGCTTGGTGGCTACATGTTGGTAGAGGGGCTTCCTCTACATAAGACGGATATTGCGATTGATCCGAAGACTCCGGTGAATAATCCGGAGGTGGCGGAGCTTTTCCGAAAGCAGAGTAAATATTCCATTGCATCCATTTTGATGAAGGATTTACTTCATGGGAAGCATTATCTGGCGGATTGCATGAAGAAGCTGGTGGAAGAGGGAAATCGAATTCTGGTAGTGGATTGCGTAAGCCAAGAGGATATTGATTTGATTGCGGATGCAGTGGAAACCTCAAAGCTAAAGGTTCTGGCAGTGGACCCGGGAGTATTTACCGCAAGTCTTGTGAGAAAACGGGTTCCTCCAAGTGAAAAGAAGGAGAAAAACAAGGTACTGGCTGTAGTGGGAAGTGTGAATCCGCATACCAGACTTCAGTTGGAAGACCTCTGGCTATCGCAAAGATGCAAAAATGTTTTTGTGGAGACAAGAGCCCTTTTGGAAGGCGAAGAGCAGTGGGAACAGGAAGTACAGAGAGTCGTAGACACAATTCTTAAAGATGTGGATAAGGATAGAGTATTTACGGTAACCGGAGACGGTATCTATCCGGAAAACAGAGTTGACCTTGCTCAACTTGCAGAGAGTAGAGCCTGTCAGATAGAAGAGATTTCCAACAAGATGAACTTGGCCTTTGCGGAAATAGCACACAGAATCTGTGAGAGAGAGAAGAGCTTTAAGGGAATTTACAGTAGTGGAGGAGATGTTACGGTTTCCATTTGCAAACGTTTTCAAACAGCAGGACTTAGCCTGAAGGAAGAGGTTTTACCGCTTGCTGCACATGGAGAGATGTTGATGGGAGATTTTCCCGGGATGCATATGGTTACAAAGGGAGGCAGTCAGGGCGGAAGAGACGCCATTATCCGCTGTATTTCCTTCTTGAAGGAGAAGCTCTTTGTATAAGTGCTTATGCACGTTTCAAGGAAACTTACAGCTACTTGGCTCGAAAAGTTCTTTGTATAAGCGACTGTATTAGTGGCCGTGCTAAGAAAAGAAATCTAAAAAACGAATATTCAAAAAGAATCATAAAGTAAGAGAGAAAGAAGGAGAATAAAAATGTCTAAAGCAATTATTGCGGTGCCGATGGGGGATCCTGCCGGTATCGGTCCGGAAATAGTAGTCAAAGCAATTTCAAAAAAAGAAATCCAAGATATTGCGAAGGTCTTGGTTATCGGAGATGGCAAGATTTTGGAGAAGGCAGTGGAAATCTGTCAGCTGCCGATTCGTTTACAACAAATTGAGAAAGTAGAAGAACTGGGAGAGGAAAAAGATACCCTGTACTACATGCAGGAGGGAGAGATTTCTTTAGAGAAATTTGCTTATGGAGAAGTTAGTGCCATGTGCGGTCAGGCGGCATTTTCCTATATCAAGAAATCCATTGAACTGGCAAATGAAAAGCTGGTTGATGCTGTGGCTACCACACCCATCAATAAGGAGTCTTTGAAGGCGGCAGGCGTTCCCTTTATAGGTCATACGGAGATTTTTGGGGCATTAACCCATACAGAGGATCCCTTGACTATGTTTGAATGTAACGGTATGAGGGTGTTCTTCTTAACCAGACATGTTTCTCTTCGACAGATGCTGGACATGATTACAAAGGAGAGAATCAAGGACTATGTGAAACGCTGTCTTGAGGCGCTGAAAAAGCTCGGGGTTACAGATGGGAAAATGGCTATTGCAGGCCTGAATCCCCACTGCGGAGAGCACGGTTTGTTCGGAGATGAGGAAGTAAGGGAGATTATGCCTGCGGTAGAGGAATTGCAAGGGGAAGGATACCCTGTAGTAGGACCGATTGGAGCGGATTCCGTTTTCCATCAGGCTGCGCAGGGAAGATACAACTCCGTGCTTTCCCTCTACCATGATCAGGGGCATATTGCCACAAAGACACTGGACTTTGACAGAACCATTTCCGTTACCAACGGTATGCCGATATTGAGAACTTCCGTGGATCATGGAACGGCTTTTGATATTGCGGGAACGGGTATTGCGGAAAGCATCAGTATGGAAGAAGCGATTCGCCTTGCTGCAAAGTATGCAGAGGCTTTTAAACATTAGAATTTTTTTATGCCTTGAAGTGTTTCGCTTAATGGGGCATTAAAGAACTAAAGTGTTAATTGAACAACGAAGGGGTAAAGGAAGAACTTTTTCTAAAGAGGAGGAAAGTATGGTTAACGGTTTACATGGAGAGCAAAATGCTCTTGGGCTTGGCAATCGGTATTGTTTTACTGATTTTTATGGTTTTAAAGACGAAGATTCAGGCCTTTTTGGCGCTGATCATCACTACAGTAGTGATTGGGGTTATCGGAGGAATGCCTTTGAACACAATCACTTTGGAAAACGGAACAAAGTTTGGTATTTTACAGTCTATTACCAGCGGTTTTGGAAATACCTTATCCGGTATCGGTATTATTATTGGCTTCGGCGTTATGTTGGGAGCGATTTTCGAGGAAACGGGAGCGGCTAAGCGAATGGCTCTTTGTTTCTTGAAGGTTTTCGGAAAAAAATAAGGAAGAAGAGGCTTTTGGCTTTTACCGGCTTCTTGGTTTCTATCCCAATCTTCTGTGATTCCGGTTTTATTATCCTGTCTCCTATCGCTAAGGCAATTTCCAAGGTTGCCAAGAAATCCTTGATTTCTTTGGGAGTGGCTTTGGCAGCCGGCCTTGTAATCACGCATACCATGGTGCCGCCAACTCCCGGCCCCTTGGGTGTCTGTGGAATCTTCGGAGTGGATGTCGGACAGTTTATCTTACTGGCTTTAGTACTTTCCATTCCCATGACCATAGTGGCTATTTTCTATGCGAGAAAGTATATCGCAAAGAAAATGAACTGGATTGTAAATGAAAATGATGAGCTTGTTGAAGCTCCGGCAGGCGGTGTAGAGAGTGGAAAAGAGATCAATCTTGGAGCGGAAAAGCTTCCTTCTACATTTTCTTCCTTCCTCCCTATTGTATTACCTGTAATTTTGATTTTAATGAATACCGTATTTACAGCAATGAAGATGACCGATGGATTCTTCCATGTCCTCATTTTCTTGGGACAGCCTATTGTTGCAGTAGGAATCGGATTATTAACAGCTATTTTCATCCTTGGTAGGAATATGAGCCGTAAGGAAATCTTGGCGTCCATGGAAAAGGGAATGATGTCTGCCGGTATTATCATGCTCGTAACCGGTGGTGGCGGAGCTTTAGGACAGATTATTAAGGATTCCGGTCTCGGTACTTATATGGCAGAGGGCATTACCGCTATGAATGTGCCTATTATCCTTCTTCCGCTTGTGATTTCCACTGTAATGCGTTTCATTCAGGGATCCGGAACAGTGGCAATGACCACTGCGGCAAGTATTTCCGCACCGATTATTCTGGCTACCGGGGCGAATCCCGTTGTTTCCGCTTTGGCTTGCTGCGTGGGTTCCTGCTTTCAGTTATTTTAACGACAGCTATTTCTGGGTAGTAAACAGAACTCTTGGTGTAAGTGAGGCAAAGGATCAGATTCGTGTTTGGTCCATTACCACAACCATTATCTGGGCAGTGGGTTGCTTAGAGGTTATTATCCTAAGCTTCATCCTGCACTAAAGAACAAATATAAAAGAGAAATTTCGCCTTTGTATTTTGCAAGGGAGAGTTCCCTTTATGGAGATGTAAAAATAACGGATTTCTATCGGTACAAGGGCTGCTTCCCCCTTTCAGCTCACTACTTTAGAAAAAAGTTTTTACATCTCCTTTTTGTTCCTAAAGAGAAACGAATGGGAAGTAAGAGGAATCTTATTTATCGAAAAGAATGAATAGCTTATTTATCGAAAAGAATGCGAAACTTATTTAATCGAAGAGAATGCGAAGCTTAGTTATTAAAAAGAATAAATAGCCTTCTTGTATTAGAGATAGAATCCCCATATACTTTATCCATAAAACGGTTTTCTTGTTGAAACAAGGGAGTAAGAAATGAGACGAGAGAAGATTTTACTGGGAGAACGGCAGCAAATCATCCTATCTATTCTGGAGAAGGACGGTTCTGTATCCGTAGATGATTTGGCAAGGCAGTTTTCTGTCAGTGGAATGACAATTAGAAGAGACTTGAAATATTTGGAAGCCAAGAACCGGATAGAACGTTTTCATGGTGGTGCTGTTTTACGTGATGAAGTGCTTTATCAGGAAAAAGAGATACAAAATATAGAGGCGAAGAAGTTTATCGCAAAAAAGGCTTTGGAACTCTTGGATGATGCCAAGGTGGTTTTTTTGGATGCAGGTACAACGAACAGGGAACTTGCTTTTTTATTAAAGGATAGAGAGACTCTTTCTGTTGTGACGACAGACCTTATGATTGCAGGGGTCTTACAAAGCGGAACTGCGCGCCTTTTCTTTTGTGGAGGAGAAATTCAAAAAAGCACGGGCTCGGCTTTGGGAAGCTATACCGTAAATCAGCTTAAGGATTATTCCTTTGATATCGCTTTTCTCGGGGCTTCTTCTATCAATAGTAAGCTGGAGCTGAGTACGCCGACTATGGAGAAGGTAGCCCTAAAGAAGACTATTTTGGAACAGTCCAAAAAAGCGGTTTTACTGGCGGATGAGAGTAAATTTGAAAAACAAGCTATGATGACAATCTGTGGTATTCAGGAATTTGACGTTTTGATTACGGATAAAACATTTTCCGAAAAAGAAAAAAAGGAACTGGAGAAAAAAGGGGTGGAGTTAAGATAGACTTGAGCGTTTCAACAATGGGATTCTGATTTATGGAGAAGGGTAATTATGCCATACAAGTCTCAGGGCCATAGAAAACCCTTTAGCAATATGATACCATGGAGCCATCTTTAACGGAGGAGGCACAGCATGCAAGTAAATATCAATGTATCTGAAAATATTCTTGACTGGGTAATGAAAAGAGTTGGTCCGTCTGTGCTTTCTTCAAAGCAGGGAGAACTGTTGTATGCATGGAAAGAAGGCAGAAAGGCACCGACTTATAATCAAATAGAAAAAATGAGTAAGGTGACAGGCATCCCTTTAGGCTACTTTTTTTTGGAGAAACCGCCTGTTGAGGAGTCTTCTTTTGTGGAGTACAGGACGGTAGATAGTAAAGAGCTTTCTAATCCCAGTAGAAACCTGATGGATACCTTGCACGATATGGAATTGATTCAGGAATGGATAAGAAACGAATTGCAAGCTACTGAGTCTGATGATTTAAGTTTTGTGGGAGCCATTAAAAAAACTGTTCAGAACAATGATTTCGCAACTTTTGTACGGAGAAGTCTTCAAATTGAAATAAACTGGTATGAAAGCTGCAAAAACGGCGAGGAAAGTTTTAAATTGCTTAGGAATTATATCAGTGACCTAGGCGTTGTAGTAATGATGAGTGGAATTGTAGGGAACAATACCCACCGAATATTGGATACGAATGAATTCCGTGCATTTGCTTTAATGGATAAAAAAGCACCACTGATTTTTATTAATTCTAATGATTCTTTTAACGGAAAGTTGTTTTCTTTATTGCATGAATTCGCTCACATTTGTTTAGGTGAGAACAGCCTGTTCAACGATCGTTACGGAAGTATAGATAAAGTATCTGCCACTGAGAAAATATGCAATGCATTGGCGGCAGAGATTCTGGTTCCTGAACATATTTTTTTGGAAAAATGGAAAAAACAAATCCGAGAAAAAGATGAAGAAGCAACAATAAGAGAATTGGCAAAATATTTTAAATGCGGTTATACAGTTATCGCAAGAAGAGCCTATGATCAGAAATTTATTGATTTTCAAAGTTATCAAAATTTTGCGAGGGAAGCCGTTCAGCAGTACTTAGAAAAAAAACAAATCGGCAGCGGCGGAGGCGATTATTACAGTACTGCTGCCAGTAGAGTGGATAGAAGATTTTTTGATTTACTCCTTGGAAGCGTATCAGAGGGTAGAACATTATATACTGATGCATTTCGATTGACCAACACAAATCGAACGACTTTTTCTAATTTGGCAGAGAAGATGAGGGGTGTTGGATGATGGAAAAGGAACTGTTTTTAATTGATGCGAACTCGCTGATAACCCCATATCTAACATTTTATTCCTTCGATTTAGCAAACTTTTTGGAATCAAATGGAATGGCATATCCAAAATGGAAATATTGCTATCTTGGACTTGGTGAAATTAGAAGTCCTCAAAGGAAAAGACAGCCTAAAAGAATGGATGGAAAATATAGAAGCAGGACACTTGATTGATCATCGAGAACCGGCAATAATAGTGAAATATGGAGAAGTTCTTCGGCACATACAAGAGAATCCTGTATATAAGCCCGCAGCATTAACGGAGTGGTCACGTGAGGAAGTGGCTGACCCGTGGCTTATAGCTTCAGCAGTTGTTGGAAACTATACTATTATATCTTTTGAAATTGCAAATAAGGGATTAAACACTCATAATCCCAGTAAGAATGCTAAAATCCCTGATGTGGCCAAGGTGTTTAAGGTGAAAGTGGAAAATCTCTATTATATGATGCGAGTATTAAAATTTAGCTTATAGACCTTCTTAATTTATTGGGAAAAGATATGCTGCTGAACTATCAGACTCTAAGGACAAAACAGGATTAGATTGTAAAAGAGGTAGATTAGAAGATAATTACAGATGCAGAACAGAGAGAAGCTGCAAGGCAGTTTGTAAATAAATGGTGGGAAAAGGGAATGAGGACGAGGATGGAAGGCCATACTGGCTGGATTTCCTTAGCAATGTTATCGGGATGGAGAATGCTACTGACCGCGTGAAATTTGGAAAGAAGGTCGTGGGGGGTTGCCATGAATGAAATTAAGAAAAAGGATAGGCTCTGGCACGCTGATGATAATTCTTACGGACAGCTGATTCGGAATATTGGCTCTCTACTGGAAACTGGTAAGAAGCAGGCAGTGTCCGCTGTGAATCAAGCCATGGTTAGAACCTACTGGGAAATCGGTAAGCATATTGTGGAGTATGAACAGGCAGGTAATGAGAAAGCGGAATATGGCTCTGAGACTCTGAAAAGGCTTTCTAGAGATTTGACGGAACGATACGGTAATGGCTTCGGAATGAGCAATATCAATAAGATGCGAAAGTTTATTCGCTGTACCCAATTTTGCAGACAGTGTCTGCAAAATTGAGCTGGAGCCATTACGTAGAGCTCTTAAAGATTGAAGATTCTATGGAACGGTCCTTCTATCTAAAAGAATGTGAACAGGAGAACTGGGGCGTTCGGGAACTCCGAAGACAGATGAAGAGTATGCTGTTTCAGCGTTTGGTGTTGAGCAAAGACAAAACGGAAGTAATCCGGCTTTCAACAGCAGGACAGGTGGTTGAGAAGGCAGAGGATATTCTGAAAGATCCTTATGTTTTTGAGTTTGTCGGTTTGCCGGAACTTCCGGTATACAAAGAGGGAGATCTCGAAAATGCGCTGGTTAACAACCTGAGTCAGTTTTTGTTGGAGCTTGGCAAAGGATTCACCTATGTGGGCAGACAGCAGAAAATCAATATCGGCGGAAGAATCTATAAGGTCGATTTGGTCTTCTATCACCGTATCCTGAAGTGCTTTGTCCTTATTGATTTGAAGCGAGGCGAGGTACAACATGAGGATATTGGACAGATGAACCTATATCTAAACTACTTTCGTGAAGAGTTGAATACGGAGGGCGATACCGAGCCTATTGGAATTGTGTTGGGAGCCTATGAGGACAAACTGATGGTTAAGTATGCGACACAGAACATTTCCAATCAGCTGTTCGTCAGTCGGTATCAACTCTATTTACCGAACAAGGAGCAATTAGAACAGGAAGTACGCCGTTTTTTGAGGGAAGAATAGATTAAGGTATATGATGTGGACATTAAAATTTAGCTTGTGATTTTCTTGAATTTCCTTGGAAGAGATATATTCTATATGGTTTTTCAAAGTGGTATTTATTTTATGCAGAGTAGCTTCGACTAGAATGGAAAGGAACTCCATTTTAGCTGAAAACAAAAATCTATCGGCGAAAAGAGAAAAACCAGCACTGTAGGAAAGGGCGGATCTTAGCTCGTCCACTAAGGAGGAACTCATATGTCTATGGTGAAAAAAGACACGATCGAAGCAAAAGGTTTTGCTATTCAAATTTATACTGAGGACTTTAAAAATGACTATATAAGTTTAACGGATATTGCAAGATATAAAAACGTGCATGAACCTAAAGATGTTGTTAAAAACTGGTTAAGAGTAAGAGATACAATTGAATTCCTTGGTCTTTGGGAGACTATTCATAATCCGAGTTTCAAAGGGGTCGAATTCGACTCCTTTAGAAAGGAAGCAGGAACAAATGCATTTACATTGTCGCCTCAGAGATGGATCGAAAACACAAATGCAATCGGTATTGCTTCTAAAATCCGGGAGAGGTGGAGGAACGTTCGCTCATCCTGATATAGCGATGGAGTTCGCTTCATGGATTTCAGCAGAGTTTAAGCTCTATCTAATCCAAGATTATAAGAGGCTTAAGTCAGATGAAAATTCTAAGTTATCATTAGGTTGGAATTTAAATAGAGAAATTTCTAAGATTAACTATAAAATTCATACAGATGCAATCAAAGAATATCTCTTAAAGGATCTTACTAACGAACAGTTATCCTATAAATACGCAAGTGAAGCAGATATGCTCAATGTTGCCTTGTTTAACAAAGAGCAAAACAGTGGCGTGAAGAAAATCCGGACCTAAAAGGTAATATGAGAGACTATGCGAGTTTAAATGAATTATTGGTTCTTGCCAATATGGAAAGCTATAATGCAATTCTTATTGGTAAAGGCATGAATCAAAAAGAAAGAATGATAGAGCTAAGAAAGCTTGCAAGAACTCAGCTGCTGTCCATTGAAAAGTTGAACAACGCAGGAATTAAGAGTTTAGAGGATAAGTCAAGGAAATAGAGAGGTATATTTTTCATAATGGTATTTATTTTACGCAGAGTGGCTTAGGCTAGAATAGAAAGAGACTCTATTTTAGCCGAAGTTATATATTGTCTAAATACAAACTTTCGGCTAATATGGAATTATATTACAAATTAGCCGAAAAATTTACAAAAAAAGGATAGAGTATACAGCTATAAAAGACTCGGTAATTCCATTGCCTTACTTTCGAAATAGGAGGAAGATATGTCCTACATCAGAAGAAGTTTAGAAAAGATTGTTTTGCAAGTGACAAAAGAATATCCGGTGCTGCTTCTTTCGGGACCACGTCAAGTGGGAAAAACCACCATGCTTAAGAAACTGATGGAAGGGACAGCGCGAAATTATGTCTCTTTGGATGATTTGCAGGACAGAGAGCTTGCGAGGACAGATCCGGAACTGTTTTTACAGCTCCATAAACCGCCTATTCTCATTGATGAAGTACAATATGCTCCCGAACTTTTTCCCTACATAAAGATTATTGTGGATAAAGAACAGAACAAGGGAGCTTTTTGGTTAACGGGTTCGGAGGTGTTCTCGCTGATGCGAGGTGTACAAGAATCCTTGGCAGGAAGAATTGCCTTACTCTCTCTGTCTTCGCTTTCACAGGCAGAGGCCTACGGCGGAGAAGAGGAAATGTTCACCCTTGATCCGGAAAGCCTGCTTTCCAGAAAAAAGGGGAGAAAGCTTGCCGATGCGGAAGAGATCTTTAAACGTATTTTTAAAGGCTCCATGCCGGCTATTGTGAGTGGGGATATAACTAGCACCGGTATTTTCTATAACAGCTATTTAAGTACTTATATTGAGAGAGATGTCAAAAGCCTGTCGGATGCGATAGATTCCTTAAAGTTTTTACGCTTTATTACGGCACTTGCTGCAAGATGCAGTCAGATGCTGAATGTCAGTGAACTTGCAAGAGATGCGGAGCTGAATCAAAAACAGGTGAAAGACTGGCTCGGGATATTGGAAACCTTGGGAATTCTGTTTTACTTATATCCGTATTCCAATAATTTATTAAAGCGTCTTGTTAAAACACCGAAAGTATATTTTTACGATACGGGACTCGTGGCCTATCTGACCAAGTGGAGCAGTCCGGAAACACTTGCAAGCGGCGCAATGAGCGGGGCTATTTTGGAGAATTACGTGGTTTCGGAAATACGAAAGAGCTATTTGAATCATGGGAAAGAGGCGTTTATCTATTACTATCGGGATAAAGATGCCAAAGAAATCGACCTTGTTCTGGAGCAGGATGGAGAACTGCATCCTATAGAAATTAAAAAGTCTGCCAATCCGGCATCGGAAATTCTTCGTGTCTTTCCGGTCTTAGACAAGTCATCTTTAAAAAGGGGAAACGGAGCGGTCATCTGCTTAAAGACAGACTTATCTGCATTTAATAAAGAAAACTACATTGTTCCGGTTTGGATGATATAAAGATATCTCCTTCCATTTCATATTCATTTTATAAATGCCCTGTATTCTGTTTAGAGAAACATTATGCCGGAGAAGGAATTTTTTCTTTTTTTAAGAGAGATAGTTTAAGAATTAGGACGTATAATGATAAAGTGATTTAAGGAGGAAGATTTATGGTTAAGAATCAATTTAAGGGAGTATTTCTTTTACTTGGCTTATGTGTAAGCTTAAGCTTTACTGCATGTCAAAATAAGGGCGTTGCAGAGCAGACTTCGACAGAAACTGCTCCGACCGGGGAAGAAGCTGCCAGGCAGCAGGGGCTTGTAGTTAGCCCGGAAGAAGCGGGTGTTTCCGTAAATATGGACAGTAAAGGCGACAGCTTTAAGCCTGCGGATTATACCATTCCGGTAAAGGATGAGTATGTATACGAGTATTTAGGTTTGCAGTTTAAGCTTTCCGATAAGATAAAGGAAATGATGAAGACAAAAGACATCGTGATGCTCGATGACCAGAGTCCTCTGGATCAGGACTTAAAGTATGCGCTTTTATACTTCAGTAAGCTTACGGATGAGCAGAAAAATGCGGAAATCGGGAAGATGGGAGACGGCTACGAAAAGTGGCAGGAGAGCCTTGAACGAATCGGTACCATCGGGATGTTCGAAAAGAGTATTTCCGAAGAAGAAATCGGGAAGATTACAAAATGCGACAGTCATACGAAGCTCGGAGATTCCAAAGACGGAAAATACAGCTATTACCTTAGTGTAAAGAGTGATGCCGATGCGGAAGCCGTAGAAGAATTCAAAAAAACAGAAGTGAAAGTAATAGAGATGAAGGCTCGTCCGGAAAATGGCTTTGTTCTTGCAGAAAAGTCTGACTTGGAAAATACCATGGCCTTTATGGAGGGTGCAGGAAATACGGTTACCGACTTAAGTAATATCACGACAAAGGACATTCACGGAAAAGAGTTTAGCAGTAAAGACTTTGCAAATTACGACCTTACCATGGTCAATGTTTTCGCAACTTGGTGCACTGCTTGTATTCAGGAAATCCCGGACCTTGTCGAGGTGCAAAAGGAAATGCAGGCAAAGGGAGTTAATATCATCGGAATTGTGACCGATACCGTGGATGATACAGGAGAGAATCGGGAAGCATTGGAAAAGGCGAAGCTCATTCAGGAGAAAACCAAGGCGAATTACTCCTTCCTTATGCCGGATAAGACAAATTTCAACGGCAGATTAAATGGTATTCAGGCCCTCCCGGAGACCTTCTTCGTGGATAAGAACGGACAGATTGTCGGAGGGACCTATTCCGGTTCTCACAATAAGAAGGACTGGACAGAAATTATCGAGAAGGAACTTTCCGCTTTGAAGAACTAAAGTCCTTTATCGATTACATTAGATACTATTTTAAAAGGTATATCGTTGTAGGAAGAAAAGAAGTTCACGAAACTTAGAATCGAAAAAAGGTAAAATAATGAATCAGAAATGAGGAAAAATGTACAGAAATATTTTTAAATCTCGTGTCCTTTCCGTGGCTCTCGTAGCACTCGGCATTGCCATGATGTATATCGGAGCGCAGCGGGGAGAGGTACTAATCGTTTTAAATAAGGCAATCAAAGTTTGCATGGAGTGTATTGGCATTGGATAAGTTAAAAGAGCTCATAAATGGAAAGTCAAAAAAAGATAAATATAAAGCAAGAAACAATGTAAGGCATGTTTTCCAATCCTTTTGGTTTCTGCTTACGAATTCCTTCTTTGAGGGATTTAAGACCGGAAAAATCTACGGAGGAAAATGGAAACAGCTTTGTGTGCCCGGCATGAATTGCTATTCCTGCCCGGGAGCAAAGGGCTCCTGTCCTATTGGGGCTTTACAGGCGGTCATTGGAAGCCCGAAATTTAAGTTTAGCTATTATGTGGTGGGCTTTCTCTTTTTCGTGGGAGCACTGATCGGAAGAGGGGTATGCGGTTATCTCTGTCCGTTCGGCTTGGTGCAGGATTTACTGCATAAGATTCCTTTTGTGAAAAAGATAGAAACCTTTAAGGGAGACAAGGCTTTACGAAAGGCAAAATATCTTATCTTGCTTGTTTTCGTAATACTCCTCCCTCTCTTTTTAGTGGATATTATAGGACAGGGAGCCCCCTATTTCTGTAAATTGATTTGTCCCGTGGGTATGATGGAGGGCGGTATTCCTTTGGTGCTGATGAATAAAAGCATGAGAGGAGCTATTGGCTTTTTATATGCCTGGAAAGGCTTGATTTTGATCCTGACTATCTTTCTTTCCATCGTGATTTATCGACCGTTTTGCAAATATATCTGTCCGCTTGGGGCGATTTATTCCCTCTTTAATTCCGTTTCCCTCTTCCGCTATACCTTGGATCATCAGAAGTGCATTCACTGCGGAAGATGTAAGGCGGTTTGCGAAATGCAATGTGATCCGGTGAAAAACTGCAATGATTTGGAGTGTATCCGTTGCGGAAAATGTAAGAACGTCTGTCCGGTGGATGCGATTGCCTGTGGGATAACGAAGCCGGATGTGTCGAAAGAAACGGTAAAAGCAAAGGCCTAGAGAGGGCAGTAGAGTAAAGTCTTGCCTCAAGCTCTAAGAATATGGCACGAAAGAAGATGAACGAGGTGGGAGGGACTATGAACATCCTTGTCGTGGAAGATGATCAAAGTATCCGAGAGGGCATCGCAGCGTTCCTCTCGGAATTTGGCTACACTATAATGGAAGCGAAAGACGGTCGGGAAGCTCTCTTGAAATTTAACAAAGAGCTTCATCTTGTTATTTTGGATATTCAGATTCCCTTTGTTAACGGTCTCGAGGTCTTAAAGGAGATTCGAAAGCAGAGTAAGCTCCCTGTCCTCATTCTCACCGCCTTTAGCGATGAGGAGTATAAGATTGATGCCTTTACAAGCCTTGCGGACGGCTATATGGAAAAGCCCTTTTCCCTGCCGCTTCTAAAGGCAAGAATCGACTCGCTGATAGAGAAGAATTACGGGCAGGAGGAGAAGTTTTCCTATAAAAATGTAGAGGTGGACTTTTCCGGTTACACTGCAAAGGTGGAGGGAAAGTCTGTAGACATGAATGCGAAAGAAGTGGAGATATTAAAGTATCTTTTCGAAAATGAGGGGCAGGCCTTAACAAGAGAACAGATCTTAGACCATGTCTGGAAAGAAACGGAAGAAATACCCTTTGACAGGGTGATTGATGTGTATATCAAAGAGTTACGAAAAAAACTCAAGCTGGACTGCATTTTCACAATAAGAAATGTGGGCTATAAGTTGGAGAGAGAATGAAATCTAAAGCTATTTCCCAAAATGTTCATACAGCTTTTTTCTGTTCTCGGAATCCTTATCCTCTTGATTCATCTCTTGGTCTTTTTCATTTTTCCCATTAGCTACTTAGAAAAGAGGAAGGAAGCCATTACGAATCGGGCAAATGAAGTCTCCGCCGCTATGGAGGGAAAGTCCCTTACAGAAATAGAGAATACTTTGGCTCTTTATTCTAAAAGCAGTGATATTCATGCCTTTGTAAAGAATGATACGGAGAGTCTGTCCATTCCCGTTGACACGAATATTCCCATAGACAGTGCGGTGCCCATTGATTTTCAGAGCAAAACAAATTCCATGATTATCGAGGAGAGGGAGATTAAAACGAATGCGGGAGAGGCACTAAGTTTACAGTTCATTTCCACTGCGGATATGCAAAAGGAAGCGAAGGAACTGAGCCTTCAATTTCTGCCCTATTCCTTGGCGATTTCCCTTTTATTTTCCGCAGTGGTTTCCTTGGTTTATGCCAAAGCGATTAAAAATAATATTTCGGAAATTAAAAACGAGACCGACAAGATGATTGCGTTAAATGAAGAGGCGCGCTTAGAGGTTGATTCCAAAGATGAGGTAGGGGAGTTGAAAGCACAAATCAATACCCTGTATCGAAGCCTCTTACAATCCATTGAAAATGTAGAAAAGAAAAATCAGGAGATTTTAAGGCTCGAAAAACTGAAATATGATTTTTTAAAGGGGGCTTCCCATGAGTTGAAAACACCGCTTGCAAGTTTGAAAATCATTTTGGAAAATATGCAGTACAATATCGGAAAATATAAGGATAGAGACCTCTATATCGGAGAATGTATCGCCACTGTAGACAGTCTTAGCCAAAATATTTCCCAGATTCTCTCCGTATCCTCTTTGGAAAATCTAAAGGAAGATGAAGAAAATCTCGAAATTCAGCCTGTCTTAAGGACAGTTTTAGAAAAATATGAGGTTTTACTCCAGCAAAAAAAGCTTCACTTAAAAAATGAATTGCAAGACGAGAAACTCTATATCGGAAAGCCTGCTTTGAAAATCATTTTATCTAATCTTCTCAGTAATGCGGTAAAATACACGGAAGAAGCCGGAGCAATCAGGATTTATGCCGAGGGGGGCTGGTTTTATATGGAGAACAGCTTTCCAAAACGCTATGCCATGAACTTTGATTTAAGTAAGGAAAACAGCAATGGCTTAGGTTTGTACATTGTGAGCACCTTACTGAACAACTATAAGATTCCCTATGAGAGCTTAGAACAAGACGGGAAATTTGTCTTTCGGATTCAGTGTTTACTCTAATGCGCTTAGGAAAAGTGTTGTATCAGAGCGGGTAAGGGATAAAGGAGGAAAGATGTTTATCTTAGAACTAAACCAAGAGGGTATAGGAACGGAAATCGGCTTATTCCGGACAATAGAAGAGGGGAGAGCCTTTATTTCTCAAGTGGACGGCTACCGCTTCGAGGAAGAAGAGGGATTTGTCTATGAAAGCTTGGATATTCGGAAGCTTCCGGAGTATTTGGAGCTTAGTTATAATGAAAATATTGTCCCTTTTAGCAAGTTTATGTTTACAGGAGAAGGCGATATCGACATTTTTTGGAAAGAAATACCGGATTTGAGTTCTCCCGGAAAAGGCATGGTAGAAGGCTGTACCCGAGTGGATGCTTATGCTATTCCGAATGAAGAAGTGAAAGACTATATTGAAAAGCGGGAGAAACAGTACGAAAAGATAAAAGGGCTCTTAGAGGAAATGGGTTATGAAGCGGACCGGGCCTACTTTGGTTCGGAAGACGGAGAAGCCATGCTTTACAGAAAAAAGGGAACGGAAGACTGGCATTTTCTTACCCATATGGATCCGGGATTTATCGAGGAAAGTGCGGAGGATATCTTAAGCGGCGGCAAGATTAAATAAGCGCTTCTAATATTTACAAAATCCTAAAATATGTTTATAATAGTAAACATTATATAGGAGGCGTGAAAAAAATGAAAAAAGCTGCATATAACATACTTCCGGGAACGGAAGAAATATTAAAAAGTATGGGAGAACAAATAAAGCTTGCCAGACTCAGACGAAGTCTATCTGCTGAACTTGTGGCAGAACGTGCGGGAATCAGCAGAGCGTCTTTATGGAAAGTGGAAAGAGGGGAACCGGCTGTGGCTATGGGAATCTATGCAGCAGTTTTACATGCCTTAAACAATCTGGATAAGGACCTGCTTTTTCCTTGCTAAAAGATGATGAAATGGGAAGACGGTTGCAGGACTTAAATCTACTTACAAGAAAGCGTGCACCGAGGAGGAAAGGCTAATGGCATCCAAACAAAAGACCATTTATGTCTACGATGATTTCAGCTTTGACAAGACAAGTCTGATGGGATGTCTTTGGATAGATGTGCTCAAAGGAGAAGAGTCCTACTCCTTTGAGTTTGATAAAATATGGTTGGAAAGAACCGGTCTTACATTTACGCCGGATCCGGAGCTTATGCCATATTCCGGTAGACAATATCCTTCCGGAAAGACTATTTTTGGTTTATTTTCAGACTCTTCTCCTGACCGTTGGGGGCGTGTTTTGATGAATAAGCGTGAAAGATTACAGGCGGAGAAAGAGGGGCGTAAGCCTTCGAAGCTATATGACAGTGATTATCTTTTGGGAGTATATGATGAAACCAGAATGGGAGGGATTCGATTAAAAACAGACCCGGATGGGCCCTTTCTTTCTGCTGATCAAGGAGCTGCTGTTCCTCCTTGGGCTACTCTAAGAACTCTGGAGGAAGCTTCCAGAAAGCTTGAAAGTGATGATGGAGGGGCGATTGAAAAGTGGCTTAGACAGTTAATCAAGCCCGGTTCTTCACTAGGGGGAGCAAGACCTAAGGCAACAGTAAAAGATACCAAGAATCAGCTTTGGATTGCGAAGTTTCCTTCTAAAAATGATGAAAATAATACCGGTTCCCTACGGAGATGAGCTTTCACTCAATGTAGATGAACAAGATAACAGGATTTGTATTGAACTTGCGATTCAGACAGCTTACCGATTCGGAATAGCGGAGTCGGAAGCGGTAGATTTGGCCCATAATATCCTGGAGACTGTAAGAGAAAATTGGGAAAAGATAGCAAAATCTTATGGAATATCCCATGGACAAATAGAAGACATGAGACCGGCTTTCGATGTTTGTTATCAATAAAAGATAAGGAGCTCTGCTCCGTCTAAACATCTTTCCCCTTTTCTCTTTTTATGGTAGAATTTTCCAAGGCTTAGTATTGTAAAAGACGATAGGAGGGCTATATGGAAGACGAGAAGAACATTCAGATAGAGAGAAATAACAGTTTTGGAGATGTGGTGATTGCCGATGAGGTGCTTGCCATTATTGCCGGTATTGCGGCAACCGAGGTAGAAGGTGTGCATTCCATGGACGGAGGCTGGTCCGGACAGTTCATTTCCAAGCTCGGGATTAAGGATCTTGCAAGAGGTGTGAAGGTACAGGTAAGAGAGGGAGAGGTCAAGGTGGACTTAAGCCTCAATATGGAATACGGCTATGCTATCCCGAAGGTTTCCGACCTTGTGCAGGATAAGGTTTCCGCAAGCATCAACAATATGACGGGACTCAATGTTTCTGAAGTAAATATCAGGATTTCCGGAGTGGTAAATAAAGAGAATGAATAAGAGAGAAGAAAGAAGCCATAAGTTTAAGCTTTTTAATTTTCCACCCTCTTTTATGAGGGAGAGGAGAAGACAGAGAGAATCAGCCACTATTCCTTTGAAAAAGAGGAGGACGATGAGAGTATCATCGCCTTTGACTGTCTTCCCGATGAAGAAAAGGCATATTTAGAGGCAGAGGTGCTGAAGATTTTAGAGCAGCTTCCCGAGCTGGACAGCATGATTAATGCGGATACGGAAGGCTGGACCACAAAGAGAATGAGTAAGACAGACCTTACGGTGCTTCGACTTTCTCTTTATGAGCTGAAGTTCCAAGAGGACATTCCGAAGAAGGTTGTTCTGAATGAGGCAGTGGAGATTGCCAAGAAGTACGGAGGTGCGGATTCCGGTTCCTTTGTAAACGGTGTGCTTGCGCGGATTCTTCCGAAGCTTTCTCCGGAACTTTCCGAAGGGGTAGAGAAGAAGGGAAAAAAGAGCGAGAAGAAGGGGAAGAAAGAGCAGAAAAAGTCTTCTTTCCACATCGTTCTGAACAAGAAAGATTAGTTTATGGAAAGAGCTTCCAAGAAAGAATATACGGTCTCGCAGGTCAATCGTTATCTTGCACGAATGATGCAGGAGGATTTCTTTCTTTCTCACCTTACGGTGTCCGGAGAGATTTCCAACCTGAAAATGCACCCGTCGGGACATATTTATTTTACGCTTAAAGATCAAGCTTCGCAGCTTTCGGGCATCATGTTTGCCGGAAAGAGGGCGGGGCTTGGTTTTCGTTTGGAAAATGGCATGAAGGTACTCTGCACGGGAAGAATCGGTCTCTATGAACAGGGGGGGGGAGCTATCAGATTTATGCGGATTCTTTCCAGCTTGCAGGGCAGGGAGATCTATACCTTCGCTTTGAAGCGCTGAAGAAGGAGCTAATGGAAATGGGACTCTTTGATCCCATGTATAAGAAGCCGATTCCAAAGTATGCCCGGCGCATCGGGGTGGTTACGGCAAGCTCCGGTGCGGCGGTGAGGGATATTGTGCAGATTGCAAGACGGAGAAATCCCTTTGTGGAAATCACGCTATTCCCGGCTCTTGTGCAAGGAGAAGGCGCTGTGGCGTCCATTGTTAGGGGAATAGAGAGGCTGGACAAGCTTGGTCTGGACGCTCTCATTGTAGGGCGAGGAGGCGGCTCCATTGAAGATCTCTGGGCCTTCAATGAAGAAGCGGTAGCAAAGGCAATATTTAATGCTGAGACCCCCATTATCTCTGCTGTCGGGCATGAGACCGACACAACCATTTCGGATTTGTCGCGGATTTACGCGCACCGACTCCCTCTGCCGCGGCGGAGCTTGCGGTCTTTGACTATATGCAGTTTGTGGATGATTTAAGTTCCTATACCTATAGTTTTCACGAGCGAATCGAGAAGAAAATCCTTTTCCTTAGGCAAAGGCTGAAGGAGAAGGAACTGAAATTCTCTGTTCTGCATCCCAAAGCCATTTTACAGGGAAAACAGCATCGGCTCTTGGATTTACAGAATCGCTTGCAAAATCAGATGGGGAAGGCTCTGCAGGGTGCCAAGGAGAATTTGCAAGATTACGGCAATTTTGCAAAGCTTATGGAGCGAAGACTCAGTGAAGATAAGGCGCGTCTCAGTCGCTATCAGAGCTTTCCGCATCTTATGGAGGAAAAGCTTTTAAAGGCAAGGCATGGTCTTACGGCTTATCAGGATTTTCCAAGGCTAATGGAGGAGAAGCTACAGGAAAGCAGACATCGAATGCAGCTTCTTTCGGAACAGTTTGATGCGCTCTCCCCCCTTCGCCTTCTTTCAAACGGTTATTCCTATGTTCGAGACGAAGAAGGACACAGGATAAGCAGCGCAGGGAAGCTGACAAAGGGAGAGCTTTTGGAACTGCATTTCTCGGACGGTTCCGCGAAAGCCAGAGTGGAAGAGATTGAAAGTAAGAGAACCATGTGATATGGGAAGACAGAATGGATGGATTTGACAAATCGTTTTTTTTCCGGAAATGCAAAGAAAAGGTGAAAAAACTAAGAATGTATATCGGATAAACTAACAATTAAGAGGAGAGTGTAGGATATGATAGAGGGAAAGGACGAGATGCCGGCATTAGGCAAGGATGGGCAGATAGAATTTGCTTCGAAGGAAAATGCGGGCAAGCCTGAAAAAAAAGTAAAAGCGGAGAAAGTGGAGAACAGCGAAAAGAACGAAAAGAGCGATAAGAAAAAAGATTTAAGCGAGATTTTCACGGACTTGGATAGCCTATTACAAAAGATGGAGGGAGAGGAAAGTCTGGAAAAGAGCTTCGCAATTTATGAAAAGGCGGTAGCGCTTCTAAAGGAAGCGAATTCCAGCATTGACCGAATCGAAAAGCAAGTCCGTATCTTAGACGGTGAAGAGGGAAAATAATGAGTATCAAAGAGGCACTCGGGAAAAAGAAAGAAGCGGTGGAAGCCATTTTACAGAGTTTCTTAGCGGAAGAAAAGGGCTTTGACCGGATCGGTAGAGAGGCGATGAACTACAGTCTTATGGCGCCGGGAAAGAGGATTCGCCCGATTTTAGTAGAGGAGGCATTTTTTCTCTGCTGCAAAGAGGAAGAGAAGGATGTGCTTCTTCCGATTTTACATTCCTTTATGGCTGCCATCGAAATGATTCACAGCTTTTCCCTTTGCCATGATGACCTTCCTGCTATGGACAATGACCGCGTGAGAAGAGGGCAGGACTCCACCTGGGCACATTTTTCGGAGGCGCAGGGAATCCTTGCGGGAGACGCTCTTTCGCTCTATGCTTTTCAGGCGGTTTTGGAAACATTTCAGAAAGAGAAGAGAAAGAATCCCCTGCTTTCCCGCTATGAAGGAAGAGTGCTCTCGGCACTTCTTGTTTTGGCTAGAGAGTCCGGTATAGACGGCATGGTGGGCGGACAGGTCGTGGATCTTGAAAAGGAGGGACAGCCTCTTTCCGAAGAGGAGCTCTTCTTTATTATGGAGAAGAAGACGGCCGCACTGCTTCGGGCATCTCTCCGCATGGGCGCTATCTTGGGCGGTGCCGAGGAAAAAGTGCAGGAGGAGATTGCGCTTTACGGGGAAAAACTTGGTCTTGCCTTTCAGATTCGGGACGATATTTTAGACGAAATCTCTACGACGGAGGAGCTTGGAAAGCCGGTGCATTCCGATACGGAGGAGGGAAAGACTACAGCTTACTCTCTCTATGGAAGAGAAAGGGCAGAAGAGAAGGTAAGGGAATATACGGAAGATGCGATTTCTGCGCTGAAAAGCCTTAAGGAGAAAGTCTTAGTTGAAGTAGATCATGCCTTCACAACTAAGGATAATGCTAGTGCAAACAGGGATAACGCCGAAAATACTATACTGGGAAATTCGGATAAAAAGTCCGAAAGTATAATGCCTAAGAGGAAGTCGGTACTTTCCAAACAGGCTGAGGAATCCTATATTTTCTTAAAGGAACTTGCGCTGTATCTTGCGAGCAGGAAGAACTAAAAATTGAAAAATCTCGTTTTGGGAGATGGTTTGGAACGTTTGCGGGCTATATCATGCAGACTAAAAAGAGGAAGAATTAAAACGGTAAAGGGTTGAGTTATGTTACTGGAGAACATCAGCGGGGCAGAGGATGTACGAAAGCTGTCCCTGAAAGAGCAAAAAATCTTAGCGAAGGAAGTACGACGCTTTATTATAGAAAAAATGTCCGACAATGGAGGACACCTCGCCTCAAATCTCGGCGTGGTAGAGCTGACCATTGCTTTATTTCACACGCTAAATCTCCCGAAGGACAAGATTGTCTGGGACGTGGGGCATCAGTGCTATACCCATAAAATTCTTTCCGGAAGACGGGATGACTTTGCGCTTCTTCGAAATACAAGGGCATCAGCGGTTTCCCAAAGCGGGAGGAAAGTCCATACGACAGCTTTAATACCGGGCACAGCTCGACCTCGATTTCCGCAGCACTCGGTATTGCGGAGGGACGGGATATCTTGGGAGAAGATTATAGTGTCGTTGCAGTAATTGGTGACGGGGCACTCACGGGAGGTATGGCTTACGAAGCCTTAAACAATGCCTCCAAGATGAAGAAGAACTTCATCATCATTTTAAATGACAATGAGATGTCGATTGCCAAAAATGTGGGCGGTATGTCCACCTATTTAAACGGCATCCGTTCCAATAAGGGTTATACGCGTTTTAAGGAAAATCTGGCTTCCGGTCTTGGGAAGATTCCGTTGGTTGGAAATCATCTTGTGGAGCGGCTGAAGAATACAAAGAACTCCATCAAACAGCTTTTTGTACCCGGTATGCTTTTTGAAAATATGGGACTAACGTATCTTGGACCGGTGGACGGGCATAACCTCCATGCCTTAGAGCAGGTCATCCATGAGGCAAAACGTATAGACCATGCGGTACTCGTGCATGTGGTTACCAAAAAAGGAAAGGGTTATGCTCCGGCGGAAAAAAATCCAAGTGTATTCCATGGCGTCGGGCCATTTGACATTGCTACGGGAAAAAGTAAAAAAGAAAGTACGGAGAAGAGTTACACGGATATTTTTGCGGAAAGCCTGATTAAAGAGGGAAAGGGAGATTCGAGAATTGTAGCGATTACTGCGGCCATGCCGGACGGAACGGGTCTTGCTAAGTTCGAAAAGGCCTTTCCGAAACGCTTCATTGATGTGGGAATAGCTGAAGCCCATGCGGTAACCTCTGCAGCAGGGCTTGCCAGCGCGGGCCTAAAGCCGGTTTTTGCGGTTTACTCAAGTTTCCTGCAAAGAGCTTACGACCAGATGGTGCATGATGTCTGCCTGCAGAAGCTTCCGGTTGTCTTTGCGATTGACCGTGCAGGTCTTGTTGGGGCGGACGGAGAAACGCACCAGGGGATTTTTGACATTTCCTATCTAAGAAGTATTCCGAATATGACGGTTATGGCGCCGAAAAACGCGAAGGAACTTACGGAGATGCTGCATTTTGCCTTGCAGTTTCAGGGTCCGATTGCGATTCGCTACCCGAGAGGAACAGCCTACCAAAGATTTTCCGAAAAACAGGATCCGATAGAGTACGGGAAGGCGGAGATATTAATAGAAGAGTCGAAGCAAAGGGAAGAGACACAAACAGTAGAGAAAATGGAACAGACAACGGAATGGACAGCAGAACAGACAGCCGAAGATAGAGAGAAACAGACGGGAAAAATTGCGCTTCTTGCGCTTGGTTCCATGGTTTCTACCGGAGAGCATATCGTGGAGAAAAATGGCAAAAAAAGGCGTGAACTTAAGCCTCGTGAATGCCCGATTTGCAAAAGCCGATTGACACGGAAATACTGGACAAACTTTCTGAAAAAAAGGCTATAGAAAGATTCTTACGCTGGAAGAGGGCGTGCGTGCCGGCGGTTTTGGAGAGGCGGTGCTGTCCTATATGGAGGCGCATCACAAGGAAATTTTTGTGGAAAATATCACCTTGCCCGACGCCTATGTGGAACACGGTGACGTTTCCACTCTTCGGGAAATGCTGAGGATCGATTCGGACAGCATTATAGAAGGGCTGGAGGAGATGGGGTTTTTTAAGTAAAAATAAGGGCTGTAGAAAGTAGCTTCTAAAGCCCTAAAATAGCTATGCTAAAAAATAAGCAATTACTCTTCTTCCCCAAGCATTACGGAAGTAGACTTTACAATGGCTACGGCGTGACTTCCCTACGCTGAGAGAAAGGTCCTTTACCGCTTCCATGGAAATGGTAGAACTGATGATTACAGCCTCTTCGATTTCCAACTTCACGATAGCATTTACAGCGCCTTCCTTGATTTCCTTTACTACGCCCTTCCACTGGTTTCTTGCGGAAATACGAAGGTTTTCATTGGCCATCATAACTTCTGTAGCCTTTACAAAGATACAAGCCTTCTTACCTTCAACGAGCTTTAAATCCTCAACTGCCTCCAAAAGAAATAGTGGAGCTTACCTTGTGGCCACCTGCGGTTTCCAGCTTTACGATGGCATTTACTGCTCCCTTACGAACTTCCTTAACAATTCCATGAAAATGGTTTCTAGCACTAATCATTTTTATCTTCCTTTCTGTGTAAAACATTTTTGCAAAGGACAGTCTATCGGATTTTAGGGAAATAGACCAGCTTATTCTGCGTAATTTATAAAAATTTAGTATATAATAGGAAAATCACTTGCAATGAAAAATCGGGTTCTGTTTAGAAGCTATAGTGTTTGGATATTATAAACTGGGCGTTATCAAATAGATAATATAAATTGGATACTATCTATTTGACAATACAAAATGTAGGAATAAGAGGATAGAGAAGAAGGAAAGAACATGGGTGAGAAGAAAGAGCGTTTAGATGTACTTTTTAGTGGAGAAAAGGACATTTTGACAGTAGAGAAAAGGCGAAGCGTGCCATTATGGCAGGCCTCGTTTTTTTGTGAATGGAGAAAAAAAGAAGATAAGGCAGGGAACGACCTTTTCCCGTTACGGCGGAAATCCTGGTTAAGGAAATCCCTTCCCTATGTTTCCCGAGGGGGACTTAAGTTGGAAAAGGCTTTAAAAAGCTTCCCGATTGCACTGAAAGACCGGATTTGTATGGATATTGGGGCTTCTACCGGAGGCTTCACCGATTGTATGCTGCAAAATGGGGCAAAGGAAGTCTATGCTGTGGATGTCGGACACGGACAGTTAGACTGGAAATTAAGAAATGATGAGCGGGTGCATTGCATGGAAAAGTGCAATATTCGTTTCGTGGAAGAGACGGATCTGGGAGAAAAACCGAGTTTTTTCTCCATTGATGTTTCCTTTATCAGTTTAAAGCTCGTGCTTCCGGTGGTAAAAAGCTCGCAAGCCTTCCTGCGGAAGTGGTCTGCCTGATTAAGCCTCAGTTTGAAGCCGGAAGAGAGCAGGTTGGAAAGAAAGGCGTAGTTCGGGATCCGAAGGTGCATGAAGAGGTCATTCGTACGGTACTCGAGTTTGCGGCAAGCATCGGATTTTCCGTAGAGGGACTCAGCTTTTCCCCCATCAAAGGACCGGAGGGAAATATTGAGTATTTGGCATATCTGAAATATGAAGGGGAGGAGAGCGGAAGCCTCCCGGAGGGAATGGAAGAGAGGATTCATGCAGTTACGGAGGAATCACATACGGAGTTATAGGTCTTGAATTCAGATAGAAAAATATATCCTTTTATTTCAGTGACGAAAGACTATGACATTCCCATTATTGGGAATGGCGGAATTCAGTATTCGGGAAATGTAGTGTACGGTTTTAGACAATGTGAAGTTTGGTTTTGAGATTGATTTGGTCTATGGTTTTGGTGTAAGATGACTATGTTTTTTGTATAACAAGACTTGCCAGTTTTTCCTTTTTGTGGTATCGTATCTTGGCTAAAGCGGATTTTGCTTTATGAAAACCAAGTAATCCGATTACGGATAGGCGAATGCGCATGGTTGGAAACCATGCAGAAAGAGGGAAAATATGAGAGAAGACATTCATCCAAGTTACCATCAGGCAACTGTAACCTGCAACTGTGGAAACACCTTCGTAACAGGTTCCACAAAGCCGGAGATTCACGTGGAAATTTGTTCCAAGTGTCATCCGTTCTATACCGGAAACCAGAAGGCAGCAGCTGCTAAGGGTAGAATTGATAAGTTCAATAAGCGCTTTGGAATTCAGCAGTAAAAAGAGAAAGCAGGGCTTTGGCTCTGCTTTTTTTGTTCGCTTTTTTTTCATAAAAGACTTATAGTATTATTTTGACTCTATAGTAACTTTGCTTTCTTAAAATGCTTGTGCGGTATCGAATTTGCCCGCAAAAGGCACTATAATAATTGTCAGGAGATTAGTCATATCTAACCCAAGAATTAAGAACACAATCGCTCAAAGCAAGGAGAGCACAATGCAGGAATTAAAATACTTGATAGATAAGGAAATAATAAGGCGAGAGGAAGCCTTCATTACGGACATCATTTATCCTATGAAGAACGGAAGAGCGGATATTCATTTGTATGATGTGTTTCCCGGTGTTCAACTGATGATAACAACTTTTGAAAGTGAAACCTGTTATCAGGATGGTATGGAGCAGGATGTCATCAGCATAAACCATTGCTTCAAAGGGCGGTTTGAATGTGTTTTTGACAACAGAAACTGTGCGTATATGGGTGAAGGCGATATTGCAATCAATAATGTTTTACATTCTCCCATTGCCTCATCCTTCCCTTTGAATTATTACTCCGGTTCCACCATAATTCTTTATCCACAGCTATGCAAAACAGTACCGGAATTGAACAGCTTCGGCATAGATACAGATATTTTGACCAGGAAATATTCCCTGGATACTCGTTGTATGGTGTTTCGACGTAATGAGAATGTGGAACATATATACAGAGAATTGTATCGCAGCCTTACTCAACCGGAGCTGCCATATTTGCGCCTGAAAATATTGGAGCTGCTGTATCATTTCCAGGCCAGGCAGACTGTTCTGGAAGAAAATCACGAATATATGGCGAAACCATTGACTGAAAAAAATTAAACATGTCAGGAACCATCTGATTGAAGATTTGGAACATTCTGTCAGCCTCAAGGAGCTGGCGGCAGAGCATGAAATCAGCCTGACGCAACTGAAAACCAGCTTCAAACAGGTTTATGGCGAAACCCCTTATGTCTATTTGAAAAAGATATAAGATGCACATAGCTGCAAAACTGCTGTTGGAAACAAAGCAGCGTGTAATCGAAATTGCGGCGGCAATGGGGTATCAGAATCCAAGTAAGTTTACAGAGGCGTTTTTTTCTCCGTCATGGGAAAGAGACCTTTGGAATATCGAAAACAGAATGAAGAACAATAGAATGGAGTGTCATGTATGGCACTCCATTTTTCTTTCAGACCTTTTGGATTATTTTTTTGTATTGCTACGACTTTTCGGGGTAGATGAAGCAGTCGTTTCTCGTTTAAAATGTGTTGTGGTTAGCAGAGGCTAACTGCATACTGCGTACTACATAAAAATAAAATGGCTTGGAATCTCCTGCCATTTTCAAGAAAGCGAAGGGGTCGTTATGAAAACAAAACTTACTACAAAAGACTTAATTTCCGCAGGTGCATTCGGAGCAATCTACCTTGTCCTGCTCACTGTATTATCGTCAATGATACTGCCTATCGTTCCAATACTCTATCTGGCAACACCGCTGATTGCCGGCATTATATTAGGCTCGGTGTATATGCTGTATTCATTGAAAGTCCCCCGCACCGGCTCTATTTTTTTATTCTCGCTGTGCTTGTAGGGACTGATTACCTCTATGGCTACATTTTTATCCGCTGATTGCCGCTATCGTATGGGGGCGTGATTGCAGAACTTATCGTAGCCGGAAAAACGCCGCAATTCTGCCAAAGCTCTTATCGCAAGCTACTGTGTGTTTAACCCTGACCTCGATGGGCCCGTTCTTTGCAATTTTGATTGCGAAAGATGCGTTTCTTTCCATCTGCACTACATATTATGGAGCTGAGTATGCTGCTACACTCGATTCTCTGACTCGAATTGGATTATTGTAGTATTCATTGCACTGGCTCTGTTGGGCGGACTTCTGGGCGGTCTGTTCGGTAAGCGTATTCTGAGCAAGCATTTTGTGAAAGCCGGTATTGTTGCGTAATGACGCAGAAAAAAATTCAAGAACTGTGTTAGATCCGAGAAGCAAGCTGGCGGTATTTGTCGCTGCTTGCTTCTCGACTTTTTCAGGTATGACGTATATTCAGGAGATTGCCCTGCTTCTGTTTTGCGGTATTACAATGCTGATTTGTAAAAAAAGTGGCGGTGGGCGTTGAATGTTTCCATTACATTTGCAGTTATGTTCTTATGTGACTTGTTTGTGGTGGGAAGATTGTCCGGCCCGCCCCAATATGTAGCCCTGTTGTTGTGCCATGTGCTTCGGTTTTTGCTTCCTCTGTTTGGCGCCTTTTATATTGTCACGAAAACCTCAACTGTGGGACAATATATCAGCGCGTTTATGGCGATGCACCTGCCAAATGTAGTCATTATTCCCATAGCGGTCATGTTTCGTTTTGTGCCCACGCTGACAGAGGAATGGCAGGTCATCACACAGGCAATGCGTCTGCGTGGAATGGCTCTGTCCATAAAAAATGTGCTGCGCCGCCCTCTGTATATGCTGGAAAATATGTTAGTGCCGTTTCTTTTGCAAAGTTCGGCGATTGTGGATGAAATGTCCGCAGCAGTTATGGCTCGTGGATTTGATAAAGACCATCCCCGAAGCAGTTTCCTTGAAGTGAAGATGAAGGCGCTGGATTGGATATTTGTTGCAGCTTCCGTCATTGTCCTTGTATGGAATCTGCTTTGGTGAGAGGGAGGATTTTTTTATGGTAACATTTGAAAATGTATCATTTTCCTATCAGACGGGTATGGAAACGCCTGCTTCCGCTGTAGTATTAAAAAGATGTGAATCTGCACATCAAAAAAAGGGCGAATGTATTGTCCTGTGCGGAAAAAAAGCGGCTGTGGAAAAAAACCACAATGCTGCGTCTTGTCAATGGGCTTGCACCACATTTTTACGCTGGAAACCTACAGGGAGCTGTAAGGGTACATGGCATGGACATCCCCTCGTCTGATCTGCCGAAAATCTCAAGATTTGTGGGAAGTGTTTTTCAAAATCCACGGACTCAGTTTTTTTCACATGGATACCACAGGGAAATGGCATTTAATCTGGAAAATCAAAAATATGCCAAGGGAGAAAATGAAAAAAAGCGGCTTGAGGAAGTCGCTTATCATCTGCATTTGGAGGAACTGCTGGAACGGGACATTTTTTTGAACTGTCCGGCGGAGAAAAAAACAGCAGATTGCCTGTGGCTCTGTCTATGCGTCCTTGCCAGAGGTGGTGGTATTGGATGAGCCTTCGTCCAATCTGGACATGGAAAAGCATACAAAAAGCTGCAAAAAGCTGATTCGCACCATGAAAGAGGACGGAAAGACAATTTTTAATGTCCGAACATCGCCTATGGTATCTTAGCGGAATGACTGACCGATATATCTTAATGGATAACGGACGGATTATCAGGGAATTTAAGCCGCAAGAAATAAACGCACTGACGCAGCAGGAAAGGACTGCTTTGGGGCTTCGTGCAGTCAATCCGCAGCAGCTTCATATCATGCCCGAAACCGCGAATCGAAATTTGAATCAGGAACCGGCAATCGAAATCCACGGTCTGACCTTTAACCGTGGGAAACGCCAGGTATTGGATATTCGCCACCTGGCAATTCCAAAAGGAGCGATTGTTGCGGTCATTGGCGAGAACGGTGCAGGTAAGTCCACGCTGAGTTTATGCCTTGCGGGGCTTCTCAAGCATAACGGAACGATTATGATAGAAGGAAAAACAGTTCCGAACAAAAGACTGCCGGAAACAGCTTTCCTTGTCATGCAGGAGGCCGGACACCAGCTTTTTAGCGACAGTGTAATGGGTGAGCTTACGCTAAACAATCCTTCTTTAACAGAGGAACAGGCACAGGCGGTACTCCGTGAGTTAGGGTTGGCGGGATTGGAAAACAGACACCCCGGTTCTCTTTCCGGCGGACAGCAGCAGCGGCTTGCTCTTGCAACAGCGATCTGTAACCGACGTCCGGTCATGCTGTATGATGAGCCAACCAGCGGACAGGATGGGGACAATCTGCTTCGCACTGTAGAAATCATACGAAAAGCGAACGAGAATGCCGTATGCTCTCTTATCGTATCCCATGACCCGGAGCTGATTGCCCGCTGTGCCACACATATTTTACATATTCATGCAGGAGAAGTAAAAAAGCTCCTGCCATTAGATGAAAGGGGGAACATCTATATGTGGAAAGTATTTAGAGAAGATGCACAGATAAGAAAACCGCAAAAAACCGGTATTCCAAGATTGTTGGAATTTACGGCTCCATTTGGTCCCATGCTCTTTCTCTCCCAGCTTCTTGCCGGAGCGAGTGCACTATTGCTGTTAGCGCCGTTCCTTTGTGTTTATTTTTGCCGCAAAGGGAGCTTTTTGGATTTCCTGCTTGGCGGCAGCATAGATGCGTCTGCGTTGGCGTATTGGGGGCTTTGGGCGCTTGGGTTTGAACTGGCAGGCTTGATTGTCAATTTTATTGCCCTGCTTTTTGTCTCACAAAGCTGCTTTTTCATACGGAACAGAATTTGAAAATGGCAGTATTGGAACATCTGTCAAGGCTGCCTCTGGGATATTTTGAAGAAAACAGCAGCGGAAAACTGCGGAAAATCATAGATGAAAACAGTAAACAGACAGAAAGCTATCTGGCACATCAGCTTCCTGACCTCGTAGGGGCACAGGTGTCTATGGTTGCTGCGGCGCTTCTCATGCTTGCGGTTGACTGGCGGATTGGACTTCCTGTGCTGGTGCTTATGATGATCGGTTTTGCGTTTCAAATGTCTATGATGGGTGAAGAAACCATGAATTTTTATGAAACGCTATCAGGATGCGCAAGAGGACATGAGCCATGAAGCGGTGGAGTACGTCAGAGGAATTTCCGTCATTAAAATCTTTGGTCAGTCTGTTCATTCGCTGCGCCGTTTCAAAGAAGCCATCCATGCCTACCGGGATGACGCCTTAGCCTATACGATGGCCTGCAAGCCGGGGTATGTGGCGTTTAATACTGTGGTAAACTCCTCGTTTCTTGCCTTGATCCCGGCAGCCTTGATTGGTATGGCAGCCGTGGCAGATTTGGAAACATTTGCACAAAACTTTTTATTCTATTTGATTTTTGCACCTGCCTGTGCAGCTATGCTGAACAAATTGATGTATATGACCAACTACAAGATGCAGGCTGTGGAATCCATGCGGCGCATTGATGAAATCCTGCTGACAAGGGAGCAGGCAGAGCCAAGAGAGTTCAAACTGCCGCAGGGTAATGATGTAAGATTCGACCATGTGACCTTTACTTATCCTACAGGCGAGGGCCCTGCCATTTCCGATGTCAGCTTCCTTGCGAAAGGCGGAACCGTGACTGCTTTAGTGGGACATTCCGGCTCAGGCAAAAGTACCATAGGCTCTTTAATTCCACGATTTTTATGATATTCAGGAGGGTGCATTTCCATCGGAGGCGTAGCACTTTCTTCCATGAACAGGAAGGCGTTGATGGAAAGAGTTGCCTTTGTATTTCAAAATCCAAAGCTGCTGAAAGCAAGCATTGAAGAAAATGTCCGGGGCGGGAAAAAGAACGCAGCCGCAGAGGATATTTTGAACGCTCTGCATTTAGCTGGATGTGATGATATTCTCGAAAAACTCCCTGATGGAATCCATACGATGATTGGAGGAAAAGGTGTATATCTTTCCGGTGGCGAAATACAGCGGCTTGCTATTGCGAGAGCAATATTGAAGGATGCCCCTATCATCGTTTTGGACGAGGCCACCGCTTTTGCAGACCCGGAAAATGAAGCACAGATTCAACAGGCATTGAAAGAACTGACAAAAAACAAAACGGTAATTATGATTGCGCACCGTCTCTCTACCATTACCGATGCAGACCAAATCATCGTGATGAAGGGCGGACAGATAGCGGAGTACGGCAGACATGAGGAATTAGCTGCAAGACAGGGCGAATATGCCCGTATGTGGACAGAATATCAGAAGTCAATTCGCTGGCAGATGGATAACGCAGGAAATACCGCAGGGGTGCACCATGATGCCCTGAAAAGCGAACAGGAACAGGAGGCTGCATCATGCTGAAGAATTTACTCGGATTGAGCGATGACGGAGTGCGTGAACTGAAAAGGGGTATCGCTGCCACAGCGATTTCCAATTTAGCGATTATGGCTCCCGTTTCGCTTTTTAATGATGGTAACGATGGCGCTTTTTAGATAAAAATATGTGGCGGCGAAGGTTTTACCCTCCGGTTAGATGTCATTTTGCTGATGGCAATAGGGCTTTGTGGAATTATCTTTTTAACACAATGGGTGCAGTACCATCTTACCTATACGGTTGCCTATCGGGAAAGCGCAAACCGGCGAATTACTCTGGCAGAAAAGCTGCGGCGGCTTCCGCTCTCTTTCTTTGGGCAGCGTGACCTTTCTGACCTGACGTCCACGATGATGGGTGACTGCTCAAAACTGGAACGGATATTCTCAAATGCAGTTCCAGGGCTGTTTGGAACAATCGTGATGTTCCTTGTGGTTTCCGCCTGCTTGCTCTGTGTCGATTGGCGTATGGGACTTTGCATTGTCCTTCCCGTTCCTGTTGCCGGTGTGATTGTATTTGCCGGAAGAAGGATGCAGCAGAATGCGGAGGAAAAGAATTACGATGCCTATCGTGCCGCTTATGACGGTGTGCAGGAGTATCTTGATGTAGTTTCTGAACTTCGTTCTTCTGGAACGGAGCAGGAATATTTAGCCGGAGTAAGAAAAAAACTGGACAATGTAATTGCGTGTGCATTTCGCAATGAGCTTGTTCCCGGTACAGTAGTTACGCTTGCACAGTTTGTCCTTCGCTTCGGCTGGTGACGGTGTTGCTTGTAGGCGGGGTTTTAATGACACAGGGAAGCCTCTCTGTTAATATGTTCCTGCTTTATCTGCTGATAGCAGGCAGGATTTATGAGCCGTTTGGCTCCTGCTTCATGCTGATGGCTGAAATGTTCTCCGCACTGGTCAGTATCCGCCGGACAAAAGAAATGGAGGCTACTCCGGAACAGACCGGTGCGAATGTCTGCAATAATCAAGGCTTTGATATTGAATTTTCCAATGTGGAATTTTCCTATAAGGATACCCCTGTGTTGAAAGGCGTTTCCTTTGTAGCAAAGCAGGGGGAAATTACTGCGCTTGTAGGACATTCCGGCAGTGGAAAATCAACCGTATCCCGATTGGCAGCCCGCTTTTGGGATGCAGATAAGGGAAAGGTTCTGCTCGGCGGCGTGGATGTAACGACCATAGAGCCGGAGGTGTTGTATCGAAACTACTCCATTGTTTTTCAAGATGTTACCCTGTTTGACAATACCGTAATGGAAAATATCCGGCTTGGTCGGCAAAACGCCACGGATGAGGAAGTGATAAAAGCTGCCAAAGCAGCAAGGTGTGAGGAATTTGTCTCCCGCTTGCCGGAGGGGTATCAAAGCAGAATCGGAGAAAACGGCTGTACCCTTTCCGGTGGCGAACGCCAGCGAATTTCCATCGCCCGTGCGATTTTGAAGGATGCGCCGGTCATTATTCTGGATGAAGCTACCGCATCTATGGATGTAGAAAATGAAAGCATGGTGCAGGAGGCGTTATCTGAACTTCTGCGCGACAAAACTGTACTCGTGATTGCCCACCGTATGCGTACTGTGGCAGGGGCAGACAAAATCGTGGTGCTGGAAGATGGCAAGGTTGCAGAACAGGGCAGACCGGAAGAGTTGATGAAGCATGGTGGTATTTTCAGCAATATGGTAAGGCTGCAGGCGGGAAGCTAATAAGATTATCTGTCATATGTTATTGGTTAAAGGACAAGGCAGCACCCTTTTTGCGTGCACTGCCTTGTCCTTTACTATTGATTTTTGGGAGAAAACCCCCTTGACAAATCTTGTCTCAGAATGCAATCCTTCAGAAGTACGCCATTAATAACGGTGCAGACAGCGATGATCAGGCAGAAAACGACATGACACCGTTCATCAATATTTTCAATGAGTTTTACGCCAAGGACACCAGCAGAAAGATTAGAGCTATTTTTTTCAAAGCAAAGGGACAGGCGTGGAAACCACTCTGTACGAACCCGTCTTACGGTCATGTTAAAGACCCGGAGGATAAGACACATTGGATTGTGAACGAGAAAGCTGCCGAGGTGGTACGGGATATTTTCAGGCTTTGTGTGCAGGGTTATGGTGTGTCACAGATTGCAAATCAGATAACTGAAAGACATATCCTGAATCCGGCCGCACACGCCATGAAGCGTTTTTGTCAAGTACCTTTTTTATATTTATGGATGCTTTTTTTCTGTAGGATATTTTTTTCACTTTTTGGACAAGAAAAAAACAGTAAACCTTTTTTTGATTTACTGTTTCTGTGTTAGTTTTTTTATTAAAAAAAATTGTTTTTTTACAAAAGCTAGGATTTTTTTAGTTATCCCCAATGTGGAATAATCAATTGAAATATAAATGCAACTATGACGGATATTCCTAATTCTAAAACAAATTCTTTTGGCTTTCTATACAAGATTAGAACACCTATTATCCATGTTATAACCTCCATAAGGTCATACATATAAAAGCCTTGTAGGGGATTAAGATTGAAAGCCTGAGCAAATAACACTCCAATAATTGTTCCAGAAAGAACAGTTGCAAAAAAACCCCTTTTTCCTTTTTGCATACCAGCACATGTATGCCATAAAAAAGGATACACAAGCAATCACTACCCATATCATCATATAAGTTTTCGGCAGAAAATCTAAAACATAATTGCAATATAAATAATACCCCATCAGCATACTAATCAAGAACGAAAATGTGTTAATAGATGCTCTCAAAGGAGATTTAGAATAAACTGATATTATTGTTCCAAGCAAAATCCATATAGATAATCTGCCAAAATAATTTACAACATTAAGTTGTTGAAAAATCATTGGGAAATAATTGCTTGCTGTACCATCAATCCATTTCTGAAATACTCCAAGTGCAAACCCAAATAACATGAACCCTACCGTTGCCAATATATATTTTTGAAGTAACACCTTTTTGAGGTATTCTTATTTTTTTCAAGAAATACTTTCATTTTTCTATTCTCCGCCAAATTCAAATTTTTGTTTATATTAAATCTTTATAGCATTTTTTTCACTTAGTATTATAGTTCTAACTCGTTTTTTTCTTTACCTGTGATAGTCGCTTTTTCTTGTTCCTGTAACTGCTCTATACAAGTCTTAACTTTTTTTCTGCTTATTCTACTTCTTCTCGTATCTCTAATATTTGATTGTATAAGCTCTTTTTCTCTTTCTTCAAATTGGCAACTTCTGATTTCCATTTACTGATGGCTAATGTCTTGCTTTCCCCTAATTGCTCTTTCAGATATTTCTTGGCACTTTCAAATAAAATAAGTTCTGCCGTATGCTCGTTATAAAAAAATTTTTCCTGTTTGCTTTTTCTTTGTTTTTGGTATAGGCTTTGTAGATGTCCTTATACTTCAAATATTTTTTTCTGATTGGTCGATGAGTTGTGTTTTTTTCTTCTTTGCCAATTCCTCTTATCCAACTTAACAAGGCTTTTTATTCTTCTTGAGATTTCTCTTAAAAATCATATTTTTGATGTTTGATTTCTCGGTTGATATTCCCTCTATCTGTAGCTATGCCTTTCTTCTCCATTTGGGTTGCTGATACTCCTAAATGAATAGTCGGTATTTGTTCTATGCCTTGTCTTTGATAAGAACGATGATCCACTTTGTCCTGTATGCTGTTTTCTTCAAGATATTTGTTTGTAATGTCTGCCCATGCTTTTTCGCCACTCTTCCGCTTTGTCTTGCTCGTTCCAGTCTGTTGTATTTATTTTTTTCTTGTTTTTGTAATTACCATTTTTTGAGTTTTACCTTTTTCTCCGTTTTTTTATCAAGGATATATTCCTTTTTTGATTTTGCTCCCTATGTTGTATCTTCGTTTAGTGGTCGCATAGTAAGTAAGATATGGCAATGTGGGTTTCCATCATTTTTATCATGTAGAGCAATATCAGCACACATTGGAAATTCGTGTGACAGAACTTAAAGCTCTGATTGCTACCGAAAAGGAAAGCAGTAATGTGGACGGTTTTCTCTCAATCGTAAGGAAATACACGGATATTAAGGAGCTTACCCCGGAACTTATCAGGGAATTCGTAGAGAAGGTCTATGTGTACAAAACTGAACGTGTGGACGGCTTTAAGATACAGCGCATCCGGATAGTGTGGAACTGCATTGGAGAGGTTGTACTTCCACATAAGGAAAAATCCCTTAGTAGCACCGGCTTTGGCTCTGCTTTTTTTTGTTCGATTTTTTCTTGCGCCGATTCTTTCTTTGTTCACTTCTTTTTCATAAAATAGAGATAGTATGGCTTGACTCTATTGTATGAAGGAAGAAGTATCATTAGAATGATAGGAACAGATAGAACAAAATGCATAAGAATTTGTACAGCATACCCGTTGCTTACAGAGTATAGGTAGAACTATAAAGTAAATAGATTTATAAAAGTGTAAGTAAAACAGAAAAAAGTGTAAGTAAAATAGAAAAGAGGAAAAGATTGAGTAAACAGGTATATAGCGGAATAGGTGGTCAGGCTGTAATAGAAGGCATCATGATGAAAAACGGAGAGAAATACTCCGTTGCGGTTCGAAAGCCAAGCGGAGAAATCGACGTTATGGAAAGCGAGTACCTTTCCCTTACGGACAAATATCCTTTTTTGAAGCTCCCCTTTTTAAGAGGAATCATTTCTTTTTACGACTCCATGGCTTTAGGAATGAAATGCTTAAGTCACAGTGCAAGTTTTTATGAGGATGATGAAGGCTCGGAACCGGGAGCTATTGAAAAAGCAATGGGTAAAATCTTTGGCGATAAGCTTGAGCAGGTCTTATCGGCTCTTGTGATGGTCTTCTCCTTTGCTGCTGCAATTTTTTTATTTTTTTGTAGCACTCCCGACCATATTGCTGAATTTCTTAAAGACAGTCCTCCCGATTGCACCGATGCTCGCCTTTTTGGAGGGACTGCTTCGTATCCTCATATTTATTATTTATATCAAGTTGATTTCCGGGGCAAAGGATATCCGGAGGACTTTCGAGTACCATGGGGCGGAGCACAAGTGTATAAACTGTGTGGAGCATGGTCTTGATTTAACCGTGGAAAATGTTCTTCTTTCCTCCAAAGAGCATAAGCGCTGCGGAACGAGCTTTATCGTCTATGTCATGATGATTTCTATTTTCCTCTTTATGTTCTTGCAATTTGACAGTCTGTGGATGAAGGTTTTGGCGCGTCTTCTTCTTATTCCCGTGATTGCCGGCATCAGCTATGAAGTACTTCGCCTTGTGGGCATGGTGGACAATGCCTTAACGCGCATTTTGTTTATCCCCGGTATGTGGATGCAGGGCCTGACGACGAAAGAGCCTGATGCCGAAGAGGTGGAAGTAGCCATTGCTGCTGTGGAAAAGGTCTTTGATTGGAGGGCATTTCAGAGGGAACATTTTTCGGAAAAGCCATAAAGGAAATGCAAGTTTTTGATGAAAAAGTGGATGAAGCTTGATAAAAGTAGCTGAAAAATATCGGGCTTGGGCAATACTCGATACAGAAATTGCCGGAGAGAAGGACAGGGTTTGAGAGAAGACGGGAAAGAAAAAAATGGGAAAGAAAAAAATGGAAAAGAAAAAAAGATGGGAAATAGTCTGAAAGAAGAGTTTTTAAGGAGTCAAGATGAGAAAGGGCAAAGCACTGTCTTTTCTTTTCTTGATTTGGAAAAATATGCTCTTCCGCTCCTGAAAGAAGCCGGTGTAGAAGAGGCAGAGTTGGACTTAAGACTTCTTTTACAGGAAGCCTTTTCTTTGGATACAAAGGATTATCTTTTAGGAAAAAGAGAGGCGGTTTTTACCCTATATAGGAAAAGAGCAGAAGAGAAGCCGGCACTTTCGTCTTCGCGAGTTACCGGAGATTTAGCGCTTTCTTCTTCTGCTGATAAAGAGCCGGATTCCGATCTTAACCGTTTTTTCACCTTTTTGGAAAAACGTCTCCGGCGTATTCCTCTTTCTCAAATTCTTGGCAGGCAGGAGTTCTTCGGCCTTTCTTTCTTGGTCAACGAAAATGTGCTTAGCCCAAGGCAAGATACGGAGTGCATTATGGAGCGCATTTTGGAGGAAGAAGAAAAAAAGGAGGAACTTAGTATCCTGGACCTCTGCACCGGCTCGGGCTGTATCGGTCTCGCCTTGGCAAAGCATTTATATTGCAAAACTGTGCTGCTTCTCGATAAGTCGGATAAAGCGCTGGAAGTCGCAAAAGAGAACTACAGGAGGCTTTTTTTAGAACAGGAAAGTGTCAAAGAAGAATGGCAATGCTCCGTGCTTTCTAGCGGAAGAGAACCGGATTCTAATCGAATAAGAGAGCAAGTGCTTAATCCTTCCGTGCATTTTCTGGAATCGGATCTTTTCGAATCTCTTCCCTCTTATATGGAAGAAAATGGCATTTCCGGCTTTAATATTCTGGTTTCCAATCCGCCCTATATAAGGCGTGATGTAATAGAATCACTCGATGCGGAAGTTGCTCTTCATGAGCCCGTTTTAGCTCTGGACGGAGGGGAGGACGGCCTTGATTTTTATAGAAGCATTGCAAAGGAGGGGAAGCATTTTCTTTTTCCGAGAGGAAGAGTCTATGTGGAAATCGGCTATGACCAAGGGACTAGCGTGAAAGATATTTTCCAAAAAGAAGGCTTTTTAGATGTAGAAGTTTTTCAAGATTACGCGGGACGAGACAGAGGTGTTCGGGGAACTTTTCCATAGAAGCTTGAGGAACGCTTCTGCAGGTGTTCGGGGAACTTTCCGCCTTGACACAAATTAGTCAATCCATTACTATTAGAAAGGTTGTTTTTATGATGTAGGAGAGCATTTTCACTACATGATAAGTCTACAGTTTTGAGGTGCATATCACCTTGAAATAAAAGGTAAATATGGTTTATGCAAAGGATTTGCGTAAGAAAGAGAGGGCATAATGAGCTACTTAGAGATTGAGAAGGTCATTGGAAGAGAGATTATTGACTCCAGAGGAAATCCTACCGTTGAGGCGGAAGTTATCTTAACTGACGGAACGATTGGAAGAGGTACTGCACCGTCAGGCGCTTCCACAGGTGAGTTCGAGGCACTGGAGCTTCGTGATGGAGATAAGTCCCGTTACGGCGGAAAGGGTGTTTCCAAGGCTGTTGAAAATATTAATACGGTAATCAATGATATTTTACTTGGCATGGATCCGATGGATATCTATGCGGTAGACCGTGCAATGATTGAAGCTGACGGAACAAAGGATAAGTCCAAGCTCGGCGCTAACGCTATCCTTGCTGTTTCTATTGCTACCTGCAAGGCTGCAGCAAATGCATTGGATATTCCTCTTTACCGTTTCTTAGGCGGTGTAAACGGAAACCGTCTTCCTGTTCCGATGATGAATATCTTAAACGGTGGAGCACACGCTACCAACTCCGTTGATACTCAGGAGTTTATGATTATGCCGGCAGGCGCTCCTTCCTTCCGAGAGGGACTTCGTTGGTGTACTGAGGTTTTCCACGCTCTCCAGAAGATTTTAAAGGACGAGGGAAATACCACTGCAGTAGGAGACGAGGGTGGTTTCGCACCGAATTTAGCTTCTGATGAAGATACCATTGAGCATATCTTAAAGGCTATCCGTGATGCAGGTTACGAGCCCGGTAAGGATTTCGTTCTGGCTATGGACGCAGCTGCATCCGAGTGGAAGAGCGAAAAGGGTAAGGGCTTCTATCACCAGCCGAAGTCCGGTAAGGATTTCACTTCCGATGAGCTGATTGCTCACTGGAAGTCCTTAGTGGAGAAGTACCCGATTTACTCCATCGAAGATGGTCTTGATGAGGAAGACTGGGAAGGTTGGGAGAAGATGACCAAGGAGCTTGGAGACAAGGTTCAGCTCGTTGGCGATGACCTTTTCGTAACCAATACCGAGAGACTTTCCAAGGGAATTAAGCTTGGATGCGGAAACTCCATCTTGATTAAGTTAAATCAGATTGGTTCCGTTTCCGAGACTTTAGAGGCTATCAAGATGGCTCATAAGGCAGGATACACAGCAATTTCTTCTCACCGTTCCGGAGAGACAGAGGATACCACCATTGCTGACCTTGCAGTAGCTTTAAATACCTGCCAGATCAAGACCGGTGCTCCTTCTCGTTCCGAGAGAGTGGCTAAGTACAACCAGCTTCTTCGTATCGAAGAGGAGCTTGGCGAGGGTGCTTGTTATCCCGGCTTCGGCGCTTTCAACAGAAAGTAATAAGCGATACTTTTCATAAAGAATACCGGGAGAAATCAGAAAGGATTTCTCCCGGTCTTTTTGTCCTATCATTTTTTTCAGGCCTTGTATTCAAGAAGTCTACAGGTACTCATAAAGTATGGTAAAGGATGTATGAGATTTCTGATTTTTTTGTTTAATTATTTTTTAATAAAAATAAAAACTCACATCTTAAATTGAATTTTAAGAAAATAAATGTTAGAATGAAAAAGATTCGTAGAAGCTTTTATAGGAGGTGCCCATGGGATTTTTTGATGAACTTGGAAAGAAGATTTCGGATGCAAGTCAGGATGTAATGCAAAAGGGAAAAGAAATGGCAGATACTGCCAAGTTCAATTCTATGATTCATGACGAAGAAAAGAAGATCACAGCGGTTTACAGCAAGATTGGAAAAAAGTACTTCGAAGATTTTAAGAATGCTCCTGCAGAAGGTTTTAAGGAGCTTGTTGATGAGATTTATGCTGCACAGGCGAAGATTGCCGAGTTTCAGGAGAAGCTGAAGGCTTTGAAGGCTGACGTAGTAGAAAAGGTAGAGAACGCTACGGAGGAAGCAAAGGAAGCTGTAAGCACGACTACGGAGCATGTGGCTGAAGAAGCAAAGAATGTAGCGGCTAAAGGCGCAGAAAAGGTAGAAGAAGCGGCAGCCAAAGTTGAAGATGCTGCAAATGGTGCGGCAGACGCTCTCTCCAAGGAATAGTTTTACCGGAAAAAGTCCAACATGTAATAAACGAAGTTGAACAAGTAAAAATCTTCAGTATGTAAACAGTCAAGTAAGTAAAAACTTAAGTAAGCAAAAAGCAAGTTGTATAGAGTTTCTATATAGAGTGGTGCGGAGAATCCGCACCACTTTTGCATAGGAAACTGATTATAGATTGTCTAATTGCCGGGCTTAATGATTGCTTTATGATAAATCCGCAAAGATTGACTAACGAAAAATCTATGCTAGACTAGAATCGTTATTTTTCGCTTCTTATTGTAAGAAAAAAAGAGGGAGCGAAGTAGTTGAAAATAAAGAAAAAGGAGAGTCCATGGAAAGAAAACCATACTACATCACTACAGCGATTGCCTACGCATCGGGAAAGCCGCATATCGGAAATACTTATGAAATTATCCTTGCGGATGCAATGGCCCGATTCAAACGCTTCGAGGGATATGATGTGTTTTTTATGACCGGAACCGATGAGCATGGACAAAAGATAGAGGGGAAGGCGAAGGAAGCCGGAAAGACTCCGAAGGAGTTTGTCGATGAGGTTGTGGAAGAGATTCAGGGGATTTTCGACCTGATGAATACTTCCTATGATAAATTCATGCGTACAACGGAGCCTTACCATGAGAAACAGGTACAGAAGATGTTCCGGAAGATGTACGAAAAAGGCGATATTTATAAAAGGAAAAATACGAGGGCTGGTATTGTACCCCCTGCGAATCTTTCTGGACGGATTCACAGCTTGTGGATGGAAAGTGTCCGGACTGCGGACGCCCTGTGGAAAAGGCAAGTGAAGACGCTTATTTCTTTAAGATGTCCAAGTATGCGGACCGTTTAATGGAGCATATCGAGTCTCACCCTGAGTTCATTCAGCCGGTTTCCCGTAAGAATGAGATGGTCAATAACTTCCTAAAGCCGGGTCTTCAGGATCTTTGCGTTTCCCGTTCTTCTTTTACCTGGGGAATTCCTGTGGATTTCGATGAGAAAAAAATGTAGTTTATGTGTGGCTCGATGCGCTTACAAACTATATTACCGGTATCGGTTATGACACGGAAGGTGCACACGGTGAGAACTACAAAAAATATTGGCCGGCCGACCTTCACCTTATCGGAAAGGACATCGTCCGCTTCCATACGATTTACTGGCCCATTTTCCTGATGAGCTTGGATGTTCCGCTTCCGAAGCAGGTATTTGGGCACCCTTGGCTTCTTACCGCTGTAGGAAAGGCTGAAGAGGGCGCAAAGATGTCCAAGTCCAGAGGTAATGTAATCTATGCGGACGACCTCGTTCGTCTCTTTGGTGTAGATGCGGTGCGTTTCTTTGTTCTTCACGAGATGCCTTTTTGAAAATGACGGCGTAATCTCCCGGGAGCTTATGGTAGAGCGCTATAATTCCCAGCTTGCCAATATTTTAGGAAATCTTGTAAAGCGTACCATTGCCATGAGCAATAAGTACTTCGAGGGTATTGTAGAAAAAACTTCTGCTGTAGATCCGGTGGATGAGGATTTAAAGAATACGGTGCTGTCTCAAGCGAAGCTTGCCGTAGAAAAGATGGAAGAGCACAGAGTAGCTGACGCACTTACTGCCATTTTTTTGAGATATTCAGACGCTCCAACAAATATATTGATGAGACAGAGCCATGGGTTTTTGGCAAGAGAAGAGGAGCTTGCTCCGCGCCTTAAGACTGTGCTTTTACAATTTGACGGAATCGATTGTTATAGGGGCTTCTCTGTTGGAGAGCTTTATGCCAAACACGGCAAAGACGATTTTGGAAGAGCTTGCGACAGAAAAAGAGAGCCTTTGAGCAACTTGATCAGTTTGGTCTTTATCCGTCCGGTACAAAGGTTTCCGAGAATCCTTCGACCTTATTTGACAGAAAGGACTGGAAGGAAATCGAGAAGGAAGTGGAAAAAGATTACGGAAGAGCAGATTCGTAAGGCTTCTTTAGAAGAGGAGAAGCTGGGGAATAAAGGCGGAGAAAAATCCTCTGCAACGGAGTCTGTAGTGGAAGGCGATGCTCCAAAGGATGCCCATCCTGTTGTGATTCCTTATAAAGAGGAAGTGAGTTATGAGGATTTTGAAAAGCTGGATTTCCGTATCGGAAAAAAATTCTTCATGCGGAAGAAGTAAAAGAAGTCCAAGAAGCTTCTGCTCTTTAAGGTGCAAATCGGAGAGGAAGTTCGCCAGATTCTTTCCGGTATTAAGTCTGCCTACAATCCGGAGGATTTAGTCGGAAAGAAAGTCATGGTGCTTGTAAACTTAAAGCCCAGAATGATTGCCGGCTATGAGTCGCAGGGTATGCTTCTGTCTGCTGCCTTTGAAGAGAATGGAGAAGAGATTTTATCTCTTATGACCTCCTTGCGGGATATGCCTGCAGGAGCGGATATTGCATAATATGACTGCATTTACGGCATTGGATACAAAGAAAAAAGGGGGAGGAGTTTCAGCGGATTTGCTGAAGCTTCTTGCCCTTGTTTCCATGACGATAGATCATTATGCCGCCATTGTGATTTACAATGGAAATCTCTACGGTTTCTCTACGGAATACCATGAAATGGCGATTGCCACCGCCGAGGGAAAAAGGCTGATGCAGCTGTATCACATTTTCCGAACCATCGGAAGACTTGCATTTCCGATTTTTGCATTTCTTTTGACTGAAGGCTTTATTCATACGAAAAACAGGAAGAAATATTTTCTCCGAATCCTTCTTATGGCTGTATTCTCAGAGGTACCCTTTGATCTTTGTCTTTATAATCAATGGTATAATTTTTTTCGGCACAAAACATCAGGGTTTACCTTGGCTTTTTGGAGTTACAACGATGTATCTCATGAAAAGACTTCGCAGAGAGCCACTTCTAAAGTGGGGAAGTGTAGCTTTCTGTGCTGCATTAGCGGAGCTTCTTCGCTGTGATTATGGAGCTCTCGGAATCTTGCTTATTGCATTTCTATATAATTTCCGAAAGGAGAAGGCACTTCAGATTGCTTCCGGCGTATTTTTCTCGATCATACTGTCTTTGGCTGATTTTGGGGCTGCGGCACTCAGTTTTGTTCCTATATTTTTCTACAATGGAGAAAAGGGTCGTCTTCCTCTGGGGAGATTCTTCTATTTATACTATCCTTTGCACCTGACACTGTTTTATCTTTTGATTTACTTTGGGGCAAAGATTACAGCCTAGGATTTTATGATACATACTATTTGAAATTTTTCTTTTCGCCGAAATATATTCTGGAATAGGAAGCAAACAGAATTAGCGGCAAAACGCCAAAAGCGCAGGAAAAAGCGAAATAGAAGTAGTAGGGAGAAGAAGATGATATTTGACACACATTGTCATTACAATGACGAATCCTTTGATTCGGATAGAAATGACTTATTAAAAGGGCTTCCCGGAGATGGGGTAGACCGGATTTGTGAAATCGGCTACAATTTGGAAAGTTCCGAAAAAGCAGTATATTTGGCAAAACAATATAAGGGCACAGGCCTTTCTGTTTACAGTGCTGTGGGTTTTCATCCGGAAAATGCGGATGAATTGAATCCGGATGCTTTACAAAAGCTGGAAGAGCTGAGTCACTCCGAATCTGTAGTTGCCATTGGAGAAATCGGCTTAGATTATTATAGATTGGATAAACGTAGTCCTGTAGAAAAAGAGCAGGATGAAGAAAAGAAAAAAAGGGGAGAAGAAGTCTTTGAAGACTTTGATCCGGAACCTGCAGTACAGAAGGAATGTTTTATCACGATGATTGAGCTTGCAAAGAAGAGAAATCTTCCGATTGTGATTCATTCCCGGGATGCGGCACTGGACAGTTTTCGTATAGTAAGAGACCATAAGGCCTATATAAACGGCGGAATTGTGCATTGCTTTCCTATCCTTTAGAGGTGGCAAAGGACTTTGTCTCTCTAGATATGATGATTGGGATTGGCGGAGTGCTGACCTTTACCAACGCCAAAAAGCTGAAGCAGGTTGCAGAGGAGATTCCTTTAGAGCATATTGTGCTCGAAACAGACTGTCCTTATATGGCTCCTGTTCCGGTACGAGGCAGCAGAAATTATTCGGGAAATCTTCGTTACGTAGCAGAGCTTCTTGCAAATTTAAAGGGAATATCCGTAGAAGAAGTGATTCGTAAGACGGAAGAGAATGGAAAGAAAGTCTACAGGATAAAGTAATTGAGCTTTAAACAATAAAAAACTTCGGGAACTCCACCCAGGATTACCCACGGCACATGAAAGGTTTACCTTAGTGCTGCTATGTTCCCATCCTGACACGGTTCGGTATCTCCCATTGCGTGGGGCCCAAGCTTCATTGCCCCCGAAGCAGTAGAAGTATAACGGATTTTTCATGGCTTTGCAAGTCTATGCAGCATTGTCCTGCTTCATAGGACATGGAAGATATATCAGACATCGGGTTGACAACTTGGAATAAATCAAGAGTAAGAAGGGATTATGCAATTTTCAGAAATGATATTTGTGGGGGCATTTCTACCCCTGTTTCTATTTTTTTCTTTCATCAGAAAAGACATTAAAGGGAAAAATACGGTTTTTCTCTTCTTTTCGATTGTTTTTCTGCTTTTTCAGGGTTTGATTTCCCTCGGCATCCTGTTGGTGTTGAGCCTATTTAGCTTTTATGCAGCGAAACATTTGAAGACGGAGAAGAAATTCCTTTTTCCCTGTGTTATTTCTCTTCTTTTGCTTCCGCTTCTCTTTTTTAAATACAGTGCATTCCTAGCTTTTCTTCCGCCATGGATAAAAGGCATTATGCCCTTTGGTATTTCTTTTTACAGCTTTCGTCTGATTTCTTATTTAGTGGATTGTAAGGAAGGAATGGATCCGGAAGAAAATTTCTTTCATTTTGCCATATATGCTTTTGCTTTTCCAATCATTTCGCAGGGACCGATCCTTCGATATAAAGAGATGCGAGAAGAAATCATATCGAGGGAAAGTAATTTCACTCACCTTTCCCGGGGGCTATTCCGCTTTTCTTTCGGTTTATGGAAGAAACTGATTTTGGCAGATGAGCTTGGGAAGCTTTCCGCTTCTTTCCTTCCTATGGAGAGATTGACCGGCTTGGCAGTGCAGGGAAGCAATGCGCCTTCTTTCTTGGCAGTATTTTTTTCGAGTCTTGCTTTTATGCTGCAGATTTATATCGATTTTTCCGCCTATACGGATATGGCAATCGGCATAGGGGAAATGGTTGGTTTCAGTATTCCGGAGAACTTCCATTACCCGTATGAAGCAAGAAGTATACGAGACTTTTGGCGTCGCTGGCATATTTCCCTTTCCTGTTTCTTCAGGGATTATATCTATATTCCTTTAGGAGGAAATCGTCTTTCCTTTGGAAGAAGGGTATTGAACCTCCTTGTGATTTGGATTCTTACCGGAATGTGGCATGGGGCAACGGCAAACTTCGTTCTTTGGGGTTTGTATTATTTTTCTTATTATTGTCCTGGAACTGCTTGGCAAGCATCTAATTCATAGATTGCCTTTTTCGGCATCCTGTGTTGCAACACATCTATACCCCTTGCTGTTGTTTTTCATTTCCTGGATTTTTCTTCCGCTATTCGAATTTCACGGCTTTAAAAAAATGTGCTAAGGAGTCTTTTCTTATTGAATGGAAATGCCCTTTCTGACGGAAGAACTTTGATTCTTTTCCGAAATCATATCTTTCTTTTCCTTTTTGCCATTCTTTTTTCCACCAGTATTTTTAAGAAGCTGGATATCTTTTGTGAGGATTTAATGCTTCGCGGACGCATCCGAAAAGAGAAAAAAGGAAAGAGAGAAGAGGAAGGCTTCTACGGCATGGAGGATGACGAGGACGATTCTGCAGAAGAGTATACTGTGCCGGAATCTACAGGAGAGTTAGCTGCAGGGGAAATAGTTGCAGAGGAGATGGCTACAGAGGAAATAGCTGCAGGGGAGATGGTTGTAGAGGCAATACCTGCAGGGGCAATTCCTGCAGAGAATACAAGTGAAAATGAAGAGTCCGGTCTTTCGGAGGAAGAACTGAAACGGCATAGTCTCGCACTAAAGAAGATTCAAAGAAGAACCAAGTGGACGATTTTCTTCTTGGACAATGGGGAGAGGATTTATTATGTTGTAAAATTATTGCTTGCTTTACTTGCTTTGTGTATTTCTTTTGCGGCAATGGCGGGACAGAGCTATACCCCATTTTTATACAATCAGTTCTAAAATTGTTTTTCAGTAGGAGTAGTAGGAGGTAGAGGATGAATTGGAATAAGGAGAAGGGAACAATTTATGAAGCGCTTACAGCTTCTGTCATATTGCTCTTTTTCCTATGTGTTTTTGTTCTCGGAATAGCGCTTCCCTTACGAAAAAGCTATTCCGATGAGGAGAAAAGAGAGCTGAAACACTTTCCGACTTTTTCTGTTCAGGCGGCATTAAATGGACAATATTTTAAGGACATTTCAACCTGGTACCAGGACAGTTATCCCGGAAAAGAAGAGTGGCTTTCTCTTTCCGGCAAGGTGCAAGCTCTTTATGGTTTTCAGGGAGATGTATTGTATGGAGAGGGAAAAAAATGTAGCGGAGAGCATTCCGGAAACAGGTGAAATTGCTGAAACCTTTGCAATAGAAAAGATAGAAGAAACAAGTCTCATTTCGAATGAAAGGGAAGTAAAAGGAAGCGAAGAGGAGGAAAACTCCAATTCGAATTCTTCAGAGCAGGCGGCATCTTCAGATAAAAAACAAGAGCAAAATTTTGAAACGGATGCGGCAGGGAATCTGGAAATACAAAAAGCTGATGCCGATATTACTCTACAGGGTGAAACAGTGGGAAGTCTGTATTTAAGTGGAAAGGAGGCTTTTGAACTCTACTATTTCAGTGAAAAAGGAGTAAGAAGCTATGCCTCTCTTTTGAATACCGTGAAAAGCTTGTATCCTAATCTGGAAATCAGTACTTTGATTGCACCAAATTCTTTTGGTATCCTTTTGGAGCCGGAGACGCAGGAAAAGTTGGCTTCTTCCGGAATGGATCAGGCCATTTCTTACACATACAGCCTGATGAATACAAAGATCCATACCATAGATGCTTTCAAAACCCTCTCCGAGCATAAAAAGGATTACATCTATTTCCGTACAGATCATCACTGGACCCAGCTTGGGGCATACTATGCCTATGCAGAGTTTTGCAAGGAAAGAGGATTCACTCCTAGGCCTTTGGAGAGTTTTACCAAGGCAGAGTATAAGGATTTTTACGGTACCTTTTATTTTTATATGAACCGTCCCGAGGCAATGAAAGGAAATCCCGATACGGTTTTTGCTTATACCGGAGAAGTCAATGATATGCGTTTTTTGGATGCTTCCGGAAAGGAATTTTCTGCGTATCTCATTAATGATGCGGAACAGATGCTTCCGGGAAATAAATACAACTGCTTTATGCTGGGGGACCATCCTTATGCGGAAATTCACAATGAAAATGGAGAGAAGAATCTGATTGTAATTAAAGATTCCTACGGAAATGCGATTGTTCCCTTTTTGGCCCAGAACTATAAAAATATTTATGTGATTGACTACAGATATTATGATAAAAAATTACCGGAATTGATAGCGGAGAAGGAAATTAATGAAATTTTATTTGTCAACAATGTGATGGGAGTGGGAGAAAGTCTGTCTGCCAAAATGATGGCCTTGTTCCGCTAAATGATGGTCTTGTTCCGCTAATGTCGTTGACACATGTTTTCCGATACTTTAGAATAGATTTGTTATGATGATGAATATGGAATCCGTAAATTTCGCAAGAAAATATTTGCCTCACATATTTGTACATTAACAAAGGAATATCGAAGGAGGTAGTAACAGTGAACCAGCCATTGGCAATAGCCATTACCGTGATAGTGGCAGCTGTGGTAGGGGTCATCATGTTTATCCTCGGACAGAATAAAGAGCGGTCTATTTATGCAAAAACGGTAGGAAGTGCCGAGGAAAAGTCCAGAGAGATTATTGATGATGCCATCAGAACAGCAGAGAATAAGAAGAGAGAAGCCTTACTGGAAGCGAAAGAAGAAGCTTTAAAGGCGAAGAATGATCTGGATAAGGAACTGAAGGACAGAAGAAAAAGAAGTTACCGAATTAGAGAGAAGAATTTTTAAAAAAAGAGAGGAAAGCTCGGAGAAGAAGGCTGCCACTTTAGAGAGAAAAAGAAGCAGAACTTTCAAGAAAAGAGGAGGGACTGCAGGCCAAAGAAGGAGAACTTGAGCAATTACACAATCAGAAGTTAACAGAATTGGAAAAGGGTTTCCGGGCTTACCAGGGGACCGAGGCCAAGCAGGAACTTTTGATTTCCGTGGAAGACAGTATAAAGCACGATACCGCTTTTGATTATCAGAGAATATGATGCCAGAGCGAAAGAAGAAGCGGAGAGGACGGCCAGAGAATATATTGTGGAAGCCATCCAGCGATGTGCGGCGGACCAGGTAACGGAATCCACCGTTTCTGTTGTGCAACTTCCCAATGATGAAATGAAAGGACGAATTATCGGACGTGAAGGAAGAAATATTCGTACTTTGGAACAACTTACAGGAGTAGAGCTGATTGTAGATGATACACCGGAGGCTGTTGTTCTTTCCGGTTTTGATCCTGTGCGTAGAGAGGTTGCCAGGATTGCGCTGGAGAAGTTGATTGTGGACGGACGTATTCACCCGGCTAGAATCGAAGAGGTAGTAGAGAAGAGTAGAAAAGAAGTAAACGATACCATAAAGGAAGAGGGAGAATCAGCTACGTTAGAGCTGGGACTTCACGGAATTCATCCGGAACTTATTTTTCCTTTTTGGGAAGGATGAAGTTCCGTACTTCTTTCGGACAGAATGCCTTACAGCATTCCATGGAAGTGGCGCAGATATCCGGTCTTTTGGCGCAGGAGTTGGGACTCGATACACGTCTTGCAAAGCGTGCAGGTCTGCTTCATGATATCGGAAAGGCGATCGACCACGAGGTGGAAGGAAGCCACGTTGACTTGGGAATTGAGCTTTGTCAAAAGTATCATGAGCCGGAAGTGGTGATCAATGCGGTAGCATCCCATCACGGAGGAACGGAGCCTACATCCATGATTTCCTTTATAGTGGCGGCCGCAGATGCAATTTCTGCAGCAAGACCGGGCGCAAGAAGAAAGTCTTTAGAGACTTATACCAATCGTTTGAAGGAGCTGGAAGAGATTGCCAACTCTTATCAGGGAGTGGAAAAGTCCTTTGCTGTACAGGCAGGACGTGAGGTACGAATCATGGTTGTCCCGGAAGAGGTCAGCGATGACGATATGACTATTATGGCAAGAAACATTTCTCAGCAGATTCAGGACCAGATGCAGTATCCGGGTGTGATTAAGGTGAATATTATCAGAGAGTCGAGAGCGGTAGATTACGCGAAGTAAGAGCTTTGGGCTTTCCTACATTATGGTTAAAAGTAGAACGGCACAAAGTCTAAAAGGGCTTTGTGCCGAATTTTCATAAGAGGTAAGAAATGGAAGAAAAGAGTAGAAAGGGTAGAAGGAGAGGAACAAAAAAACGTTCCATCCTGGGTTTTTTTGTTAAATTCTTCTTATCTGTAACTGCATTATTGACAATTCTCTCTATTTTGGGTTTTGTCTTTTTTATACAACCGGAATTGAGCCGGCTTCGTGGAATCGCTTATGATAAGCTTGCCGGAAGCAATTTACGTGACTTGACCAAACGCTCTGATACAGTGGTTTGGACTATGAGGGAAAAACGCTGGGAACTATCAATGCCGGGCATTTTGTCTACGTTACGATTGATCAGATTTCTCCCAATCTGCAGCGCGCCTATATTGCCCAGGAAGATAGAAAATTCTTAAGTCACAACGGAGTGGATTATAAGGCTACTTTAAGGGCTTTTTTACAGCTGGTAAAAAATAAGGGAAAGATTACACAAGGCGGATCCACCATTACCCAGCAGGTGGTTAAGAATACATATTTAAGTGCAGAACGAACCTATACCCGTAAAATAGTGGAAATTATCCTGGCGCAAGAATTGGAAAAGCGCTATTCCAAAGCGGATATCATGGAAATTTATTGCAATACGAATTTCTATGGAAATAACTGCTATGGGGTGGAGGCTGCCAGTCAGTTTTATTTTGATAAGGCAGCCAAAGACTTGAGTATAGAAGAGGCAGCAACGCTGGCAGGAATATCCAATGCTCCTACTCGTTATGACCCCCTGCGTCATCCCGATAGAGCACTAAAAAAACGAAATCAGGTATTAAAATCAATGGAAACCGTAGGATATCTTACGGAAGAAGAATACGGACAGTTGATTAATGCGGAACTGACAATTTCTAAGAATACACAAAAATCAACAGATGAGGACTATCTTAGCGCCTATGCCTTATACTCGGCAACGATTCGCATGATGGAGGTAAATCAGTTTCCTTTTACCTATCATTTTGCAGAACAGACGGAGAAAGAAAATTATCAGGAACAGTACGAGGAAAGCTATGCGTATTACAATCGGGAACTTCGTGCAGGGGGATATACAATTTATACTTCTTTGAATCCCTGAGATACAGGCGAAGGCACAGGAGATTGTAGATGAGAGTCTTTCAAGTTCCAGGGAAGTGCAGGAAAACGGTAAGTTCTCCATGCAGGGAGCGGCTGTCATTGTTGATAATAAAAAGCGGATATGTGGTGGCAACCATTGGAGGTAGAGGAACCGAAGATAAGTATAATCGTGCTTATCTGAGTTTCCGTCAACCGGGCTCTGCCATTAAGCCCTTACTGGATTATGCGCCTGCATTGGATCTTGGCGTATTTCGTGCTGCAAGCTTGATTGACGACCATAAGTGGGAAGACGGTCCTTCCAATTCGGGAGGGAACTACCACGGAGAAGTGACCATTAGGGAGGCAACCAATCGCTCCTTAAATACGGTTGCTTGGCAGGTTTTAGAGGCAGTGGGCATTAAAAATGGACTTGCCTATTTGGAAAATATGCATTTTCTGGGAATCAGTCTTAGAGACTATGATGCGTTAGCTGTATCTATAGGCGGTTTTACCCATGGTCTTCGTATTGTAGACATGGCAAAGGGATATTCCACCTTGGCAAATGGTGGAGTCTATGATGGAAAGAGCTGCATCTTAAAAAAATTGAATCGGAGAAGGACGGTATTGTTGCAGATGAGAACAGTCTGCAAAAGTACGCAGGTATTTAGTGAAGATACTGCCTTTATTATGACCGATATCCTGAAAGGGACCATGAATACAGAGTATGGAACCGGACGAGGTCTCCAGCTGAAAAACAAAATGCCTGCAGCGGGTAAAACGGGAACCAGTAATGGTTCGAAGGATACCTGGTTCTGCGGTTATACGAAGTATTACAGTATGGCAGTCTGGGTGGGGCATGATATACCGGTGGAAATGCCGGGTATATACGGTGCAACTTACGCAGGAAAGATTTGGAAGAATGTGATGGACAGCATTCATGAAGGGCTTCCCGCAGAAGATTGGGTAAAACCGGATACAGTGGAAATGGTCACAGATGAACAAAGCGGATTAACGGATTATGTTTCTTTAAGTACTAAGAAAAAGGGGAAGAAAGTCAGAAAAAGAGAAGAGAAGGAAAATAAACAAAGCATAATAAAAAGATTTGGAAAGATATGAGAATCTGAGGATTGCAAGTCTTGAGGATGTCTTTACGGCTCGAGCTCTCTTCTCTGAGATTCGTGAGCTCTTAAATGATATTTCTGATGAGAAATTCAAGGCAGAATACCAAGAGAAGCTCTTTGTAAAGCAGAAAGAATTCCTGAAAATTGAAGAGGAATGGGCAGATGAGATTGACGAGTATTTAAAAAATCAGGAAGAGGAATCCAGCAAGCAGGAGTCCTTGGAAGAGAGTAAAGTAAAAGAGTCGGAGGATAAGATTTCCCGAAATATAAATAGAGAGGCCTTCCTTTCCGCTCTTACCGCTTTACAGAGTCTGGAATACCAGGATGGAGACACGGAGGCACTTATTGCCGATGCAATAGAGCGCTTAAAAGAACTGAGCGGTACAGAAGATTATTCCTCTCTCAGCCAACAGCTGGAGAGAGCGATCAATAGAGTGCGAAAGCTTCCCGCAAGAAGTTCCGACAGCGGTAGTACGGGAGGCGGATCTCCCTTTTATAATGGACCGGGAGAAGGTAATTTCCCCGGGGAAGCGGATAGTGAAAATGGACCGGGTGTAAGTCCATAATGTAAATCCATATTGTAAATATTGAAGAAGGAGTGAAATGGGAGCATACAGACTGGAAGCTGCTTGTAAGGATTACCTTTGGGGTGGAGAAAACTTAAAGAGTCGATATCATATCCCCTACTCCGGTACACCGCTTGCAGAGGCATGGATGCTTTCCTGCCATAAGGATGGAGAGAGTTTGCTTTTAGCGGAAAAATCATTATTGGATGGGGAAAAGGAGAGCTTATCCCTATTTTTTTGGCGAGACATCCCGAAGCATTGGGAACAAAGGAAAAGCGTTTTCTCATTTTTCCAATGCTGATTAAATTGATCGATGCAAAGCTTCCTCTTTCCGTTCAGGTTCATCCGGATGATGAGTATGCGCTAAGATACGAGGGACAGCTCGGTAAGACGGAAATGTGGATTATCCCGGAAAGAGAAGAAGGGGCATTTCTTTATTTCGGTTTTTAAAGAGGACTACAGTAAGGAAGAAATAAAACAAGCTATTGAAGGGAAATACCTCACGGAATTGCTTTAGAAAGGTCCCAGTTGAACGGGGTGATGTGTTTTTTTATCGAGGCAGGAACCGTGCATGCTATCGGAGCGGGAATTCTCCTTGCTGAAGTACAGGAAAACTCTAATCTAACCTACCGGGTCTATGATTATGGACGAAAGGATAAAGAGGGGAAAGAAAGAGAATTACATATTGAGAAAGCACTGGAAGTGATGCATACTGGAAGCGCTGTCTTCACCACTGCTCAAGTTACTTTGGAAAATGTAAGATGCAGCATTTTTTCCGACAAGGTAAAAAAACAGGAGGAGCATAAGCTTTCTGAACTGGAGCGCCTTGGATCTTGTAAGTATTTTACGGTAGAGCGATTGCATACTGCTTTGACAAAAACATATAAGAGAAGAGTGGAAGAAGATAGTTTTCTGTTTGCCATGCTTGTGGATGGACAAGGAATGATTAGTTGGAAAAATATGGCAGAATTGCAAAATGCCCTTCATTCTGTTAAAGCGGAAAAAGGAAATGGATTTTTTATTCCCGCGGGAAGCGGAGATATTGAATTTTCCGGAGAGGGAGAGTGGTTACTCAGTTTTTTGGAATAATAAATAGACATCAGAGGGAGCGTTTTTATGAAATTCAATATTAAAGAATTACTTGTATTGGCTTTAATGACTGCAGTCATGGCAGTTTTATCACCGATTTCCATACCCATAGGCCCGGTACCAATTTCGCTAGGTACCTTTGCGGTTTGCTTAACGGTTGCCGTACTCGGAAGAAAGATGGGGACCGTATCGTATTTGCTTTACCTGCTACTCGGATTAATCGGTCTTCCGGTTTTTCCAATTACGGAGCAGGACTGGGAAAAGCTCTTAGGGCCAACCGGCGGCTATCTTTTTGGAATGCTTTTTTTAAGTATTGTGGGAGGCTTTGGTCTGGAGCATTTCCCCGGTCTCTTTGCAGTACAATATTTCTTTTTCCTGCTGGGGATAGCACTCTGCTATCTGTTTGGAACCTTGTGGCTTGCCAAAGTTCTTTCTCTGGATATTGCTAAAAGCGGTATCGCTTGGGGTTCTTCCCTTTATTATTCCGGATTGCATCAAGGTATTTATTGCTTTGAAACTGGGGAAGAAGCTGAGGCTTGCAGTAAGGGTATGGAAAAATATAGAAAAATATATACGGAAAGAATATATAGAAAACCATATATAAAAATATATAGAAAAAGATATAGAGAAAGATATAGAAAATACATATAGAAAGTACATATAGAAATATATAGAAAATATATCGAGAAAGATATGGAAAACCAATAGGATAGAACGGAGTAAGGATGGCGGAACGTTTTGAAAGAACAGAACTTTTACTGGGAAGAGAAGCCATGGAGAAACTGAAAGCCTCTAAGGTCATTGTTTTTTTGGTATCGGCGGAGTGGGAGGCTATGCCGTGGAAGCAATGGCAAGAAGCGGTATTGGAAGAATTGATCTGGTAGATAATGATTTGGTCAGCATAAGCAATATAAACAGACAGATTATTGCAACAGATGAAACAGTGGGAAAAATCCAAAAGTGGAAGTGATGGAGAAGAGAATCCATAGCATCAATCCGGACTGTGAAGTGCATTGTTTTTCAATGCTTTTTATTTACCGGAAAAACAAGGAGGAATTCCATTTCTCCGACTATGATTATGTTATTGATGCAGTGGACACGGTAACGGCAAAGCTTAGTTTAATTGCAGAGGCCCATCGTCTGAATGTTCCGATTGTGAGTGCTATGGGAGCAGGCAATAAACTGGATCCGACAGCCTTTAAAGTAACAGATATTTATAAAACGAAAGTTTGTCCCTTGGCAAAAGTTATGCGAAGAGAGTGCAAAAAACGTGGGATTGAGACTCTGAAAGTTGTGTATTCCGAGGAAGAACCTACGCGTCCCCAAAAAACAGAGAGCGAGAAGCCGGATAGACTGTGTGCGTCCGGTTCAGAAGAAGTGCAGGGTATAACAACAAGACGGGATACCCCCGGTTCTATCTCTTTTGTTCCCCCGGTTTGTGGGTTTATATTGGCTGGGGAAGTTATCAAAGATTTGCTCCGGAAAAATTTATAAAATTGCTATCCGAGCATTATAGCTCCTTATTTTCCGCCGACATTTCGACGAAGTTCTATTAGACGTAGTTGGGAATTTGGGGAGTAGTGATGGAGCGAGTTCATAACGATGGACGGGAAAGAAGGGAATCCGCAGTTATACGCACTCCAAGAAGGAGAAGAAGAACCTTGCCCGTTTAGAGCTGGAAAAGCATATCGAATCCCATATTGAAGAAGCTATCGCCGAAAAGCAGGTAAAAGTATATCTGCAAGCCAATGTGCGTGGCTTAACCCAGAGAGTGTGTGGCGCTGAAGCACTCTCTCGTTGGATTGACCCCAAATACGGAATGATTTATCCGGTGATTTTATTCCTGTACTGGAAAGAACACTGAAAATACATCTTTTGGATCTCTATGTTTTCTGTGAAATATGTAAAATTCTGGGAGAAAGGTTGGAAAGAAAGGAAACGATATTTCCAATTTCTTTAAATTTTTCACGCCTGGATTTCAATATCGGAGATTTTTTGGACCAGCTGGAAGCCATAGTGGAACAATACCATGTACCTAAGTCTTTACTGCATATTGAAGTGACGGAATCTGTGGTTATGCACAATGAAGGCTATATGAAGTATGTAGTAAAGAAGCTGCATGAACTGGGATATCAGGTATGGATGGATGATTTCGGCTCAGGCTATTCCTCCTTAAATTTGTTGAAGGACTTTGAATTTGATACTTTTAAAATAGATATGCGATTCCTAAGTGATATGGGAAAGAAATCGCTAATCATTATCTACTCTATTTTATATATGGCGAAGGAAATCGGCATACACACAGTTGCAGAAGGCGTAGAAACAGAGGAACAATTTCGTTTTCTGAGGCAAGCAGGTTGTGAGCGTATGCAAGGCTATTATTTTGGAAGACCGGAACCAATGGAAAACTGGCTTTCGGATTTAATTAAAACAAATGGAGTGGAAAGCAGAAAAGAAGATTATCTCTTTGATCAGGTTGGACTGGTAAATATTATAAGTCCGACTCCGTTTATATTGGAGCGCTTGGATGATTCCCCTAATATTTATGGATTTGAAACGGTCATTCCTATAGCGGTTGTTCTGAGACGGCAGGAAAGATATGTCATTTAAAATTTACAGAACCTTATCGGGATAATCTTTTGGATTTAGGCTATGCAGGAACCCATGATTTCCAAGATGCCTTAAATAACCGAAAAGTTTTACTGGCAGAAAAAATACGGGATATTATGAGGATTGCGAGAGAATCCATGGAAGTGGAATCGATGGACTTTATTTCTTCCGGAAAGCATTGTCACCTGCAGGCTAGACTTGTGACCAGTATGGATGAGTGCTATATCTATTTGATTCGGATTGATGTTTTGACCAATAACCGTGTATTCCGAAAGATTAAAGACATGAATGATACTTTAAGCACACTGTATTCCGTCTATGACATGGTGGTTCTATTGAACCTAAGGAACAATACCTTGTTACCGGTGTATATGTGTGAATTGTTCGACAGGCTTGAGGAAAGTGAAAACATTTCTGCTGAAATCAGCAAGTATGTCCAAAAAAATGTGCATCCGGAAGACAGGGAGCGTTGCTGGGCATTTTTAAATCCTGCTGATATGTGGGAAAGATTGGAAAATGAGAATGAAGGATTTTTGTTATCCTACTTTAGAGGTAGAAATAAACACAGTAGATTTGTTTGGAAACGCTTTGTTTTGGTTCGCTCCTATGATATAGGAGAAGAAGAGAAAGCAGTGCTCGGCATCCATGCTTTAAGTATGGATAAATTATCTATGCTCCTCCGGGAAAGTAAACCCTTCTTGTCCGATGATTTTAAGGGAGAAGCGGGAGATGAGTTGAGTTTTTTTAAGTAGAATAAAACCTAGGAAGCTTTTTTGTTTATTGAATTTTTTGTAGAAAAAAACAGTGACAGAAAGTCCAGTGAAGCATAGAGTAAAATCGCTGTTTCAATCAGTATAAGGAAGGGAAGATAGTCGTAAAGCATGGACGAACCCTTCCATAGATAAAGTGAAACGGGAAAGGCTATCATAAGGAAAAGACAAAGAAGGATTTTTCTAAGTCCCTGTTTTTGTATCTTTTTTCCTTTCACTCGTTTTACTTCTTGCATTAGATAACGAGAGTCATCCGCAGGACCTATGGTATCTCGTTTTTCCCTTTTTTTGAAAATATTTTTAAAGTTGAAGGCAGTTTTTGTTTCTGTTTTTACTCCGTCCATCAAATCCTCGCTTATAGGGGAGGTATTATCTTTATGCTCTGAAAAGGAAGTAGCTTCATCTTTATATCGAGAAAGGCTGTCTTCGTGTTCTTTTATACTCATCATGTAGTCCGTGTATTTACAATCGGATAAATCCAGTTCCTGAAAAGGAGTTTTCTGCTTACTTCCAAGGGGATTTGGAGGGATATTTTCTACATTGGTATTACACATGCTTGTTCCGGGAAGATTTTCACATTTTTCTATCGAGCCATTTTTAAGAATGGATTCTTTGGGATATAAACCGGCTTGTGCTGTTTTTTCGAGAGCGGCTATTCTGTAAAGAGGAGTAGAGTTACTTGTTTTTTCCTTTTGAGAATATAGGACTTGTAAGATGGATTTAATCTGCAGGTTTTCCTTTTTCTTTATTTGCTGGAGTCTATAGGCAGAAAGAATCGCATTCTCATCATAATCATCAATATGGTCAAAGATAAAATCAATCAAATTTTTGATTTCTGTATCCGTGCTTACGGAAGCGGAGGGAACCAAAGGAAATAGAAAGCAATTATTTTCATCATCATAGACGATTTCCTCTAAATCTAAGCCTAGAATCTCCGGGGAAAGAAGATATTCTTCCAGCTGTAATAAAGTATTGTGAATGGACTCGAAAAGACTGACTATATGTATCAGGTTCATTTTATTTTCTGCGAAAAAATCTACCATTCTTTCGTGGTTGGAGAAATTATACTGAAAAATGGTATCCTTTTCTTCTTGAATTAAACGAAAGGGAAGAGTTCCCGGGATAAGACATTGTTGAATGATTTTTTGCTCATGGCTTTTTTCTTTCCACTCCATCCCATGAAGATAGAGGTAGCTGTGTGTAAGATCTTTTTCTATTCTCAGAAGATTTCGGGACATGGTTTATCCTTTCTTGTTCTAAAGTTTAAGGGGAAACAATATAGGGGGAACTATATTGAGGAAATATAAAGAGAAGAAATAAAGAGAAGCAATATATAGGGAGAACAAACAGAGGAAAGATACAGAGGAATCTACAAGGGAAAATATAAATGGAGATTGGATAGGGATAAGTATAAAGATATTTATGGAACAGAAAGTTCTTTTCCTTCAGATTCAGTTTGTGTTGTGTCCATTTTTGCCTTTTTTCGAAGCAGTAAATCTTCTGCTACCGAGAAATAGCGGGTATACAGTTCCGCTTTAAAGAAATCTTTTTCTTTATTCAGAGTGTGGCTGTCTAACTCTCTTGTGAATTCCTTTTCGCTCCTTTCTTTTATGGTCGTGTGTAAAAAAATAGTGCTCTGCAATAAAAGAACAATGCAAATAAAACTGATAAAGAGAACGAGGCTTGCTTCAATACTATGCATAATATTCCTTTCATATCCATTGACATGGATAGCAATGTAATCGGTAGTATATTGATTTTTTTGGAGAGATAGTATGAAGAGATGTTGCTTTAGCTCTTAGATTTAGAAAGAAAAAATATGAACGAAGAGGTATAGTGCTCCGGGAATAAAAACAGGGAATGAAAGGGAAGGATAGTTCTTTGAGATTTTTCTTCTTTTTTTTATGAAGTAAATAGAGCAGGATGGAAACAATAGCAGAAGATAGTAAGGCGGAAAGAAAGAAGAAGAAAAAACTCATATAATTCATATATAGTGCGGAACAGAGCAAGAAATAAGCATCTCCTTCTCCTAAGGCACCCTTAGACCATTTTGAAAAAATAAGCATAAATATGGAAAAGAGCAGAGGATAAAAGCTATATAGAAAGGGGAGAGAAAAGACAAAGGAAGTTTGAAAAAAATCATGCCATGCACTAAACAGGAAGAAAGGAAGACCTACTATAAAAAATAGCTTTAGAAGCGCTCCTGATAAAGATTTTTTTCGGAAATCCGATGCCACTGATAGAAGAAAGAAGAGAAAAAAACAAAAGGACTTGAATAGCAGAATATAAAAAGCAGCTTGCATGATACCTCCTGATGGAGAAAGTGTATTGGAAAGAGTATGTTGGAGAGAGTTGGGAAATGATTAGCTTCCACAACGAGGACAACTGTGCCGTCCTTCGGAAATCGCCTGCGATAGAGGGATTTCATGGACGGAAGAGCGCATTGCCGGACAGTCGGTGCTGCTGTGGTATCTTCTTCCTGCTTCCGTATAATAGACTACGGAACTGTTTTTCGATGGCTTACAAGCTTTACAGGGAGAAAATTTTCCGCCGTATTTTGCTTCAGTTCCATCAAGCCCTTTCGCACTGCTGCTTAAAAATTCATTGGAAATATAAGTACAGTCTCGATTTTTATGGTAGACCATGGACGGGCCGTCTATGACGAAGACTTTTTCTTCCTCTGTTTTTTCTTCTTCACTATCCTTTTCCCACCGGGCTCCTTTTACGCCAATCCATGCTCTTCTATGTGCGATGATTTCCTGATAAATGGATTTTTTATCAATAATGGAGAGTGGAATTAATTCTTCATATTCTAAATCCAGAAGAATATCCTCCTTTGTGATTCGGGACTTCCAAGTTCTGATATTTTGCATTCCGATGGTATTTAGTTCACTAGGTAGAAGAATATCTTCTAGTGCGGTTTCTCCTACGGCAAGGATTTCCTCAATATGGGGGATATCCGCTACGGAAGTTTTCATGAGCCCATAATGCTCCAAGTATTTGTACATACTGATGGAACGCGCGTTTTTCTCTAAGACCGTCGAGATTTGATACTGCGGTTTAAGATTAAAAGAGGGGTCATCAGCATGACCATGGCAAGAAGAAAGAGGCTTAAGGAGAGGGAAGCTTCGATGGTCATAGAAGCGGAATAGGATTTCATAGGGGCTCCTTTAGTGGCTGAGATTCTTATACTTATAATCGGAGTGCAGGATAAAACGATAATCGGAATTGCCGGGATTTACGCCAATCATATCCAAAAACCCTCTGTGATAGAGGCTGTGTCTGGACTCTATTCCTGCATCGGTAGAAAGATAGTATAGGCATTGTTTTATTTGAAATGAGCTTTCTTTTTCATTTACAGTGGTGCGAATATTTTTCTCCATACAGTAAAGCATGGAAGAATTAATTTTGTCCTGATGCAATAACCCTTTAGTAAATAGGAAAGCACGAAGATAATCGGTATAAGAAAAACCGTGTCTTTCCTTTTCTTCTCCCTCGTCGGACAGTAAGGAAGAGAAGTCCAAAAGCTTGCTTAGTCCGAGATCCCAAGAATCTTTTCCATGCATTAAAGGAACTCTTTCATCATTTAAGAGATGCTTGATATCCAGTAAGGCCTGGGCAAAAGCCCAGATTCCGATAACAAAGATACTGAAAACGGCTATCACAATAGGATTTGCCGTTGCGGCAAGGAAGCTGGTGACAAAGTGCTCCACTTCCTGCCGTTTCTCCGTGTCACAGACGATATGAATAAAGTTCATGGCTTCTCTTACAGCTAGAAGAGAGGTGACTTGCGCTGCAAGGTTTTCATAGTCACTCTTTTTTTCGTGTAGTAAATATTCCACCTCCAGTCCTTCTGCATTGCTGTAAGGAATGGTGTTTCCATTATCCTCCTTGTGATAGGAGTGAAAGTAACGTAAGGAATACTCTCCCAATAATCCAACCTGCAAGGGGTTAGCGGAAGATCCTGCTGTAAAGGGGGATTCGGTATAGGTTTCTGCGGTATCGGGGCATGCCCTTCCTTTTGGAAGGAGTAATTCCAGGAGTTTCTTTTTTCCCAATTCCCGGATACTTTCGAGAATTTTTTTATTTTTGTTGATTTTTGGTGACGGAACCTCCGTAGACAGGCATTTTGAGGCTTTTGCCATTCTCCTGCGATGTCTCGATAAAAAGGCATCGATTTCTGCTTGTAAGTCATCTGTATCTTCCTCCTCATCTTCATTTCTTCTTTCGCGTTCTTCGCGGATGTATTCCTCAAAAACTTTGGACGGCTTCTTCAATACTTTGAATACTGCTTTGTAAACTGTCACATTCTGCAGGAAAGAGGTCAATCATTTGTCGGACCTTTCCTCCTTCATCTACATAGTCATCGTAACTTTTTAATTCCGTTTCAATCGCTTGGATGCCGTCTTCTTCTAAATTGACTTTTTCGAGCTCAAAATCTTGCCGTAGCTCTTCTACCTTTCCCTTTAAAATATCTGCCCGTGTATCATAACGAAGTACGGTGCTTTTTATTTGGTCCAAGGAGGAACGGAGCGAAGAGGCGTACCAAAAGAAACCGGATGCATCGGTTCTATGAAGAGCGGATAAGGCTTGTGTGTGCGAGGAACTACTGTTTTTACAAAACTGATCAATGTCGTTAATACAGTCTTCGAGATATTCCACGTCATAGTGATTTAAAACGTATTTTTCTCGGAGACGTTGTATACTGTCCGCTTCTTTTTCTTTTTTACTCACCTCATCTAAGAGGGAAGGAATGTTTGTGCTGTTTTGTTTTTGTCCGATAAACTCCAGCGCATCCTTTGCTAGAAGTGTAGGGATATACTCCAAACTTCTTCCTCAAAGTAATTTTGTTCTACAAGGCTTCCCCTTCCGGAGAAGGAAAAATCATCTTTACTAACCTTTGCCGGAAAGAGATTATGCGCCTCGGTATAGGGTTTTATAAATGTTTCCAATTCTTCTTGTAACAAGGCATCATCTCTGTATTCCAAAGCATAAATACGGTAGTTTTCCCAAAGAGGCCTATGGAATTCGGAAAAGAGGGATTCCATGGCACTGTTTAAGGCGGTTTGTATATAGTATCTTTGTGCGATTGTCCTTGCAGACTCTGTGATTGTCAGAATCAATGCGGCAATCAATACAAAGCTAAGGGAAAGAAATACCGTAATGGAGGCGGAAGATTTTCGTTTTATCATGATTTTTCCTTTCCATAAAAGGGAGATTCTTAAACGGACTTGGCGTTACTTTCGATTTTCTTTAAGATGTCATTCAAAACATTCTTAATTCTGTCTCGGAAGATAACGACGAGAGAAATAAGAACTACGATGATGAGAACCAATTCAATCGTTCCCAGAGCTTCATTTCCTCTGATTAAGTTCCGTCTTTTTTTCCTACATTGTTCCATGTGAGAAAAGAGCCAGGCGTCAAAAGCATATTGAGCCTTGACAAGATTTTGTAACTGCATAATAACCTCCTTTTAGAAATGGCAGGATTGCCGGATGAATTGCAACATGCTTGCCGGATAAATTGCAGCATGCTTGCATGCTGTATATTACAAAGCAAAGAAAAGATTGCTGTTTGGCAAGATTTCCTCTGCCGTAATATCGAAGAAATAGTTTTCTTTTTATCCCATGGATTGCATGGCGGGATAGATGATAATGAGCATGATGATAAAGAGCTGCATGAAGAGGGGGAGTAAGAGCTTTGTGCTTGCCTCTTCACCGAGACGTTTTGCAGTAGATTTTCGCATTTCAAAGGCTTCTTGCATTTCTACCTGTAACTGCAAACGAAGATGCTTACTTCCGTTTTTTCGATTTTGTTCAATGACACTAATGAGCTTATTATAGGGACGAAGAGCAATTCTCTTGGAAAAATCAAGGTAGGCCTTACCTTCCCCGACGTTACTTTTTAATTGATTGAGTAAGGTATGTAACTCATCATATAAGGGGTGGTTTGCCAGACCGCAATGCTCTACCAAAAAACTGTACTGTTTACTGATTTCAGAAAAGGCATTTCGTAAAGCAAGCCCTGCACCAAGATAGACCACCAGCTTGGAAACCAATTCGGAATAATCCAGGCTTAAAGAGTTTTCCCTCTCCTTTTGTTTTTCTTTTTTGGCTTCTTTCTCCTTTAATGGAAGAAGAACGGCAAGAAATAGACCAAGAAGGGGAATAAAGAGATAACGGGGGCTTTTTTCTTCTGTGAAAATGATTTTCTTCCCCTCAATTTCTTTAGGGAGTTCCAGTTTGTCACTTCCCCGTCCCTCGGAATTTTGAATCGCAATTTTCTTCTCTAAAAGATCTCGCAAACTTTCCAAAGAATTTTTTTCTTCCGGAAAGATTCTTATGGGGAAAAGATAGGTCGGAGAAGAGTAAAGATAATCTTCAGGGCTTTGAAAATAATTTTCCAAGTCGGCATTGTCTGTTTCTTCTTTCGGGGGCAAAATAGTCGTACTAAACTTTATTTCGAGATTTCCCTCCAAAATTTGATCTTGTTCTAAGATTTCGTGACGAAGCTTCCCTTTATCTCCCAAAATTCCACGGTAATTGAGAAGCAAATCCAGATTTTTCTTCTTCCGTGATTTTATTATCTTTGCTGATTAAAGCAGTGGGGGTAAAGCTCCAGCTCATTTTCACATTTTCTTCCGGAAAATAATTCGATAAATGGAGAGAGCCCCTTATTTCATCAAAGCTATCCTCTTCGGAAAGAATCAGACTCTCAAGCTTTTCATGAAGGTCGGAGAAAAGACGATCGGCTTCTTCTTTTGTATAGATTCTGGGGGAAACCGTAATAGTAAAATCTTCCTTTTTTTTCGGATTGATTCCCTCTACCTGAATAGGAAGACTGTATTCGCTGCCTCCTATTCCTTCGCGCTCCAGGATGTAGCCGGATTGAATATGGCTATCTTCCTTACTTTCCAGAAAAAGGAAAGAGGAGAGCAAAAGGGAAACGATAAGAATAGCAGCTTGTTTTTTTAGCATGGCTTCATCCTGAGAAGTAAAGGTACGGAGCAGCTTATGAATATGTGGATAGACGTTGTTCATTTTTTCACCGTATACAGATGCATAGAATCAGATTGGAATCGAGATGATTTTTTTGAGAAAGATAAATAGCAAAAGAGATAGATGAGAAGGGCAAAAAGTCATGATAATTCTTCCCATGATGGAACTGTATAAAATGGAAAAAGAAATCCGGAGAAGAGACATTGAGATAAAGGATAATGAAGAAGGGAATTCCGTTCATGATTTTTTTGCTCGAAGCGCTTTTGCGGCACTTAAAGTCAGAATTTCTTCCCGAATCGTCAATTTGTCATGAATGATGGAGCTGCTGTGTTGAATGATTTCACAGAGCTCTCCGCCGGACCGTTTCGCGACCAAAAAGATTTCTGAGAAATTGTGAATGTCGTCAAGTCCGGAACGCAAGGCAAATTGAGAGAGAGGTTCTTCCAAAGGACGATTTATGGAGAGGGCACGTTTTATCTGTTTCAGTTCTTCTACCATATAGCTTTTTTCCCCTATCAGTGCGGAAAGATCCGCAATAGTGGCAATAAAGGCGTTTTTCAATGGAATAGCCTGCGCTAAGAAAGGAACTTAGAATCGAAATCATTTCTTTAAATTGAATAAGAAGCTGGTTTTGCCGTTTTTTTCGCAGTTCGGATCGCAGGAAAAAAAGGTATGAGGAGAGCAAAGGGAATAAAGAAAAGAAAGAGCAGAAAGGAATGGTAGAATGTATAGCTGATTGCCAGAAGAATGAACAGGGATTTCCCGAGCAGCAAAAAGATATTCTCCTAAACTGATTTCATATTCTCTATAATCGATGGAGGAGTTTTTCTTCTTGAGACAGATCCGACAGTTTTTCCAGGCTCTTCCCATTGTATTGATACAGTTTTTTAAGCTTAACTTCTCCATCTTCCACTCCTATGATTTCACTAATTTCCAAAACTCTTCTTTTATGGTCCTTTGTTCTTCCAAGATGCACCATGATTTCTATTGCTGAGGCAATCATGTTTCTAATGGAACTTAAAGGAAGATCTGCACCTTGCAGTACCATGGTTTCCATTCTGCGAAGCATATCTTGGCTGCTGTTTCCGTGTCCGGTGGAGATACTGCCGTCATGTCCCGTGTTCATCGCATTTAACATATCCAGGCATTCCTTGCCACGGACTTCTCCAACGATAATGCGGTTGGGGCTCATTCGAAGAGAGGCTTTAATCAGTTCGGAAATCGTGACGGCACCTTCTCCCTCCGCATTGGCATTTCTGGTTTCCAAAGAAACCAGGTTATCTACATTCTGAATCTGTAATTCCGCGCTGTCTTCAATGGTAATGATTCGTTCACTTTTTGGGATGAATTGAGATAAGGCATTTAAGAAGGTTGTTTTTCCGCTGTTGGTTCCACCGGAGATAAAGATGTTGTAGGAGCTTCGTACCAGGTTCTTTAGGAATTCAGCAGCTTCCTCACTTAGACTCCCAAGCTGAATTAATTTATCCATGGTGATAGGTTCCGGGAACTTTCGAATTGTGACGGTCGGGCCTTTTAAGCAATTGGAGGAAGGACAACATGAACACGGGAACCGTCTTCCAGTCTGGCATCTACTATGGGGCTTTTTGTGTTGACCGCACGATTAATACGGGAGACAATCTGCTGGATTAAGTCGGAAAGTTGCTCTTCGTTTTGAAAAGAACGTTCCCAGCGTTCCATATGTCCCCTTTTTTCTACAAAGATTTCCGTAGGACCGTTAATCATGATTTCTGTGACATTTTGGTCATCTAAAAGCTCGGAAAGAAGGTCCAGGCGACGAAAGCTGTCAAAGACCGCGCTCCGGAGATAGAGCTTTTCCCTTAGGGCTATATCCTTTCGACTTAGTAAAGCACTGTCGATTTCCCGGTAGAGGTGGGAGTCGGAGATATGCCGCTCTTCCAGGTCCGTAAGGAGTTCCTTTTTGATTTCCTGTTTAATGTTGTCTAACGCTAACATAATTCCTCCTAAAGTACCATTTTTCTATACTGTTCTCTTTCTTTATCTTCCTCTTCGTAGATGTAACGTAAGATGAGGGATTCCGCATATTCTTTAAGGGATGTGTAGGGGGAGCCGCTAGAACTTACCCGTTTAATAGCCTGAGAATTCAGGAGTGAATCTGAAGTGGATTCTATCTCATTTCTTGAATCATCTTCCTCAAAAGGAAGACTGCATTGGATAAATTTCTCCCGAATTTCAGGGGAAAGGTTTTTTTTCAGATAGTCTTCGAAGAAAGCCAACTTCTCTTTCGAGGTTTTGTCTGATAGAACCGGCATGAATATCTTTTTTGCCTGATGAAAGCAGTCCAGGTAGCGACTCATGGAGCTGTCGGTATCGATAATCAGAGTGCTTACTCCGGCATCTTCCGCAATTTTATCAAGAAGAAAGGAAAGTTCCCTTGAACTTAGGCTATTGATGTCTTCAGGACTCCTTACCGGTAAAATGGTAGAGTAGCTTTCTCTCTCATAGGAAAGGGCACGAAGTATCATGGGGCTTAGATTTTTTTCTTTGAAATGATACAAGACTTCTGTTAAACACTCCCGCTCCATAGGCAGATATTTTTTTGCTCCGGCAGATTCGGAAAGGGAAAGATAGAGCGTTTTTCGGTTCTTTCCTAAAAGCTTTGCCATCTCAAAGGAAAGACCGGTTTTTCCGGAACGACCTAGGGGACTGTAGACCATATAGATATCGGCTTTTTGCTGTCTTCCGTCTTCCAAGAGTTCGATTTCTCCGTATTGCAGGAGGATTTCTCTCATAATTTGGTCAGCAGACTGGTATTTATAGATATGGTTTTCCTTTTTCGCTGATGATAGAAGACTTTCATCGCTTAAATAAAGAACCCTTCCGCTTTTGGGAGAATGTTGCAACGTTTTTGCATTATTTTCGGATACAAGGAGGAGGTCAGGCTCCTTCTTTTTGGAAAATTCTGTAAAGCTCTCCAGGCTACTTAAGGGATAAATCTGGAAGGGGAGTTTTGTATTTTGTCGAAGATAGAGGGAAAGACGTTTTGCATAGAGACTGTCCTCATCATAAATGGCTAAGATTTTTTCCATGTTTGATCCTTTCAAAAGCGGGTTAAAACATTTTTGGCAGAAAAATAAATGCTTTGCTGAATTAGGGAAAGAGTGTTAATAGGGGGACTGCGGAAAGAAAGAGAGAAAATGCAAAAGGTATGTCCTCTTTCAGAATATAAAAAAGAAGAAGAGAAAAAGGAGTGGAGAAAAGAAGAATGAAAAGACTCCTGTCGAAGGGGAGGACGGATAGAATCAGGGAAAAGAGCTTCCAGTCCGCGCCCCCGCTTCCGGTAAAATAAAAGAGGGGATAGCTTAGGATAAGAGTGAGAATAAGCTTTAAGGGGAAAAGAATGAGATCCGTGTAAGAAGTACCGCAATGGAAAAAACCGAAGTATAGAAAAAAGAAAAGAAAGGAGAATAAGAAAAACAAATTGGAAATCTTTCTTTTTTGTAGGTCTTTCATCGCGGCATAGAGTAGAAAAACTAAGAGGATTTCATAGTGAGAATGAAGCATATCCACCTCCGTATCGGAAAGTGCGAGGCACTGTTTTTCCGTGAAGTCAGTATAGAGGGAGTGGTAAGAATCTCCTATACTTCATATTCGGATAATATCCATCTTTGGATATTATCCGAATATCTATAATGCGAAAAAGAGAAAGTCCTCCCCTTTTTATGACAAAAGAATCCGCTTTCAATACAGATGCAAGTAAGAAAAGCGAAACACTTATGCTATTTTTACAAAAAATAAAAAGGAGTTTTGTGCAGTAATTCCGAGAAAAATGGTGCTATAATACATATTTATCTTAAAAAAGGATTTAGTCTGTGTTTCGGAAGCTGTGCAGTATTTAATATTACAGGAGCTTTCGCTACCCGGGGGAATGAGAGAGCATGAATATTCGTTTAGCGAAAGAGGAAGATATTCGGGAAATCTGTCAAATCTATGACTTGGCAAGAGCTTATATGCGAAAAGAGGGGAACGCTATGCAATGGAAGACCTACCCGAATGAGGAAGATGCGAGACAGGACTTAATAAAGAGCGAGCTCTATGTAGTGGAAGAGGAAGAGATTTTGGCTGTATTTACTTTCTTTATCGGGGAAGAGAAAAATTATAAAGAAATAGATGGTGCATGGAGACGGGAAGATAGCTATGGTGTTATTCATAGAGTTGCGTCATCCGGGAAAAAAGCAGGGATTACGAGGACTTGCTTTTCCTTCTGCTTGGAAAAAGATTCCCTATCTTCGAATCGATACCCACGAAAAACCGTTCTATGCAGGAAGCATTGAAGCGCTTCGGATTTCAGTATTGCGGGATAGTGCATGTGGAGGACGGGAGTCCCCTGTTTGGCTTTTTGATTATATTGGGGAGTAGTATGTTTGTTTTAAACAGTGTTTTACAGTGCATACTTGAAATTTGGTACTCTATTCTCCGGGGAAGCTGATTTACTGGGAGGCATAATTTTATTGTTTGTGATTTTCCTGTTTTAACGGATCTATTTCAGGGAAAACATCAATTGGGAACTAAGTATTTATTTGGGATACAAGACAAATTATGATGAGCATGAGTCTTCGTTTAAAAAGAATTTTTGGGAGGGCATAAAAATAGACAGTTTTTGCAAAAAAAGTCTCTTAAGCTGGTTTAGAGAAAATGGAAGAGAGCTTCCCTGGCGCGGAAAGAAAAATGCCTATTATACCTGGCTTTCGGAAATCATGTTGCAGCAAACAAGAGTAGAGGCGGTAAAAGGCTATTTTCATCGCTTCATTACTCGTTTTCCGGATATAGAAAGTCTTGCTATAGCGAAAGAAGAAGAAGTTCTAAAACTCTGGGAGGGTCTGGGCTATTATTCTCGTGCAAGGAATCTCCATAAGGGTGCGAAGCTGATTATGGAGGATTTTGGGGGAGAAATGCCTAAAACATATCGGGAGATTCGCTCTATTCCGGGTATAGGGGAATATACTGCGGCGGCCATTTCCTCTATTGTTTTTTTGGAGAAAATTCCGGCAGTAGACGGAAATCTTCTACGTATTTTTGCTCGCTGCAATCAGTATGATAAAGATATTCAGTCGAAAGAAGCGAAACTCTCTGCTTTCCGGTATTTTAAGGAGCGCATGACGGAGGAAGCGGCGGGAGACTTTAACGAAGCGCTCATGGATTTAGGGGCAACAGTTTGCATTCCAAAAGGGAAGATTGCCTGTGAAGCCTGCCCCCTTTCCTTTTTTTGCAAAAGTGCAAAGGAGGGCAATCCGGAAAACTATCCTGTAAAGAAGGAAAAGAAGGGAAGAAAAGTCGAGCAGTACAGCATTTTCCTGATTCGACAGGGAGGGAAGCTGGTCATGACAAAGCGCCCGAAGAAAGGGGTTCTTGCCGGTCTATACGGCTTTTACCAAAGAGAGGGGCATCTAAGTAAAAAGGAAGCACTGGAAGAGGTGAAGCGTCTTGGTTTTACTCCTCTAAAACTAAAAGAGCTGGGAAGTGCAAGACATATTTTCACCCATAAAGAATGGGAAATGATCGGATATGAGGCGGAGTGCGGAGAGTTTCCGCTTCCCTTAGGAGTTAGAGAAGAGTTGGAATTATACACAAAGGAAGAAATAGAATCGAAACTCAGTGTTCCGTCCGCCTATTCCTATTACAAAGCATTTCTTTAAACTTTTTGGAAAATGCAGAGTAAAAGCGATCGAGTATTGCGTTTTTGGGAAAATAGAAAAGAGTAGATTAAAGAAATTTGAATCCAGAAAGATAGTTAGGGAAAAACACAGCTAAAGAAAAACACAGCTAAAGAAAAACACAGCTAAAGAAAAACACAGCTAAAGAAATATCGCTTAAGAAGAATAAAAAGGAGCGGTTTCATAGGGAGGAGGGAAGATGCCCGGGCAGTTCAAATACATTGATTTATATAAGACTCTCCGGAAAGATATAGTTGACGGACGCTACCGTTTTCGGGAAAAGATGCCTTCCAAGCGCCTTTTGGCATCCACCATGGGAATTTCCTTACTCACGGTTGAGCACAGTTATGCTCTCTTGGAAGAAGAAGGCTATATTGAGGGCAAGGAGCGAAGCGGCTACTTTGTCTCTTACCAGGACGGACTTCTTTTTCCGGTAGAAGAGCAGCAGGAGCAGGGCTTATTCTTCGAGCATTTCCAAGTGGAGATAAGGAGGAAATGGCTTACTCTGCAATTTCGAAAACGGTACGAAAGGTACTTTCCAAATATGGAGAGGAGATTTTGAGTCCTTCGGAAAGTCAGGGAAAATATTTTTTACGAAGAGCACTAAAGGATTATTTACGTAGGAGTAGAGGAATCTTCGTAGAAGAAGAGCAGATTCTCATCGGCTCGGGTGCGGAGCAACTTTATACTTTATTGGTACAGATTTTGGGAAGAGAACAGAGCTTTGCGGTAGAGTCCCCGTCCTATGAGAAGATGCAAAAGATTTACAAGGCAAATGGAATTACTCTCGAATTTTTGGAAATGGGGAAAAATGGAATTCACAGTTCCGCCCTGCAAAAGGCGAAGAGTCGGGTTTTACATGTTACACCCTTCCACAGCTTTCCTACGGGAATTACGGCAACGGCAGGGAAAAGAAGAGAATACCTGGACTTTGTCAGGCGAAAAAAGGCGATTATTATTGAGGATGATTATGATTCGGAGTTTTCCGCGTTGGGAAAACCGGAGGACAGCCTGTTTAGTATGGATGAAAGCAATTCCGTGTATTACATCAACAGTTTTTCCAAAACCATAGGTCCCGCTTTTCGTATGGCCTATCTATTGCTTCCTAAGGAAAGAGCGGAGGAGGATTTGGAGAAAATTGCATTTTACAGTTGTTCGGTTCCGGTTTTGGAGCAATGTATCCTTGCGGAGCTCTTGCAAAGCGGGGAGTTTGAACGACATATTAATCGGATAAAAAGAAGGAGGAGAAGTGATGCTGCGCAATAAAGTAAAGTATTTTTGGTTTTTGCCAAAGGAATTTGTCTATCTGCTTCTTGTGGTGATAGGAATCTTTGCAGTGGATAGAATTTTAAAGGAAAAGATTAACCGAGCAAAGGATGAAGATTTTCCGAAAAAACTGAAAGGCGGTAGAGGACTTATAGAAATTCGGAGAGCCTTTAATCCCGGCTTTTCCATGGGACGCTTGGGGCGCTACCCGAAGCTCGTTAAGGCACTGTCCGTTTTGGCAACCATTTTTCTTTCCTTTGCTCTTCCTTATATGAGTTATAGAATGGGAGACAGCTATCTTTTACAAAAATACGGTATGGCGATGGTTTTGGGCGGTGCGATGTCCAACACCTATGATCGTGTGCGCTATGAAAAGGTAACGGATTACATCTATATTCGCTTTTGGGTCTTGAAAAAGATGATTATCAATATTGGAGATATAGCACTCTACTTTGGTGGCATTCTGTATGCCGTTGGAACTTTTTTTTCTTGGATTAGAAATAGCTAAGTACGGAAGATATCATTATTTATTTTTAAAAAAATTTCTTTTTTTAAAACAAATAGTAGAAAAATCTCTATTCCTTTGTTATGATTAGGTGACAAACACGAGGAGAGATCGTGTTGCTTTTCTTTAAGGGGGAAAACGAAATGGATAGTTTATTTTTTGCAGTACCTGTTTTGGGTGTCTTAGGGCTTCTGTTCGCCTTATTCCAGGGACAGAAGATTCTGAAAGAGGATTCCGGAAATGAGAGAATGAAAAGAAATCGCGAAGGCGATAGCAGAAGGCGCGGAAGCATTTCTTTTTGCAGAGTATCGGATTCTTCTTTTTTTGTTTGCAGTTTATTTATCTGCATAGGATTTGGAACAAGAAGCTGGCTTAGTGCCGTAGCGTTTATTTTTTTGGGGCTTTATTGTCCACCTTGGCAGGATACTTCGGTATGCGTTCTGCTACAGCGGCAAATGTGCGTACAGCTGAAGCTGCCAGAAAGTATGGGATGAAGAAGGCACTTTCCATTGCCTTTTCCGGCGGTTCTGTTATGGGGATGTGTGTGGCCGGTTTCGGTATCTTCGGAATCGGACTCTTCTATATGTTGACGAAAGATGTAGGCGTGCTTTCCGGATTTTCTCTCGGAGCATCCAGCATCGCCCTTTTTGCCCGTGTAGGTGGCGGAATCTACACCAAGGCAGCAGACGTAGGAGCTGACCTTGTAGGAAAAGTAGAGGCGGGAATTCCCGAGGATGACCCCAGAAACCCGGCGGTTATTGCGGATAATGTTGGAGACAATGTCGGTGACGTTGCCGGAATGGGAGCAGACCTTTTTGAGTCCTATGTCGGTGCTTTGGTTTCTGCTATGACCTTAGGCGCTCTTATGGAAAAATATGATTGGTGGAGTTGCTTTCCCCTTACTCCTCGCAGGTCTGTCTTTGATTGCCTGCGTTTTAGGAAGTATTCTTGTCTTGGCTTTGGGAGGCGAAGACCCGAGTAAGGTTTTAAAGACAGCGAGTTATTCCTCTGCTGCTGCGGTGCTGGTTTTTGCCTTTGCTCTGTCTCAGTATTTCTTTGGAAATATGCATGCAGCTTTTGCCGTAACTGCGGGACTTATCGCAGGACTGGCTATCGGTGCGGTTACAGAGTACTACACCTCTTCTTCCTATAACCCCGTTAAAGATATTGCAAAGCAGTCTGAAACCGGTCCGGCTACCAATATTATTTCCGGTATGGCTATCGGAATGCGTTCCACAGCAGTTCCCATCGTATTGATTTCCGTTGCAATTTTTATTTCTTATAGTGTTCTTGGACTTTATGGTGTAGCGCTTGCGGCAGTAGGTATGCTTTCTACAACAGCTATTACGGTAGCGGTAGATGCGTATGGTCCTATTGCGGATAATGCGGGAGGTATTGCAGAAATGTCCGGTCTTCCGGAAGAAGTAAGATGCATTACCGATCAGCTCGATGCGGTTGGAAATACCACTGCTGCTATGGGTAAGGGCTTTGCAATCGGTTCTGCGGCGTTAACCGCTCTTGCATTATTTGCCTCCTATGCACAGGCTGTGGGCCTCACCAATATCAATGTTTTGGACAGCCGTGTTTGCATCGGGCTTTTCATCGGTGCAATGCTTCCTTTCCTCTTCTCTGCCTTTACGATGAGTTCTGTAAGTAAAGCAGCTTTCTCTATGATTTCTGAAGTAAGAAGACAGTTTAGAGAGAAGCCGGGCATCATGGAGGGAACCGAAAAGCCGGATTACAGAACCTGTGTCAGCATTTCCACACAAGCAGCTTTGCGAGAGATGATTGTTCCCGGTGTATTGGCTGTTCTTGCTCCATTGGGAATCGGATTACTGCTTGGTGCGGAGTCTCTTGGAGGATTGCTTGCAGGAGCACTTGTTTCCGGTGTAATGATGGCTATCTTTATGTCCAATTCCGGTGGAGCATGGGACAATGCGAAAAAGTATGTTGAGGAAGGACACAACGGTGGAAAAGGCTCGGATACGCATAAGGCTGCCGTTGTCGGAGATACGGTAGGAGATCCGTTTAAGGATACTTCAGGACCCTCCATCAATATCCTGATTAAGCTGATGACTGTTATCGCTTTGGTTTTCGCTCCGCTTATTGTGGCTGTGGGTGGCATTTTATAAGAAATTGTTATTTACCGTCTATCTGAAAAGATAGGCGGTTTTTTTTGCGGATTGTAATCTCAATTCATTTGATTTATATTTTTATTCAGTTCTACCCTGTAGAATAAGGAGAAGAATGAATCACTCAGTTTTTGCATAGATAAAGAAGTAGAGGAAAGGAAGACAGATGAACGTTTTTAATATAATCGGTCCTATTATGATTGGGCCGAGCAGTTCCCATACTGCAGGAGCGGTGCGTCTTGGAAGAGTGGTCAATAAGGTTGCGGGAAGCTCGGATTTTAAAGAGTTGGATATTGAACTTTCCGGCTCTTTTGCAAGGACCTATAGGGGGCACGGGACAGACCGAGCTTTGCTTGCAGGCATTATGGGCTATCACAGCTATTCGGAGGAAATTCGGGATGCCCTGGAGATTGCGAAGAATAGAGGAATAGACTACCGTTTTATTGAAAATGATATTCCGGGTTCTCATCCCAATACAGCACGAATTCACTACACACTGTCCGGAGGAGAAAAGGGTGTAGTGGAAGGGGCCAGTATCGGTGGCGGAAATATCCGTGTGGATTCCATTAACGGGATGAAAGTGGATTTTACAGGGGATAATAATACCATTTTGGTTCTTCACAAGGATAAACCCGGCGTTATTGCAGAAGTGACTCATATTATGTATGAAATATAAGGAATTAAATATAGGGAACTTCCGTCTGAGTCGTCCTGAAAAAGGAGGAACGGCGCTTATGACAATAGAAATCGACCAGCTTCCACCGGAGGAACTGATGGAGGATATCAATCAGCTGGAAAATGTAGAGCATGCCCTGTTGATTCGGGCAATTTAGTTCAAAGCAAAAAGTTTGGAAAGTCAATTTAAAGAAACAGTCTAGTAATTTGAAAAATAAAGAGGGAAAAATGCTTAAATATACCAGTATTAAAGAACTCTGCGATGCTGCGACAACGCGAGGGATTAAAATCAGTGAGCTTTGTTTGGAGGATCAAGCTGAGGAAATGCAAAGACCAAAGGAAGAGCTTTACGCTATGATGGAGAAAAATTTTGATGTCATGGTAGAATCGGTAAGAAAAGGGAATGATCCGAATCTTCTTTCGACATCCGGCCTTACCGGTGGGGAAGGTGCAAAGATGCTGCAGTATTCCGAGAAGACAGACGGAGGCCTATCCGGGAATTTTATGACCAAAGCAATAGGGCGGGCAATGTGTGTTTCGAATTGCAATGCAGCAATGGGAAGGATTGTAGCGACGCCAACAGCAGGCTCCTGCGGAATACTCCCGGGCTGTCTTGTTTCCATGTATGAGGATAAAGGCTTTTCCAAAAGAGATGTAGTTATGTCCATTTTTACTGCCGGAGCTTTTGGTATGGTCATTGCCCAAATGGCATCCATTTCCGGTGCAGAAGGCGGTTGCCAGGCGGAGTGCGGTTCGGCATCCGGAATGGCAGCTGCGGCTTTAGTGGAACTTATGGGCGGAAGCCCTTCATCTTGCGGAGATGCTTTAGGAATGTCTATCATCAATCAGATGGGCCTGGTCTGCGACCCGGTAGCAGGACTTGTGGAGATTCCCTGCATTAAGAGAAATGTTTCCGGAGTGGTTATTGCGCTTTCCAGTGCGGATATGGCACTTGCCGGGATAGACTTAAGATTCCTGTTGACGAATGCATTGCTGCAATGAAGTCTGTCGGAGACAGTATGTCTGTAAATTTAAAGGAGACGGCACAGGGCGGTTTGGCTGATACTCCAACAGCAAGAGCCTTGCGAAAAAAAGTATTTGGAGAATAAGGGAGAAAGTAAGAGATTTGCATTTTTGAAAGTAGATTGAAACATACATTTTACTATTCTGGATAAAGCTTAATTTTACTATTCTACATAAAGTGTAATTTTATTTTTAAAGTGTAATTTTACTTTTATGACTACTCAATAAGCCGGAGCAGGTGTAGAATAGATAGACTACTTTTTTTGGAGGAGAAGATGAAGAAATTAAAAATTTGTTTGTGTGTACTGCTGTTCATTCTCTTATTGCCGCGCTATGCCTATGCTTTGGACCGTTTTGTGGCCGGAACATACGGGAACGGAATTCCTCTTTCCGGAAAGACTGTTGAGGAAGCAAAGGCATATCTGGAAGGAGAATACAGCCGGAATTATATTCTGTATATCAGAGGAAAAGATAGAACGGAACAGATTCAGGGTTCGGAGATCGGATATCACCTTCAGGCTCCGACGAATTTGGCCCAAATTTTACAGGATGAAACAGCTAAAGCCTTAACGGGAAATCCTGATGCACGATACGAGTATTCCTTAGAGGGAAGTACGGCAACGTACGATGAAGGAAAGTTGAATGAGAAGCTTCGTCAGCTCTCTTTTCTGAAGGATAGTAAGAAAACCAGCAATGCCTATATCAAAAAGGATGGAAGTTTACTATAGTAGCGGAACAGGAAGGAAACTCACTGAATGAAGAGAAGTTTTTTGCCCATGTTCGCTCTGCCTTACAGCGTGGAGAGAATACCATTGATTTGAGCCAGAGAGGGATTTACGAAGAACTTACTGTTCGAAAGAAGGATTTGGAGGCTAAGCTGGATGCGGTAAAGCGTCTTCATTCCGTGGAGATTGTAACGGATATACTGGGAAATAAGGAAAAGCTTTCCGGAGACAGTCTTTATGAAATGGTTACAGGAATCAATGCTTCCGGAGTGCAGTTTGATGAAGAAAAAGTTTTGGCTTATGCAAATTACCTGGAAGGAAAATATGGCAATCCGGGAAATACCGTTTCTTTCACTTCCGCAAGCGGAAAAGAGGTTGCCATGCTGACACCGTACGCTCTTCACATCAACGTTGCTGCGGAAAAGGAAGCTTTAAAACAAGCGATTTCCTCTTTCCAAAGTATGGAAAGGGAACCGGCTTACGCTTATAAGCCTGCACAATATGCACAGCCTCAGTTTGGAACTACTTTTGCGGAAATTGATTTAAGCTTACAGCATGTTTATTACTATGAAAATGGAGCTTTGGTTTGGGAGAGTCCGACAGTTACGGGAATGATGTCAGCCGGCAGAGCAACACCTCCCGGGATATTTTTCTTAAGAGGAAAGGAAACAAACCGTACCCTACGGGGAAGAATGATTAACGGCAAGCCGGAATATGAAGCTCATGTGGATTACTGGATGCCTTTTAATGGCGGAATCGGATTGCATGATGCTTCCTGGCGTTCCAAGTTCGGAGGGGATATCTATGTAAGAGGAGGATCTCATGGCTGCATTAATCTTCCGAAAAACAAGGCGGGAGAGTTATACAACCGTATCCCGATAGGCTGTCCTATTGTTGTGCATCTGTAAAAAAGTAGGGGGTAGAGGGGTTTTATGAAGGAAAAGAATATTTTACTGAGAAGATACATCGGTATGATTCTCGGTGTATTCATCATTTCCTTGGGGATTGCTTTATTTAAGGAGTCTCATCTGGGGAATGACCCGATTTCCGCATTAAACATGCGACTTGCGGAAATTTTCGGTATTTCGCTCGGATTACAGAATTTGTATGCAAATATTATTTTTCCTTATTCTTCAAATTCTCTTTGGAAGAAAATATATCGGTGCAGGAACTTTTGCAAATGGAATACTGGTGGGATATGCCGTAAGCTTTATCTACGGAATTCTTGTCAAGAACTTCGGTTATGCAGAGCAATACGGTATGCCGATACAGATTGCATGGGCTCTGATTGCCGTTGTGGTAACATCTTTGGGCGTATCTTTATATCAGACGGCGGACCTTGGAGTTGCTCCTTACGACTATCTCTCTTTGGGGCTTCGGGACAAAACGAAGAAACATTATTATGGTTGTAGGATGTTTACCGATGGAATTGCGGCACTTGCGACCTTCTTACTGGGTGGCCTCGTCGGATTGGGAACTCTCCTTTCTGCCCTGTGTCTTGGACCGATTATTCACTTCTTTGATGTCCATGTTTCCGAGAAGTTTATCGGGTATACTCCGGAAGGGGAGAAAGAGGAAGAAAAAAACGAGATAGTTCAAAAATAATGATATAAAATAGACTAAATGTCAGAAAAATTGTAAATAACACGGTATGAAATTGATAGAACTAGGCCTTCTTCGTAAGAATGTGTCAGTGAATCTTCATACTGTGTTTTTATTTTCGCCATAACTTCTCCCTAAGATTTAAACTCGTACCACATTATTCCAGTTTTCTTTTGTTGAGACGGAGTGCTCATTTACTGCATTGGAAACAAGATGCAGTTTGGAGATGAAAAGTCAAAATTTCAAAAAAAGAAAACTACTCAGGACCATTTCGTTATTTGTAAAAGGACTTGAGGAAGTGAAAAGGAGATTTTATGCAAAAAAAGTAAAGACTAGTTTTTGGACAACAGGGGTAGAACCCAAACAGCTTGAAAAAAAGAAGAGATTGACTTCCTTCATTCATAATACAAAGAAAGGAGTTCTTACCCTGGGAATCAGTATGTTTGCTCTTTCTGCCGTTACCTCATTTTCCTCCGTTGCAGCACCAAATGCGGCTGAAGAGGAAATTCTCGTATTCAGTGATGAAGGAGAAATCGTTTCACAGGATGATCAGACTGTAGAGTTATTTACTTCGGATGTCCTTAGCGGAGATACGCAAAAGCAGAAGTCAGCAGGTTGTAGACTATGCGATGCAGTTCCTTGGACGCCCGTATAGATATGGCGGAGTCAGCCTGTTAAACGGCTCCGATTGCTCCGGTTTCCTGATGGGAATATTTGGACATTTCGGTGTATCTCTTCCGCATTCTTCTGCAGAAATTCGTTCTGTAGGAGTAAATGTAGGAGGTCTGGAAAATGCAATTCCAGGCGATGTCTTAGCGTATTCCGGTCACGTTGGAATTTATCTTGAAACGGATTAATGCTTTCTGCATTGAATTCTCGTTCCGGTGTTACCATTAACTCTGCGACTTATAAGCCTATAAAATCAATTAGAAGACTCGTATAAAATTCTTTTTAATTAAAATTTAATATAAATAATAAATAAGGCAGGTTTTTTGCTCCGATATATGATATAAATAGTATGCAATTCCCTAATAGTAGGAACTTGTGTGATATAAGGAGTTACTGTAAAAGCAGAACTTAAAAGATGCGATAAAAGCCCCGGGATCCTGATAAATCAGAACTCCGGGGCTTTTTGTCTTTTTTAAAGTCCTTACTCTTTTCTGAATATCTCTTACAGTTCTTCCCCCGCTATTGCCATTTTACCTTCCTCCCGCTACTCTAGGAGGGTAGAAAAGTGGAGGTGAGGATGAATTTGCCAGAAAGAAAAAACGGAGGGATTCCTGCGCTGCAAAAAAAGAGCAAGAAGCTTGCTTTGCTTGCCTTTTCGGCAGTACTTTTTATGAACTTAAGTGCGATGCCTGCTCTTGCGGTAGGTCCGGGAGATGCTCTCGGAGGTGCTTCCAAGGCTGTGACCAATTCAGGGAGTATAGATTATTCCGGATGGTATGGTTATACCAATCAGGATGGATCTGATTTTTATACCTTGAAAAAGGAACAGAGGTTTCCAAGTTCCAAAATGAGAGCGGAGATATTGACTGGAGTGCAGCAAAGAAAGATGGATTGGATTTTGTTATGGTCCGTCTAGCTTATGGAACCAAAGAAGACGCTTATTTTGATGTAAATGTAAAGGGTGCGCAAAAAGCGGGGATAAAGGTAGGAGTTTATCTTTGTTCTACAGCAAAAAATATGAATGATGCCATGGCGGAAGCGGAACTGACTTTGAAAAAGTTAAAGCCGTATAAGCTGGAATATCCGGTGGCTTACGACCTGGAAGTGGCTTCCATGCTATCTGAAGGCCTCAGCCGGGAAGACTTGACTGCAATGGTCAATGCCTATTGTAATAAAGTGCAAAATGCCGGATTTATCCCTATGGTTTATGCTAACCGTACCTGGCTTACCAAGTATATGGATTTATCAAAGATTCCCTATGATGTTTGGTTTGCCGCGTACCCCGAGAATCGGATTTATGTTCCGGTCGAAGGAAGCAAGACTACTATTTGGCAGTCCAGTGAAAAAGGTGTGATAAAGGGAATAAAAGGGAAGGTTACAACGGAATTTTCATGGAAGGTGTACGGAGGAGGAAATCCTTCTCAGAAGAATGCCGGAAAACAGGGCAGTGTAAATTCTTCCAATTCCAATAGCTCTTCCAATTCGACTCCCCCTTCTAATCAAGCTTCTAAGCCCGCAGTAAGTCCGTCCGGAAACAATGCAAACGGCACGGATGGAACCATAGTTTCCAAGGAAGGACCGGGAAAAGCTGCAACTGCAGTGGAAAACGGCTGGGTACAGGGCGTGCCCGGACAGTGGAAATATATGGAAAATGGAAAAGCAAGTACAGGTTGGAAGCTGGTCAATGGCATTTGGTATTTCATGGATGAGAATGGAATCATGAAGACAGGCTGGTTATATTATAACAATGTCTGGTATTATCTGAAGGATTCCGGTGCTATGGCAACGAATTGGCAATATGTCAATGGAAAATGGTACTGGCTAAACCAAGATGGTGCTATGCGAACAGGATGGAAATATATCAATAATCTATGGTATTATATGGAAGAATCCGGTGCGATGCTGGAAAATACGGTAAGAAATATAGACGGAGTGGATTATCGCTTTGATGTATCCGGTGCATGGTTGCCTTAATTCATTTCGTATAGAAAATCTGTCTTTATCCATGCTAAAGATACTTTTTCTTTGAAAAGAAAAAGCGGAGGTTAAGAGGCCGGAAGACAGAGCACAAGATGCAAGAAATTCTATGTTTTGACCGAAGCGGTCGAAATATATAGAAGAGAAACAATGCGGTGCCAATAGGCACACCCTTTATAAATCAAAGGAGCGTTATGATGAAAAAGAGAGTTATATTTTTAACTGCACTGATATCCGGATTGTTAGCTTTCCCGGTTTTTGCAGAACAGATGGTAGGAAGGGTGCAGATTGATATCAGTCCGAGTGAGGATGCTGAGTTAGCTTCGGGAGAAACCTATTTTAAGCCGGAAGCGGTAGCGATGGATAGCGGCTATGAAGTCAGCAGTTTTTCTGTGGACGGAAAGCAAAACAGCATAAAAAAACCCTATACTTATACCATTTCCGTAAAGCCGGAGAGCGGACACAGTTTTGATTCCTCTACGGTAGTAGAAGTGCGTGGTGCTTATGAAATGGCTGTTGTGGAGAAAAGCAAGAACAGCATTAAGATTAAGGCAAATGCCTATCCTTTCTATGTTTTGAAGGAGCCGGCTAACTTTAATACCACGGACACAACTTACAGTTGGGACAGGGTACAGTATGCAACAGGCTATGACATCCTGGTATATTACAACAATAAAAATGGGGATGAAAAGATTGCAAAGAAGCATAGCAATTCTCCGAAGATTAATATCAATTCCTTTAACCAGAGCGGTAAGGAGTTTGATCATATTGCAGTTCGTGCCGTGTACGACAAGAACGACAATATGAAGCAGTATTTTTGCGAGTTCTTTTGTATGTAGACTCCAGTGGAAGCCCGGAGAGCCCGGACGGAGAGGACGATGAATACATTTTTCAACCTAATCACCTTAAAGGCAAACGGCATCTCCAAGGGAAGCTTTAAGGAGTACACTGCGAAAGGGAAGAAAGGTAAGAATAAGAAGCAAAATGACGGCAAGAAGAGAGCTTCTGAACAGCATAACGGAAATCAGGCAGATCCGAATGCAAAGGGACCCGGAGAGGGTGTTGAAGGTTGGCGCCAGAATGGGACCGACTGGTATTATGAGGTAAACGGGAGGCTCGTAAAGGGCTGGCAGAAGGTGAACAATAACTGGTTCTTCTTTGATGATCAGGGAAAGATGCAGACCAATTGGCAGAAGCTTGAGAGAGCTGGTATTTCTTTTAACGGAGACGGCGTTATGCTCACCGGTTGGCAGGAAATCAATGGAAAATGGTACTACTTTGATACAGACGGAGATGCCGCCGGTAAGATGGCAAGCTCTTGGAGACTTTTCAATGAGCAATGGTACTATCTTGACCTTCAAAGCGGAGAAATGAAAACGGGCTGGCAGAATATTGCGGATAAGTGGTATTTCTTTAATATCAATGATGCGGGATTCCCTGTCGGTGCAATGGAAAAGAATACAGTCAAAGATGGTTATATTGTTGATGCCAACGGAGTATGGCAGCAGTAGAAAAGTAAAGGGGTAAAAATGAAAAAAAGATTTACTAGTATGGCGATTGCCTTAGGGCTTTGTTTCGTTCTGGCCATTCCGGCATTTGCAGATGAAAGTAGTACAGGAACACTTTATGCCAATGCGAACACAGAGGCAAATGTAGCGCAGAATAAGAGTAGTGGGGGGAATGCCCCGATTTATGTTCGAAATGGGGAAAGTACAGCTACTTATACGGATTCCACAATCGGACTTGGCGGTGCAAAAATCACCATGATTAAGGGAAATGAAAGTGGTCAGCAGATTAGTATTGTTATCGAAAGCAATGATGGTCAGCTGATTGTTGTAGATGGAGGATTGAAGACCAATGCTCCTTATCTTTCCAAGTATATCAAGAATAAGGGAGGAAAGGTTGCCGCTTGGCTTCTTACCCACCCTCACGAGGATCATGTCGGTGCGATTTCTGTTATCTTGGAGCAACAGAAGGTAGCGGGACATCCGGATTTCTATGATATTGACCCGGGACAAATATATTTCAGCTTTGCTCCCTACTCTTTCTATGAGCAGTATGAGCAGGCTTACAGGCTTCCGATGATTAAAGAAGTAATGGAGGATCTTGCTGCGTATCCTGCAGAGAAGAAACACGAAAACTCTGCGAGGGGTACAACATTTTCTTTCGGAAATGTGTCTGTGGAGGTTTTAAATACGGCGTATTCCATTCCGATTGATTCCGGAAATAACAGTTCCATTTGCTACATGATTACCATTAACGGAAAGAAGCTTTTGATTACCGGAGATCTTCCCTATGAAGCGGCAGGAAAGCTTTTAGAGGAGCTTCCGGCAGAGAAGTTAAAGGCGGATATTGTGCAGATGGCACACCACGGTCAGCATGGAGGCAGTTTCGCATTTTACAGTGCAGTTGCTCCCAAGTATGCACTTTGGCCGAGTTCCAAGGAACTTTGGGATAAGCGGAAAGATGCGTTTACAGAAGATCAGGAGACTTATACCATTGCTTTGACCAAGTTTTGGACCAATAAACTCGGTGTAGAAAAGAACTTTGTTATGGCAGACGGAAACTGGGTTCTCGAGTAAATTTTACTGCCTCAGTGAGAATATATCGTGCATTAGAGAGTCTTGATTTAAGGGGAGAGACGGTCGGATTTTTCGTTGCATTTTCCGGAAAAGACCGATATACTGATTTCGATATCTGCAGTTAGAAGGGCGGTAGAGGAGGCTTCACTCCGTTTTTACGAAAGGAAAAAAAGCTATGGATCAGTGGAATATAGAAAAATTTGAAGGATAGGGCGAAAAGACTGACAGAAGAAGCAAAAAGTTTCAGTACCGATTTACAGTATGCTCTTAAGCTGAAAGAGAAGCAGAAAGAGGACGATGATATAACAAAAAAGATTTGTATTGCTTTTGCTGTCATCGGCGGAATCATTTTGGTATGCGGATTGGTTTATTGTGCTTTTCGCTTCCTTGCCCCGGATTATCTGGAAGATTATGATGACTATGAAGACGAGGAAGAAGACGATATTTTTAGAGGAAGAATAAGGCTGAAAAAAACTTTGATTTTTCGCCTAAAGTAAAAAAAGAATTGTGTTAAGTATGAAGAGTAGCGAAGGAGGCAGTCTTGCCTCCTTTTCTTAAGTAAAAAGGAGAAGCCATGAACTGGTGCAGTAATGAAGAGCGTTGCGGGGGATGTTTTTATCAGGACATTTCCTATGAAGAGGAGATCAAGATAAAAGAAGAGGAAATCAAATCCCTGTTTGCACCTATTGTTGTAGGAGAGCTTCCTTTTGAGGGAATTATTTCTTCCCCAAAAAGAAGCTTATCGAAATAAAATGGAGTTTTTCTTTCGGGGATCAGGAAAAAGACGGTCCGCTTTTGTCTGGGGCTTCATCAAAAACGCAGCTTTTTTTCAATATTTTTAAATACGGAAGATTGCAGGCTTCCACATCCGGATATGGGGGCAATTCTTTACAGTACCAGAGAATTCTTTTCGTGAGAAGGGAGTGGGTTATTTTTCATAAAAAGACATGAGGGCTATCTTAGGCATCTTTTGATTCGAAGAGGGGAAAAAACGGGAGAAATCCTTGTTTCTCTGGTGCATAACTGTCCGGATTTTGAAAAAGCCACAGGAGAAAAAGAGGGAGAGTTGGCTTTTACGGAAGAGTCACTATTAAAAGCCTGGTGTGAAGTCCTGCTTTCTCTGGAAAAAGAAGGAAAGCTGGAGGGGCGTTTTGCAGGAATTCTCCATACGAAAAATGAAAGTCTTGCGGATGCGGTGGTGAATCAGGGCACAGAGATTCTCTATGGAAAGGAATACTTCTATGAGGAACTCCTAGGCTTGAGATTTAAGATTACTCCTTTCTCCTTTTTTCAGACGAACAGCCTCGGTGCGGAGAAATTATACGAGAAGATATGGGAATATGCAGATTTGTCGGATAAGGCTACTGAGAAACCTCTAATTTTTGACCTATACTCCGGGACAGGGACAATTACGCAGCTGATGAGCAAGGTGGCAAGGGAAGCCTACGGTGTGGAAATCATTGAGGAGGCTGTGGAGTCTGCTAAGGAAAATGCAAAAGAAAACGGGATAGAGAATTGTCACTTTATTGCAGGAGACGTGCTGAAAGTCCTGGAGCAAAGTACTGTCTTGCAAGCTTCTGAAGAAAACTCCATACTCCCTGTTCCGGATTTTATCATTGTGGACCCGCCAAGAGACGGCATGCATAAAAAAGCGCTGGACTTAATTATCCGCTATGGAGTGGAACGCTTAATCTATGTGGCTTGCAAGCCGAAGAGTTTGGCAAGAGACCTGGAGCCTTTACAGGCAGCGGGATATAGAGTAAAGAAACTCTGCGCCGTGGACATGTTCCCAAGGACAAACAATGTGGAGACGGTAGCATTATTGTCTAAACTTGATGTCGAAAACATATAGAAATTGAAATTAAGCTTGATGAGCTTGATTTGACAAGTGCTGAAAGTAAAGCGACCTATCAGGAGATCCAGGAGTGGGTGAAGGAGCAAGCCATAAAGGAAGCCTTGAAACATTTCCAGATGATAGTATAAAGCAATATCGAAATATCATAGAAATAGCAATCGGTGGAAGAAAATCATTTCATCGGTTGCTTTTTATTCATAACGAGTATCGTGCGCAAAGCGTGCGATATCTCGTTTACATGTATATCGAAACTGATATAATAAACATGACATATAGATGTCGTGTTTAACTTGCTATAATATGTATGGAGTGTAAGGGATTATGAAGATAGACAGGCTGATCGGGATATTGTCAATCTTACTGCAGGAAGAAAAGATAACGGCTCCTGAACTGGCAGAAAGGTTTGAGGTATCACGTAGGACGATAAACCGGGATATTGAAGATCTTTGCAAGGCAGGGATTCCAATAAGGACTGCGCAAGGTACCGGCGGTGGCATCAGTATTATGGACGGATACCGTATGGACAGGACGATCCTGACATCAAAGGATATGCAGATGATCCTTGCCGGGCTTCGGAGTCTGGATAGTGTGAGTGGAAGCAGCTACTACGGCCGGTTGATGGAGAAAATACAGGCGGGATCTTCTGAGTTCATTACTGGAAAGGATTCCATTTTGATTGATCTGTCATCATGGTATCGGGAATCGCTGGCTCCAAAGATAGAAACTATACAGGATGCAATCGGAGACAGGAATTTGATCAGCTTTCGATACTATGCTCCTTCAGGGGAAAGTGAACGAACGGTTGAGCCATATTATTTGGTGTTTCGATGGTCCAGCTGGTACCTTTGGGGCTGGTGTGCAGATCGTAAGGACTACAGATTGTTTAAGCTGAACCGTATGGATAAGGTTGCGGAAACTGATAAGGAATTTATATGTCGGAATGCACCTATGCCGGATCTGTCAACTGAAAAGATCTTCCCAGGTGGAATTAAAGTAAAGGCTCTTTTTACACCAGATATGAAGTGGCGGCTGGTTGAAGAATTCGGGCTTCATTGCTTTACTGTAGCCGATGATGGAATGTTGCTCTTTACGGCAGATTACACGGATATGGAAAACCTTGTGACGTGGCTTATGACCTTTGGGGCAAAAGCGGAGGTAATAGAGCCTGCAGAGGCGCGGGACATTATCTGCAGGAATGCCGAAGAAACATTAAAAATCTATGGAGGATTAGGATAATGAGATTAGATGGCTTTGGGCTGCTGTTGAGAACATGGGAAAAATTTTGAGAAGATGACAAACCGGAGATATGAGTATATCAAGGGGCTAAACGTCCGGTGGACAATCGTTTAGCACCGACCGAAATGAAGTGGAGAAAAAGGGTATGGCATTTGATTTCAAAAAGGAATACAAAGAATTCTATATGCCGAAGGGTACACCATCTATCGTCAATGTTCCGAAGATGAATTATATTGCGGTACGCGGCAGCGGGAATCCAAATGATGAGGATGGAGAATATAAACAGGCCATAGGTCTATTGTACGGAATTGCTTTTACGATTAAGATGAGCAAGAAGAGTGATCATCAGATCGATGGTTATTTTGATTATGTTGTGCCTCCGCTGGAAGGATTTTGGTGGCAGGACGGCGTGGTCGGAGTAGATTATGCAAATAAGGATTTTTTTCAGTGGATTTCCGTCATCCGACTGCCTGACTTTGTAACGAGAGAAGATTTTGACTGGGCTGTCAGAGAAGCAACAGCAAAGAAAAAGCAGGATTTCTCAAAGGTCGAATTCTTCACCTATGATGAAGGCCTTTGTGTTCAATGCATGCACATCGGATCGTATGACGATGAGCCTGCCTCGGTAGAAGCGATGTATCGATTTATGGACGAACAGGGATATGTTCTTGATATTACAGATCGGAGAATGCATCACGAGATATATTTGAGCGATGCCAGAAAAGTAACGCCGGAGAAGTTGAAAACTGTGATCCGGCATCCAATAAAAGTGAAGGGGTGATTGTATGGAGTACATCAGAGTTACTAAGGATAATCTGGAAAAGGAGCACATCTGCTGTGCCATTTCCAATAATAAGGACGTGCAGGTTTCTTCTAAGAAGGCTTGGCTGGCAGACAGATTTGATGAGGGGCTTGTTTTTCTCAAGAGTGTGGAGCGAGGGAAGTGCTTTATTGAGTATATTCCTGCTGAGAATGCATGGGTTCCAATCAATGCCGATGAATATATGTATATTGACTGTCTGTGGGTGTCCGGATCCTTCAAGGGACATGGGTATTCAACGGAATTACTGGATGCCTGTATCGAAGACAGTAAAGATAAGGGAAAGAAGGGGCTGTGTATACTGGCAGCGGCGAAGAAGAAGCCGTTCCTTGCCGATCCAAAGTTCCTGAAATATAAAGGTTTTACCGTGTGCGATGAGGCGGATAATGGAATCCAGTTGTGGTATTTACCCTTTGGAAATGAGGCAGAAAGGCCTGGGTTCAGGGAATGTGCGAAGCATCCACACATAAAAGAAAAAGGATATGTTCTGTATTACACCAGCCAATGTCCGTTCAATGCGAAGTATGTTCCGGTGCTAGAGCAGACTGCCAGAGAAAATGATATATCGCTCCATGTGATCCATATCGATAGCCGAGAGAAAGCACAGAACGCTCCGACTTCGATCACAAACTACGCGATGTTCCATGATGGAGAATATATTACGAATGAGCAGATGAACGATAAAAAGTTCCTGAAGCTCGTGAATGGATAGGAGGGGGGAGTATGGCATCAACAAAAGAGTATCTGGACTTTGTTCTGGAGCAATTATCAGAATTGGAAGAAGTCAGCAGTCGGGCGATGATGGGAGAATACATCCTCTATTATCGCGGAAAGGTATTTGGCGGAATATACGATGACAGGTTTCTCGTAAAGCCGGTTCCAATGGCGGTGAAGTTGATGCCGGATGCAGAGCTGGAATTGCCTTATGATGGGGCGAAGGAGATGCTTCTGGTTGATGACGTAGATAATCGGGAGTTCTTGTGTGAGCTGGTTCAGAGTATGTGGGAAGAACTGCCGGAGAAGAAAAGGAAGAATCCAAAGAAACCATAGGTTTCGTGGTAGAGGATTCCAAAGGGGACAGAGTCCCTTTTGGCACACGACTTTGCTGGCAAAGTCTAGTGTGTTATACCTTTTGGACATTTTACCTTTGAATGCCGTTTATGTCCATTATACTGGACAATATTCTCACATACTGGAATTTTGTCCGGTAGAGATCTTCAAAACCACTTCCATGACTCTATCATACTCATATATCTGTCCAAAAGTTTTGACAATGGATTGCAATTTTGCAATTTTTCTGTTGTTCACCTCTTTAAAATCCCAATATCGCCCAATTTTTCAAGTCCGCCGGTTTTCCTCCGTATAAGACATCAGGATCAAGTATCCAAATAAAATCCAAAGGAGGAACCAGACTATGAATCTATTTGAAACTGTAAAGGCAAGTGTGAGCGCACCTGACGCAGCTAAGATGTATGGGAAGAAAGAAATAGCTGATTTAATGAAATGAGAAAATCACAGTTTGCTGAGCTGGTGTAGGTCTCATGCAAGGCGCTAAAGATTTTAACAAAAGTAGTAAATACGCATTTATTTTAAATGAATACCTTGAGGTCTTTCATAGAGAATGCTATAATATTGTAAATGAATTTAATATAATTACGTATTTACAAAAATATTGTTAAAAAGAGGTGTGGGGATGGAAGTACAAAGACCGAGATATTTAAATCAACTTATTGATAAAAAAGATAATGGAAGAGTGAAGATTATTACAGGTATTAGAAGATGCGGAAAATCTTATCTTTTATTTGAGTTATATAGGAAGTATTTGCTTTCAAGTGGAGTGAGTGAAGAGCAAATTATAATGATTGCACTTGATAGTCTGAAGAATATCAAGTATAGAAACCCAATAGAGCTAGATAACTATTTAAGAGATAAAAATTCAAGATAATGAATTTAAACATTATATTTTTTTATTGATGAAATTCAATTTGTAGAAGAGATTTCTAATCCATATTTAGAAGGAGAACACTCTAAGATAACATTTGTAGATCTTGTGCTAGGACTCATGAAAATTCCAAATGCAGATATATACATTACAGGTAGTAATTCAAAAATGCTATCATCAGATGTATTAACACAATTTCGAGATCGTGGTGATGAAATAAGAGTATATCCATTTTCATTTGCAGAATTTTTATTCATGTTATGAAGGAGATAAGGGAAAGGTTTTTGATGAATATTGTCTGTACGGTGGCATGCCAATGTCTGTACAGCTTAGTAATCATGAACAAAAGAGTGAATATTTGAAGAATGTTTTTACAAGCACCTACATTAAGGATGTAATGGAGCGCAATAAAGTTCTTAAAGATGCATCTATAATGGATGATTTGTTGGATATTATATCTTCATCTATTGGTTCTTTATCAAATCCAACTAAACTGGCAAATACATTTATGTCAGAAAAAAATATAAAGATATCTCAGTTTACAGTAAGTAATTACTTGGATTATTTTTATTGATGCTTTTTTAATCGAAAAAGCCAGAAGATATGATGTGAAAGGGAGGAAATATATATCATCTCCGTATAAATACTATTTTTCAGATATTGGGCTTAGAAATGCAAGGCTAAATTTCAGACAAAATGAGCAGTCACATATTATGGAGAATGTAATATACAATGAACTTCGTATGAGGGGGTTAAATGTAGATGTTGGTGTTGTGGAATATAACTACAAAGATGAGAATAAAAAAACGATTAGAAAAAAATTTAGAAGTAGACTTTATTATCAATAGAGGAAGTAATAGATATTATATTCAATCGGCACTTAATGTTGATACAAAAAGAAAAAAACAAGTACAAGAGACGGAATCCTTGAGAAGAATAGGAGATTCATTTAAGAAAGTTGTTATAGTTAGAAATAACATAGTACCTAGATTTGATGATGATGGAATTTTATACATTGGTGTAGAGGATTTTCTATTGGATGAAAGAATGCTGGACTTATAGAAACAGCAACGTTAGATTTTATTAAAATGCGTATTTACGATATGATTTTAAATAAATAATAGTCTGACTAGCTGAACATTAAACTGTTTTATGACACTTACGTTAGATAGTTTAGTGGACATTTTTTCACATACAGACAGGAATGATTGCCATATTTGATGTTCGCTCGTTTCATGTGGAGACGGTTACCCTTTTAGTTAAGTCGGTTAATGACGCAAACTAAAAGATGGAACTGCCCGTGCAAAGCATGCCCAAGAAAACGGGCAAAGCGAAGTTTATAAAAAGATTCGCTCTGAAATATATAATAATAGAGATAAGATTATAGTTATTGCTGGGAAATGGGTATCATCAGGTGAATATAATAAATTTATAAGTGTCATACCCATTATAAACTAATGGGTTGGCTATATAATATCTATAGCGTTGATGGTGAAAAATATCTTAAAAGCATAAGGCTGAGAAGGTTGATTTTACTATCATCGCTATTATTTTTTTAGTATCCATATATTTTCTATAGGCAACTTGACAAATATTGAATTTAAATTTATTATTAAATATAAATTCAGTATTGGAATAGAAAGAGGTGTGCTATGGCACAAGTATTAAAAGAAGAAGTTAGAAATAGAATACTCGAAGCAGCAGAAAAAGTATTTTATAAAAAGGATTATAGAGGTGCCAAATTAACAGAAATTGCAAAAGAAGCAGATATTCCTGTGGCACTAATTTATACCTATTTCGAGAATAAGGAAGTTTTGTTTGATGCAGTAGTAAGTTCTGTTTATATAAATTTCGAGTCAGCTTTTGATGAGGAGGAGTCTTTGGAAAAAGGTTCTGCTTCTGAAAGGTTTGATGAAGTTGGAGAAAACTATATTCATAAACTATTAAAAGAGCGTAAGAAGTTAATTATTTTAATGGATAAAAGCTCAGGTACGAAGCATACAGAAGCAAAACAAAAACTCATATCGCAAATGCAGGTTCATATTGAAGTAAGTTTAAAAAGACAATCGAAACAGGAATATGATCCAATGCTTGCCCATATTTTAGCCAGTAACTTTACAGAGGGGCTTCTTGAAATAGCAAGGCACTATCAAAGTGAAAAGTGGGCAAAAGATATGCTAAAACTTATTGCAAGGTGTTATTATAAGGGGGTAGAATCCCTGTAATCAGCACTAAAAAATAGACTTTGCATAATCAGCAAAGTCTTACTTTAAACCTTAATACTGAATTAAAATTCAATATTATTCAATTTTGAAAGGAGAGTTGTTCATGCCGGAAAAAGAATTAAGGAAAAAAGTGATTGGAAAAAATGGTTTAGCGGGTTCACTTCTTGCTTTAAAAATAGTATGTGATTTGATACCACAAATCTTACTTGTATATTTGATTAGTTCTTTAATCACAAACAATATTAACGAAGGTAATTTAAAGTATATATTCTTAGGAATCTTTATATCGTTTGTATTAAAAGGCGTGTTTTACTATTTTGCAACAAAGGTTGCCCATGAGAAAGCATACGAAAAATTGACAGAGCTTAGGATAGATATTATCGGGCATCTAAAAAAACTAAGTTTGGGATTTTTCAAAGAACATAATACGGGGGAGCTTACCAATATCGTTCAACATGATGTAGAGCAAGTGGAAGTATACCTTGCCCATGGTCTTCCGGAAATAATGGCAGTTACACTTCTGCCTATCATTATTTTTGTAGCTATGATTTTTGTGGATTGGCGTCTTGCACTTGGAATGGTTGCCGGAGTTCCACTCATGTATTTGGTAAAAGTTCTTTCACAGAAAACAATGGATAAAAACTTTGCTATTTACTTTAACCATGAAAACAAGATGAGAGAAGAGCTAATGGAATATGTAAAAAATATTTCTGTGATTAAGGCTTTTGCTAAAGAAGAGGAGATTAGTGAAAGAACATTAAAAACGGCAAGAGAGTATATTTACTGGGTTAAAAAGAGTATGGGAGCAATTACCATTCCAATGGGACTCATTGACATATTTATGGAAATTGGAGTGGTAATTGTCATGATTTTGGGAAGTATCTTTCTTTATCAGGGGAATATTACAACGCCTAATTTTATCCTTGCAATTATTTTATCCTCTGCGTTTACAGCATCCATAAGCAAGACAGCCACTCTACAACATTTTTCTATTGTGTTTAAGGAGGCATTAAAGGCGATCGGAAAAGTTTTAACCGTTCCGCTTCCAAAGAAAAAGACAGAACAAGGTTTAGAATTTGGAAACATAGAATTTAAAGATGTGAATTTTGCATACGGAAAAGATAGCTTTGAGCTAAAAAATATCAATTTGACTTTTAAGAAAAATAGTTTGAATGCCTTTGTAGGGGCAAGCGGTTGTGGGAAAAGTACTGTATCTAATTTGCTTATGGGATTTTGGGATGCAGATGAAGGACAAATACTGATAAATGGAAAAGACATAAAAGAATATAGTCAAGAAAACATCTCAATGCTGATTGGAAGTGTGCAACAAGAAGTTATCCTTTTTGATTTAAGCATTTTTGAAAATATAGCAATCGGAAAACTAAATGCAACAAAAGAAGAAGTTATAGAGGCAGCTAAAAAAGCAAGATGCCATGATTTTATTTCTGCTTTGCCAAATGGATATGAAACACGAGTAGGTGAAATGGGAGTTAAGTTATCTGGTGGAGAAAAACAAAGAATCTCCATAGCAAGAATGATACTGAAAAATGCACCGATTTTGATATTAGATGAAGCAATGGCAGCTGTTGATAGTGAAAATGAAAGACTAATCGGCGACGCAATTGATGATTTAAGCAAGGATAAAACCATCATTACAATTGCTCATCATCTAAATACGATTAGAGATTCAGACCAAATTATAGTTATGGATAAGGGCGTTGTTCTTGATGCGGGAAGCCATGAAGAGCTGATGAAAAGATGTGATTTTTATAAGGATATGGTTGATGCACAGAACAAAGTTGATAGATGGAATTTGAAAGACGATAGTCCTTCACGAGCAAGAAACGGAGTGGATTGCGAGTGAATCAACGAAAGTCTTTCACGAGCAAGGAACGGAGTGGATTGCGAGTGTATCAACGAAAGTCTTTCACGAGCAAGGAACGGAGTGGATTGCGAGTGTATCAACGATAGTCCTTCACGAGCAAGGAACGGGGTGGATTGCGAGTGTATCAACGAAAGTCTTTCATGAGCAAGGAACGGAGTGGATTGCGAGTGTACGGAGGTGGTAACAGAAAATGTTTAGAGAAATGTTAAAACTACTTACAAAAACCGGTAAGAGAGATTTGATTCTATCAAGTGTATTCTTTGCTCTTTATGGACTAAGCTCCATAGCCATGATTGTTATCGTATTTTCTATACTGTTCCAAATCTTTGATGGAACGAGCTTAGCAAGCCTATATAAATATTTTATTGCGATTGGATTACTTGTAGTCTTCAAAGGTATTTGTAATATGGTCGCAGATATGAAAAAGCATAGTGCAGGTTTTGATATTGTTCAGCAAATCAGAGAACGCATGATTATCAAATTAAAGAAATTCAGTTTGGGATTTTATACCAATGAAAGACTTGGGGAGATCAATACAATTTTACACAAAGATGTTGATAATATGTCCCTTGTTGTAGGACACATGTGGTCAAGAATGTTTGGCGATTTTTTGATAGCTGCAGTCGTATTTATTGGTCTTGCAAGTATTGATTTAAAACTTGCTATTCTGATGGCTGTATCTGTTCCTTTTGCACTTATCTTTCTATATCTGACAATTAAGCAATCTGAAAGAATTGAAAATCAAAACAACTCAGCGCTTCTTGATATGGTTAGCTTATTTGTTGAATATGTTAGAGGAATACCTGTATTAAAGAGTTTTTCAAACAATAAGAGCTTGGATAATGAGCTTATGAACAAGACAAAAAAGTTTGGAGAAACAAGCAAAGCAGCTTCAAAATTTAAGGCAAAACAATTATCTATATTTGGTCTTTTACTGGATATTGGATATTTAATTCTTTTAATCGCAGGAGCAATATTTGTTGTAAAGGGAAATCTTGATGTACTTTATTTTATTATCTTTGCAGTAATTTCAAAAGAGTTTTATAAGCCGTTCGCTTCTATGGAACAACACTATATGTACTATGTTTCGGCGGCAGATAGTTACGAAAGACTCTCAAGAATTTTATATGCAGATGTAATCCCGGACAAAGTGAATGGAATTGTTCCGAAAGATAATGATATAGCTTTTGAAAACATAGATTTTTCCTATGAAAAAGATGAATTTAAAATGGAAAAATTGAGCTTTTCTATTGCTGAAAAAACAATGACAGCCTTAGTTGGAGAATCAGGTAGTGGAAAGACTACGATAACCAACTTGCTTTTAAGATTTTATGATGTGCATAAAGGGAAAATCACACTTGGAGGAACTGATATAAGGGATATTCCTTATGATGAGCTTTTAGATCGTATCAGCATTGTCATGCAGAATGTTCAACTGTTTGATAACACGATTGAAGAAAACATCAGGGTAGGTAAAAAAGGAGCAACGAAAGAAGAAATCATTGAAGCTGCAAAGAAAGCAAGGATACATGATTTCATTATGAGTTTACCAAAGGGTTATGAAACGGATATTGGCGAAAATGGTGGGCTTCTTTCAGGTGGACAAAGACAGAGAATATCCATTGCAAGAGCTTTTCTAAAAGATGCACCGATTTTAATTCTTGATGAAATGACAAGTAATGTTGATCCTGTAAATGAATCTTTGATACAAGATGCCATTACAGAACTCGCAAAGAACAGAACTGTACTTGTGGTGGCTCATCATTTAAAAACCATTCAAAAAGCTGACCAAATTCTCGTATTTCAAAAAGGAAATTTACTTGAAAAAGGAAAGCATGGGGAACTTCTTGAGAAAGATGGCTACTACACAAAATTATGGAAAGCTCAGTATGAGGTGTAACCATGATTTTGTTAAAAGATGTTTCTTATGCATGGGAAGATGGGCGAACTGCTTTAAAAAATATCAATCTTGAAATTAAAAAAGGTGAATTTGTTTTAATTTCGGGGAAAAGCGGAAGTGGTAAAAGCACTCTTGGAAGTGTAATGAATGGTCTTATTCCACATTATTACAAAGGTAAAATGCAAGGAGAAGCCTTTGTGTCCGGAAAAGATATAAGCAAATTATTACTTCATGAAGTAGGGCATATTGTAGGGACTGTATTTCAAGATCCAAGAAGTCAGTTTTTCACGACAACGACAGAGGAAGAAATAGCTTTTGGGCTTCAAACTATCTGCAAATCAAGAGATGAAATCAAACAGAGAGTAGAAGAAGTATATGCAGAGCTGGATACCCCGGAACTGAAAGGAAAATCTGTTTTTGAATTATCAAGCGGACAGAAACAAAAGATAGCTATTGCAAGCATCTATGCGATGAATCCGAAAGTTTTAATTTTAGATGAACCTTCAGCAAATTTGGATATGAAAGCAACATTTGACCTGTTTTTTTAATTTTTGGAAAAATTAAAGAAAAAAGGAACAACGGTTGTTCTAATTGAACATCGTTTGTACTATGTAAAGTCTTTATTTGACCGTTTTCTTTTGATGAAAGATGGAGAGATTGCACAGGATTTGAGTCGGGAAGAAGTTATCCATCTTGAAGGGAAGTTTTGGGATGAAAATGGCCTAAGAACTCTTGAATTAGAAGAATACAGGATAAGTGAGAAGAAAGATTCATATCAATTAAATGATGAAAGTATTAGTGGAAAAGGCTTGAAATTTTGCTATCCAAATGTAGCTAAGGATGGAAAGAAGAAAAAACAGTACATCTTAAATCATCTTGATTTCAATATGGAGTGCGGAAAAGCCATTGGTCTTATCGGCTTAAATGGTACCGGGAAAACTACCTTTGCAAGGGTGCTTTCAGGACTTGAGAAGATAAAAGAGGGGAAAATGTGGGCGGAAAAAGATAAAGAGTTGAATCATAAAGATTTAATGGCTATGTCCTATTTTGTATTTCAAGATTCAGACTATCAGTTGTTTTCGGAAAGTGTACTTGATGAAATGCTGCTTGGTATGGAGGGTAAAGATAAAAAAGAAAATACTCAAAAGGCAAAGTCTATTTTGAGTGTACTTGGCTTAGATAAATACATTGATAAGCATCCGTTTGCTTTATCAAGAGGAGAAAAACAAAGATTGACAATAGCTTGTGGAATGATGAAACAGGCAAAGATTTTCATCTATGATGAACCAACATCAGGTTGTGATAAAGACTCAATGCTTTCCGTCGCAAAACTGATTGAAGAACAATTGAAAATTGGGACAACAGTTTTGGTGATAAGTCATGATTTTGAGTTTTTAGCAAACACAGTGAGTCGGCTCTGGGTAATGGGAGATGGAAAAATAGAAAAGGTTCTGAATATGAATGAAAGTAATAAATTTCTCATATTAGACAAGATGAGAGGAGGTAGGGAGCTTGGAAGATAGAAAAACTATAGATCCTAGAATAAAACTCACTCTACTTCCAATTGCTTCCTTTACGAGCTTTTTTATAAGCGATACAATTCTACTTTTCGGACTGCTTGTCTTCGCCTTTTTTCTGTATGTATACAGCAGTATGTGGAAAATAGCCTTACGCTTTATTTTGTTTTTTGTCCTTTTATACTGCATAGAGTTAGGGCTTGGAAAATTTTGTAAAGCAAGCATCGTATTTGCAATATATATGTTTATTTACTTTGCATCAAGAATGACCTTAATTGCTATGTTTGGTGGATATATAACAAAGACTACAAGTGTAAGTGAAATGCTGGAAGCGTTAAATAGAATGAAAGTACCAAGAAGCATTGGCATACCTTTTAGTGTTTTGCTTAGGTTTGTACCAACTATAAAAATAGAACGCAAGGCATTAAAAGAGAATATGATGATTCGAGGAATTATAACAAGCAGATTTTTCCCGTTGCTATATCCAATTAAATATATGGAATATACGCTTGTTCCGCTGTTAATGAGAATGATTAAAATTTCAGACGAATTGTCAGCTTCAGCACTCATTAGAGGACTTGATAGTGACGAGAAGAGGGTAACATTAACAGAATTGCGGTTTAGAAAAACAGACTTAATGATTGGACTATTAGGAGCTTTGATGATTGCTCTTGTGATAGTAATACAGAAAATTTATTAGGAGAACTTTTATGAAAAACAAATTGAATGGCCGTGATTTTATTACAATCGGAATCTTTAATGCAATTGGAATTGTCATATACATGGCGGCAAGCTTTGCTATGGCAACAACAGTTATTGGAGGATTTATTGCTTCAGGAGTTAGCTTTATGGTAGCTGCTACCGTTTATATTCTCATGGCTGTAAAAGTTAAAAAGAAGGGTGTATTTACCATATCAGGAACGCTTCTTGCTTTCATTGCGTTGTCAGGAGGACATTTACCTCATGCAGTCTTTGCTGTAATCGGTGGAATGATATGTGATTTGATTATAGGAAATTATGAGAGCAAGGGACGAATGATTATTGGATATGGAACATTTGCATTAGCAGATTTTTTAGGAACAGTAATTCCTGTAATTTTATTCGGAACAGCTTCTTTTGTGGAAAGAGCATCAAAATGGAAAATGAGCGAAGCACAAATAAAGGAAGCATTATCTTATTTCAAAGTTTCGTGGGCAGTAGGATTTGGTTTAATAACTTTTGTTCTTGCTTGCATAGGAGCATTTGTTGCAACAAGGATACTTAAAAAACATTTTGAAAAAGCAGGAGTGATTTAATCAATCTTTGTTTGTGAGGGAAAAATGGGTTAAAGAATGGAGGTAATTGCTATGAATTATTTAGGGTCTGTTATTCATATAGAAAAAAATAATAGTCCTTTTTGATACTGGTAATTATCATAAAAAATCAAATTTAAAATATAAGGAAAGAGCAAGTTTTTTTTATTTCAGAGGACTTATTATGCCTATGTGCAGAAGTCCTCCTTTTTTTTCATCATTGGATTATGACGGACACTTCTGTGTATGAAAGATGAAAAAATCGTGAAAATGCTTGATGAAAAGGGCAATACATTGTATCCTCAATCAAGCAACAAGTTTGAAAATGCTGTTTGCTTAGTAGAAACGGATGAAACGTATTTACCCCGAAGAATTGGATTTTAGATAGTACTTAGCGGATAAAAGTTTTACGGATAAAAACTTGCGGGTAAAAGCTTTACGGGTAAAAGCTTTACGGATAAAAGCTTTACGGATAAAAGCTTTACAGATAGAGAGGAGAGCAATGGAAGAGATACAGAATGAGGATAGAGATAGAAAGAATAGTTCGAACAGATCATACAAAAGGAAGAAGCAAAGTATTGTTCATTATTTGATTCCGACAGTCCTCTTTATTTCTATGCTTGTATTCGGTGGTTTATTTTTGCGCGATTTCTTGGAGTACAAAGCGGCAAACGATGAGTATGCACAACTGGAAGAGCATATTGTAATCGAGGAGCCGGAGGAAAAGAATGAGGGAAACGTAGTACAGGAGTCTGAAGCTGCGAAAGAACAGGTGGATTTTTCACATCCGAAGTTCCAGATTGATTATGATGTTTTAACAAAGATTAACAGTGATTTTTCTGCGGTTATCTATATTCCTGCGCTCGGAATCAATTATCCTGTAGCGCGCAGTAAGGATAATGAGGACTATCTCCATAGGACTTTTGAAGGAAAAAACAATTTCGCAGGAGCTATTTTCCTGGATTACAATGCAAACGGCAACTATGATCAGTCAAATACCTTTATCTTTGGCCACAATATGAAAAATGGTTCCATGTTCGGCAAGCTGAAATATTTTCTGAAAGAGGAAGGTTTGGTCAATACAAACCCTTATATTTTCTTGTGCAGACCGGACGGTATTTACCGCTATCGAATATTTAGCTATTATTTAACGACCACCTCCAGTGAAATCTACAATGATTTTGTGGGGGATGATGGCTATGACAGTTATATTAGTTTGGTTAAGAGACTCTCTTCTTATAAAGATTATCCGGAAGAAACATTGGATTTTTCGACGCGGCCTAATCTTCTGACGCTTTCGACCTGTTCGGGTCCTGCAGGCGGACAGCAACGCTTTATTGTACAGGGAGCGCTGGAGGAGATTTACTAAAGTATTACAGAAAAGATGTTTGTTGAGGGTGTTTCATAAAGTCATTCGAAAAAGCTCTTCGATAGACTTATTCGTGGAAGAGTCTGGTAAAATATACTTTGGCTCGCTATCGTTCTTGGGGAAAATGTTTAAAATTATAGAAAGATAGTCGGATATAGGCTGGAACTATAGCAAGGCATATAGAAAATAAATTAGACAGAAGAAAAAAAGATAGATATAATCCCAAAATATTCACAGTAGTCTTTGTAAGACAAGGAAATGTGTATATAGAGGGATTATTTTTTTGAGCAGTATTAAGAGCCGGAGGGAAAAGAATGGCAATCATTGAATTAAAAAATATAGTGAAAACCTTTCCTTCGGAGAAAGTCGGAGAGGGAGTTCACGCGGTAAAAGATGTTAGCTTAAGCATTGAAGAGGGCGATATCTTCGGTATCATCGGCTATTCCGGGGCAGGAAAGTCCACCTTGGTGCGTTGCATAAACCTCTTGGAAAGCCCGACAAGCGGAGAAGTTCTTGTAGAGGGAAAGAACATTACTGCTTATTCGGAAGCACAGCTTCGGTCTGTTAGGCGGAGAATGGGCATGATATTCCAGCATTTTAATCTTCTAAACTCTGCAAATGTTTTTGAAAATGTAGCGGCACCGCTGAAAAATCAAAGAAGATTCACTAAGGACGAAATTGAGGAAAAGAGAGCAGAACTAAGGAAAGACAGTTCTTTACCTGAAAAAGAAATTAAAGAAAAGGAAAAGGCTCTGCTTAAAAGCAATAAAAAGCTTTCCGGAAAAGAAATTAAAGAGAGAGTTGAGGAAATGCTTCGATTAACGGGGCTGGAAGATAAGGCAAGAGCCTACCCCTCGCAGTTATCCGGAGGACAGAAGCAGAGAGTGGCAATCGCAAGAGCCTTGGTCGGAAAACCGAAGATACTCCTTTGCGATGAGGCAACTTCCGCACTGGATCCGAATACCACGACACAGATTATTGAACTTCTTCGTTCTTTACAGGAAAAGCTGAAGCTCACGGTAGTGATGATTACCCACCAGATGGAAGTGGTAAAAAGCATTTGCAATAAGGTCGCCGTCATGGAGGATGGAAAGGTAATAGAGGAGGGAAGTCTTGTAGAGGTATTTTCCGAGCCGAAATCCAGTATCACAAAAGAGTTTCGCGAGAAAACACTTTACCGAAAAGAAGCCCTTGCTCTTACCGAAAAGAATAGAAGAAATCTCTATGAGCTTACCTTTATCGGTGAGAAGGCCAATGATCCGGCTATCATGGAGCTGGTGCGAACTTACCCGGTGGAAGTGTCCATTCTTTTCGGAAATATCGAAATTCTTTCCGGCGTCCCCTTTGGAACTCTCACAATAGATATGAAGGGGGAAGGAAAGGATATTTTGGATGCGGTGGCCTATCTAAAGAGTAGAGAAATCAAGGTAGAAGAGCTGGGAGGGCATAGGATAGAGGGATTTTCAGGGGAAGAAAATGACTCCTGTAGAGGACAGAACCCGGAATACTATAAGAATACAGAAAGATCTGAGGAAGTTAAGATAGATGATGAGTTGAGAGAGGAGGACAAAATATGGAATGGCTAAATACTGTGTTTCCGAATGTAGCAAAGCTTTGGCCCTATATTGTGAAATCTTTAAATGAAACACTCATCATGGTCAGTATTTCCGGTGTCTTTGCAGCACTGCTCGGTGTTCCCTTAGGAATAGTCCTTGCGGTAACAAAGAAAGGCGAGCTTTTGTCTTTTCCACCGCTATATTCCATTCTTTCGAAGATTGTGAATACAGTGCGTTCCATTCCCTTCGTCATCTTGATTGCTTCCATTCCTTGGCTTGTTCGTGCCATTGTAGGCACGACGATAGGTATGAAGGGAGCCATTGTTCCCCTGATCATTGCCTGCATTCCCTTTATGGCGAAGCAGACGGAGCTTGCGCTTCAAAGCATTGATAGGGAGTCATTGAGGCATACCGTGCAATGGGCTTTTCGGAAATCGCCATTATTTTCAAGGTCATGCTGAAGGAAGGCTTTTCGGCAATCATTCAGGCGGTGACCATTATGCTGGTCGGTCTTATCAGTTATTCGGCGGTAGCCGGATCGGTAGGCGGTGGCGGGCTCGGAGACTTTGCTATTCGATACGGTTATGGGCAAAATAAGACCGATGTCATGTTTCTAACGATAGTCATCATGCTTATCATGGTGTTCTTCGTACAATGGGTGGGAGACAGCTTAAGCAAGCTGGTGAGCCACCGATAATGTAGTTATTCGGCATCTTCGATAGGAAAAAATTTGTTGGAAGCATGCTGTTTCAAAGATAGAGACAGGTTTATGCAGAGTAGTAAAAGCCTATCATGGATGAGGATATAGAAAACAGTTTTAGAGGAGAGAGAATTATGAAAAAGAGAATTTTAGCATTAGGACTTACAGTAGCACTTGCTGCGGCATCTTTAGCAGCATGCGGAGGAGCAAGCACAAAAACTACAGAGAAAGCGACTGAAGCAGGAACAGAGCGGGCCGGCGAAAAGGCTACAGAGGCTGCAAAGGAGGAAAAGGCAGAGTCCGGAGAGCTTCGCACTTATAAGCTCGGTGTAAACGGTTCCGACCACGAGGAGTGGGAGAAGGCAAATGAGCTTCTTGCAAAGGACAATATTAAGCTTGAAATGGTAGAGTTTAGTGATTACATTAAGCCGAATGAAGCTTTAGAGGACGGCGAAATTGATTTGAATGCATTCCAGACAGAAATTTACTTCAATAACTTCGTGAAGGAAAGAGGCTACACGGATTTGGGTGTTCTCGCGTATACCCAGGTTGCACCGATGGGCATTTACTCTTCCAAGTATAAGACTTTGGATGAGGCAACAGGACATTTGATTATCGCTATTCCAAACGATGTAACAAACGGCGGAAGAGCACTCCGTTTCTTGGAGAAGAACGGTTTTCTCACTTTAAAGAAGGAAGCAGGACTTACCCCGACTGTAATGGATATCGAGAAGTATGACAAGGATGTGGAGATTGTGGAAATGGTAGCAACCCAGATTCCGACTTCTCTTCCTGACTTAGCTTTTGCCTGCATCAATAACGGTGTTGCAAAGGAAGCAGGACTTACCCTGAAGGACGATGCTATTGTCTACGAAGATTACAAAGATCCGGATATGAAGAACTACTGGAATATCATTGCTGCAAAGAAGGATCGTATTGAGAGCGAAGACTTCCAGAAGATCAAGAAGGCTTACAACTCCGATGAAGTAAAGCAGGTTGTGTTAGAGCACTACGACGGACAGTCCATCCCGGTTTGGGACTAAGCTTAAACCGAGAGACATATCTTATGGGACTGTACTTGGAATGAAAATAGTATTTGTATAGAGTATAGAGGGTTCGATGAAACCCGAGGAGGAGCATTGCTCCTCCTATTTTTCATAACGAGTATCACTCGAAAAGCGTGTGGTATCTCGTTTGCAAAGGAGGAAAACATGGGAAAGATAAAAACAGAGAAAGTGAAGCTTTCAGATAAAGAAGAAAAAATTGTGAAGAAGGTCGAAAAAGAGGGAAAGCTCTTTCAGGACCTTGCACTTGCTATTCATAAAAAGCCGGAAGTCAGTAACTATGAGTTTTTTGCATCGGAAGAGCTGTCAAAGACACTCTCTTCCTTCGGTTTTTCCGTGGAAATGCCGGCAGCAGGACACAGAACGGGTTTTGCAGCAAGCTATAAGAGTAAGAAAAAAGGACCGGTTGTAGCGTTCCTTGCGGAGTACGACGCCTTGGAGGGCCTGGGACACGGTTGCGGACACAACCTTTTCGGCGCAACGGCTTCTCTTTCTGCTGTAGCCTTAAAGGAAGTGATTGATGAAGTGGGGGGTGAAATCCGTGTTTATGGTACACCGGGAGAAGAAGGAGGCGAGGAAGGTTCTGCAAAGGGCTCCTTCGTGAGAGAGGGATATTTTAAGGATGTGGATTTCGCTCTTTGCGCCCATCCGGCGGATGAGCACAAGAGAACCGGAAGAAACCTGGGCTGTGTTCCGGTAGATATTGAATTTTGGGGGAGGTCCGCCCATGCGGCAGGAGAGCCGGAAGAAGGCATCAATGCCTTGGATGCCCTCATTCAAACCTATAATTCCATCAATGCATTAAGACAGCATCTGACCGACGATACAAGAATCCATGGCGTTATACTCTCCGGCGGTTCTGCCCCAAATGTCATACCCGACTATGCCCATGCGAAGTTTTATCTCCGCACCAGTGCAAAACCGAGTCTCGAAGCCTTATATAAGAAGGTGGAAAATGTTGTAGCAGGCGCTGCTCTTTCTATGGGAGCGAAGGGAAGGATGCAGGCCTATCAGAACTGGGTGGAAAATATCGTTCCGACACCCTCTTTTGATGACCTGTATGAGAAGCACTTGAACCGATTCGGAGAGACGTTTACACCCTGTGATTGGAAAGCTTTGCAAATGGGATCTTCCGATGTGGGAAATGTTTCACAGGTGGTGCCTACCATTCAGCCGAGTATTTGCATCAGTAAAAAGAAAATCCCTGCTCACAGCCCGGAATTTGTAAAGGCTTCCTGCTCAAACCTCGGACTGGAGTCTATTCTGCTCGGTGCTAAGGTCTTGGCCTTTACGGCTCTTGAGCTTTTTGAAGAGCCCGAGAGCTTAAAGAAAATTAAGGTGGAACACAAAGAACAGGTAAAGAGACAGCTGGAGTTTTAGGAAGCTTAGGATTTGTTATGCTATTTTTCTAAAAAGAGATGCTAAAGAGATGCTAAAGAGATACTAAAGGGATACTACAAAGATACTGCTGACATACGATTCTTCTCTTAGAGAGCGAGCCCTTTATCTAAAAAAACACTGTATAATCCCAATAAACAGGGGCATACAGTGTTTTTTGATAAAAATTTTGGCGAAGTCAGAGATATTCTCTATGACGAATATGCAAGTAAAACTATCCGTTTCTCTTTGGCGCATCGAATATACTATTTTTATTTTAATGCATAACGAGATATCGTGCGCAAAGCGTACGATATCTCGTTTAAATCAACTGAAACTCTTTTAAGAGAGATTTTCGATAGGATTTATCTTTGGAAGCTTTGGCGAGATCATCGATACGCCCTTCTTCGACCAAGATACCCATCAGTTTAGCCATGATATCTTCGCTTTTTTCGAGTCCTTCCGCCATTCCCTTAGCTATTCCTTCCTCTGTTCCCTCTTTTTTCCATTGTCTCTTTAAACGATCATAGTATGTAGTCATGGCTTTTTTGTCTCCTTTCTCTAAGTTCTCTGCAATTTTTAGCTTTGAAACCCTTTTTGCAAGTATTTTCGAATGCATTTTTTTAGGGTCTGCAGTATAAAAATCTTCTATCAACTTACCTAGCTCGTTACTGCTACTTTTACTGGTATTCACATAGATAATATTTGTTTGGTCCGGAAAAACTGCTCCGGATTCTTTTATGATTCGGGAAATGTGATAGATTTGTTTATCCCCTTTCAAAATATCTCGACTACATATAAATATAACATAGCTTTCCGGTAAATAATCAAAAGATTTTCCTTTTTTTGAAATATTCATGTCTATAAGTCCGGAATGATAGCGTGCTCGTTTTGGGCTGGCACCTAGAGAGTCATTTTGCAGTTCAATATTGTAAATATTTCCCTCCTTATCCGTACAAAGGCAATCATGAACCAAAGAGCGTCCTTCCAAAATTTGTCCCGCGTATGCGGGGGGTAATCCATAGACGAATATAGTTGCCTTTCTCTTGTAGTTTATGATTTTCGCAATATAATGGACTGCAAAGGAATTAGTCTTGTGTTTTACCTTAAGATTTGGAGGAAGAGGATGGCAGAGTTACAGTATAACTTAATTGATGATTGGGAAAAGAAAGAGGTGGATCTTTCTGCGCTGGAAGAAGCTTTAGAGCAGGGAAACTCTAATCGCTATAGTGGAAAGGTGTTTCATGATATTGCCGCAAAATGGAAGAAATACAAAAAGAGAGGTGTTTCGAATCTTTACCTTTTAAAGGAAGCTGAAGATGAAGGTCTGGCCTGTGCGTACTATGCTTATTCGATTACAAATGGTGTGATTGAGGAGGCACAGTTGGAAAATTTGCGTGTCCTTTGTGGGGAGAAACTTTCTAAAGAGGAAATGCGTGCCAGTGCATCCTTCTGTAATCCATCTGAATGGTGGGATACCAATCCCACCTATCTTACGAAGCTGGTGGAAAAGGGAGAGGCGGATAGGCTGTATGAATACCTGAGTGCACAGCTGTTCCCCTATGGTATAGTTCTCACCTCTCTAAGCGCGAAAATGAATGCTAAAGAAGAGCTTGCCTGCTCGGCAATTGCTTGGGGATTAAAGGAAGGCGGATTTTTCAAAAAAGGTGCCTATATGAGTAGAGCAATCGATAATCGCTATCTTTAAAGTTGCGTAGCCTGTCTAAACTTATAAGCTTTAAAACGGCAAAGCCAAAATTCCCTGTTGAAACAGCATATACAGGAGGGGGGCATAGTAGTAAAAAGTGAAATATGGGACCGCTTTCTTTTCCTAAACGAGATATCGCACGCTTTGCGCACGATACTCGTTATGAATAAGATTTGAAACCCCGATACCTGTTGAAAAATGCGGCATCGGGATTTTTTATAAAAAATGGTAGTTTGTTTCTATATAAAAAGTCCTTGAGAAAAATGCGAATCCTTGCTATATTGTGTTGGTGCCAATTAACGGACACAAGATTTTGTATTTTTAGGGAATTACTTCCGTATTGAAAAAGAACCCTTTTACAGCCCTGTTTACTGCTTATAGCTGTATTTTTTTTGCCATTCTCCCCGATTTTAGAAAATATCTTTTCAAAAAAACTGCTCGGTCTGTTGAAGCAGAATAAGTATTTTTAAAGTAATTGGGAGAGGGCGAAAAAATAAGGCAAGGAATACTGCGCAAAGGCTCATCACTGGAAAATCGTAGGCTAGCTTACGGAATGTCTTGCAAAATCGAGTGTACATCAGATAAAGGAAACGATTTAAATGAAAACAATCATTAAGAGGGGACTCGGAGAAGAGGATTACAGAGGAGAGAAGATTGAAAAAGCCATGGAGAAGGCCTTTCTCTCGGAGGGAATTGCAGTAGAGGCGGAGAAGCTCCACTTTCTTTTGGGAAAAGTGGAGGAAGCTCTGGAGGATAAGTTCCGTGTTTCCGTGGAGGAAATTCAAAATGCAGTAGAGGAATCCCTCATGCAAAACGGGGACTACCGTGTAGCAAGAGCCTATATCCTCTATAGAGAGAAGCGGACTCTGCTTCGCCATTTAAGGCAGAGAATCAAGGAAGAAATCGGAGAAGAAGGCATTGAGGAAGTTTTAAAGAAGATCCAGAAGGATTTTCCGGATTATGACCTCTCCCGTCTTTCCGCAAAGTATCTTTCCTTAAGTAAGGGAGAACAGGAAATTCCGAAGCGCCTCGCCCTTCTTACAAGAGCGGCGGCAGAGCTTACCACACAAGAAGAGCCGAACTGGGAGAAGATTGCGGGGAGACTGCTTTCCTACCATTTCCATAAGGAACTAAAGAGGACGAAAGAGAGTCGTGCCCTTCACGGCTTCTATGAGAAGCTTTGCTATTTAACCGAGCAGGGACTTTACGGAAGCTATATTTTGGAGGCTTATACGAAGGAAGAAGTGGAAGAGCTGGCAAAGGTGATTGATGAGGGAAGAAATGACCTCTTCACCTACTCCGGACTGGACCTTCTCCTATCCCGCTATGTGATACGGGATAGACAGCATATTGCGCTTGAGTCTCCGCAGGAGATGTATCTCGGCATTGCCATGCACCTTGCCATGAAGGAAGAAAAGAACCGTGCCTTCTATGTCAAGGAATTTTACGACATTATGAGCTTGCATCAGGTAACCATGGCGACGCCGACGCAGTCCAATGCCAGAAAGCCTTACCATCAGCTTAGCTCCTGCTTTATTGATACGGTTGCGGACTCTTTGGACGGCATTTACCAGAGCATTTCCCGTTTTGCAGATGTATCCAAGTACGGTGGCGGTATGGGAATGTATTTCGGAAAGGTGCGCTCCCGCGGCGGAAAGATTCGCGGCTTTGAGGGGGCAAGCGGCGGAGTTATTCGTTGGATTCGTGTTGTCAATGACACAGCGGTGGCGGTTGACCAGCTGGGAATGAGGCAGGGTGCCGTGGCAGTCTATCTTGATGCATGGCATAAGGACTTACCGGAATTTTTACAGCTTCGTACCAATAACGGTGATGACCGTATGAAAGCACATGATGTTTTCCCGGCAGTTTGCTACCCGGACCTTTTCTGGAAGAAGGTAAAGGAAGACTTAAATCAGGAATGGTATCTGATGGATCCGCACGACATTTTCCTGATTAAGGGCTATTGCTTAGAGGACTTCTACGGGGAAGAATGGGAAAGTCGCTACGAAGACTGTGTACGCGATAACCGAATCAGTAAGAGGGTTTATGTGTTAAAGGATATTGTGCGACTGATTTAAAGTCCGCGGTAGAGACCGGCACCCCGTTTGCCTTTTACAGAGACACGGTAAACCGCATGAATCCGAACAAGCATAAGGGGATTATTTACTGCTCCAACCTCTGCACGGAAATTGCGCAGAATATGAAGGAAGCGGAGATTTTGGAGCGGAAGGTCATTACGGAAGAGGGTGATGAGGTCATTGTCAGCACCGTAAAGCCCGGCGATTTTGTGGTTTGTAATTTGGCATCTCTCTGCCTTGGAAATATTGATGTGGAAAATAAGGAAGAGTTACAGAAAATCACGAAGACGGTCGTTCGTGCCTTGGATAATGTAATTGACCTGAATTTCTATCCGGTTAAGGAAGCGGAGTTGACCAATAAGAAGTATCGTGCCATCGGGCTCGGTGTTTCCGGCTATCACCACATGCTTGCCAAGCATCATATTGCGTGGGAGTCCGAGGAGCATTTGCGCTTTGTGGATACCGTATTTGAAAATATTAACTTTGCGGCGATTAAGGCGAGTGCAGAGCTTGCCAAGGAGCGCGGAAGCTATAGAGAATTTGCCGGCTCCGAGTGGGAAAGCGGAGAGTATTTCCGTAGAAGAGACTATAGTTCTTCCGAATGGAAGGCGCTTGAAAAGGAAGTGCATGAAGGAATCCGAAATGCCTGGATCTTGGCAACAGCACCGACCAGTTCCACCTCTATTCTGATTGGTACAACAGCGGGACTGGATCCGATTATGAACCGTTTCTTCTTAGAGGAGAAGAAGGGAGCAATCTTACCGAGAGTTGCTCCGGAGCTTTCCATGGAGAGCTACTGGTACTATAAGTCGGCGCACCAGATTGACCAGACCTGGTCGGTACGGGCTGCGGGACTTCGCCAGAGACATATTGATCAGGCGCAGAGCGTGAACCTTTGGATTACCAACGATTATAAGATGAGTGAACTTTTGAATCTCTATACTTTGGCTTGGGAGTCCGGTGTGAAGACGATTTACTATGTGCGCTCGAAAGCATTGGATCCGGATGAATGTGAGTCTTGCTCCGCATAGGGAGTAATCGATTCCTCTGTATATGCCGCTTAAGGCCTACTGCGTTTCCTACTCGCCCCATGCGCCGATGCACTCGTGCTCCTTGCGAACTCGCTTCGCTCAGACACGCATCGCACTCGTTGCTAGCATGGGGCTCCTAACGGAAGCCTCGTAATAGCCTTTTCACAGCATATACGGAGGAAGTCTCATAAATTTCTCCCTTATACATGAGGATGTTTATCTATAAAAATTGAACTATGCTTTTTTAAGGATCATAAAGACAATAGATTACTCTGCTGCGTTCGTGCAGTAGGAAAGGAAATATAGAATGGAAGAGATTAAGCGTAAGCCTTTATTTAACCCGGAAGGGGATATTGATGTTCGGAATCGTAGGATGATCAATTTTAACACGACAAACATCAATGATTTTAACAATATGAAGTACGAGTGGGTTTCAGACTGGTATCGTCAGGCAATGAACAATTTCTGGGTGCCGGAGGAAATCAACCTAAATCAGGATAAGAGTGATTATCCGAATCTCACGGCTCCGGAGCGGACGGCTTATGACAAGATTTTAAGCTTCCTCGTATACCTGGATTCCCTGCAGTCTGCGAATCTGCCGAATATTTCGCAGTATGTTACGGCAAATGAGGTCAACCTCTGCCTTTCTATCCAGACCTTCCAGGAATGCATCCACAGCCAGAGCTACAGCTATATGCTGGATACCATTTGCAATCCGACAGAGAGAAATGATATTCTTTACCAGTGGAAGACGGATGAGCACTTGCTTCGCAGAAATGAATTTATCGGAAACCTCTACAATGAGTTTGTGGAAACGCAAACGAAGGAGAGTTTCCTCCGTGTCTGCATTGCAAACTTCATCTTAGAGGGAATCTACTTCTATTCCGGATTTATGTTCTTCTACAATTTGGGCAGAAACGGAAAGATGCCGGGCTCCGTGCAGGAAATCCGCTATATTAACCGGGATGAAAATACGCACCTTTGGCTGTTTAGAAACATTCTTCTGGAGCTGAAAAAGGAAGAGCCGGAGCTCTTCGATGAAAAGCATGTCGAGGAAATTACCGCCATGGTAAAAGAAGGCGTAGAACAGGAAATTGCCTGGGGACAGTATGTTATCGGAGAAGTCATTCCGGGCTTAAACGGAAAAATGGTGGAGGATTATATCAAGTATCTGGGAAATTTACGCTACAGCTCCCTAGGCTTCGGAACCCTTTACCCGGGCTATGAGAAAGAGCCTGAATCCATGAAGTGGGTATCTCAGTATGCCGATGCCAATATGGTAAAAACAGACTTCTTCGAAGCACGCTCCACCGCTTACGCAAAGAGCACCGCAATAGAGGATGATCTATAAAATGAGTATTGCAGGGCATTTCGAATGATACTCGTTATGAATAAAATGTAGACAAATCTGCTAAAAATAAAAAATAGCTTAAGAAAAAAATCTGCTGTAAGTATCTTGCAAGCAGATTTTTTTGTGCACTCTTATAAATTACGGAGATTCAGACGATAGAGAGGTAGCTCTATTTCTATTGTAAGAAAGGATGGTTTTTATTGACTTCATTTTTGTAAAAAGGAAGAAAAAATGCAGGCAAGTTCAGGAAACAAAAGAGAAGAAAAGATATTTATCCATAAAGATAAAATCAAGGTAGGCATGCAACTTGGTCAAAGCATTAAAGACTCCATGGGAAGAGTAATGATTGAAAATGGAGTATTTTTGGATGATTATCAAATTCGTTATATCAAAGAAAAGATGTATCCGGGGATTTATACATACAGAGATATAGATAACAGTAGGATCCCCATTCCGGAAGCAACCAAAAAAATTATTCGAAAGAACAGGAAGCCGGATAGAGCAAAGATATGGCTTTCTACAGAGGTAAAGCGCCAACTGGAAACCAGAATGGAACATATCTTCGGCCATACGGAAGATGCAGACTTTACCTCGAGCTCTTTGGATATTTTTAAGGAGCTGGAAGCTGCTATTTTTAAAAATGATGCAGTAGCGATTGATGTGAATTTGATAAAAGTCAGTGATGAGTATACCTTTAAACATAGTGTGGATGTTGCGGCCATTGCCATGATGATTGGAAGAGAGTACGGATTATCCAGAGATGGAATCCATCAGCTGGGTATTGCGGGCTTACTTCATGATGTTGGAAAAGCCAAGATTCCGAATGAAATACTAAATAAGCCGGGAAAACTGACAGACGAAGAATTTGAGATTATTAAAAATCACAGTCTTTATGGCTTTGAAATACTGAAGGAAAAAAATTGCTTTTCTCCCCTCATTTTGGACGGTGTTTTGCATCATCATGAAAAAATGAATGGAACCGGTTATCCGGATTGTTTGAAAGATGAACAGATTTCTCTTTTTTCAAAAATCCTTTCGGTTGCGGATATCTATGATGCCTTGGTAACAAAACGTCCTTACAAAGGACCAATCAGTGGAAGACAGGCTTTGGAAATGGTACTGGCTCTTGGAGAAGAGTTGGATAATAAGGTGATTCAAAGCTTTGTGGAAAGTGTCATTTTGTATCCTGTGGACTCTATTGTGGAGCTATCTACCGGAGAGATGGCTAAAGTTGTGGAAAATAACAAGCGTTATCCGATGCGTCCGAAGGTTGTAGAGATTCAGACAGGAAAGATTTATGACCTTTGCAATGACCATCATTATAACAACATTGTTGTTTTATAAAACTTAAAAAACAAGGAGGAACAAAGAGTATGAAGAACAGAATTTGGGCATTTGTGGGAGCTGTATGTATTTTAAGCACTCTCATGATCGGAACGGCATTTGCCGGCGGTTGGAGAATGGGAAGCAAGGGCTGGTGGTATGACCTTGATAACGGTCAGTATTATTCCAACGGCTGGCAATGGATAGATGGAAATGGAGATGGTCAGGCTGAATGCTATTACTTTGATCAATCAGGCTGGATGCTGTCCAATAGGATTACTCCTGATAGCTTTACCGTAGATGTGAATGGGGCGTGGACTGTAAGTGGAACTGTACAGACAAAGCAGGTACAGCTGACCAATGTGGGACAGCAGAATCAAACAAATGGGAACGGAGAATTCTTAAATCTGGAAGGAATTGATGATCCGACCGGTGCCTATGATGAAGATAATACTGCAGTTATCCGGACACGTAAGGGCGGTCTTTTTATTATGGTGCAAAAGGGGGATGGGGATGCCTACATTTATCCCAAAACCCGAATTGATAAGAATAAATACTATTCTATCTTCGATTCGAACACAATTGTGGAATTCAATGGAAAGAACTTAACGATGAGTTCCATTGATCCGCAAAATAGATGGAGCCATACCTGGACATGGCAACGTCGTGATTTAAATGGCATTATTAATGACAAGGAAATAGCCGATTATTGGGGGCTTGTTTTAGAAAATGGTCGGTATATCTATGTAGATTAAGCCTTTTGACAAGGAAGGATTACAGATGTATAGCAAGACAGTTACGGATTATTTAAACAGGAGCGTGGAAAAGTATCCGGATAAAATAGCAGTGCAGGACAGTAAACGGAGTTTAAGTTTTAGAGAAGTACAAAAAGAGGCTATGCAGACGGCAACGTTGATTTCTCAATATGGCTTATTCAAACGACCTATTGCAATTTTACTGGATAAAAGTACGGAGTGCTTTACTTCCCTTTTTGGAATTGCCTATAGTGGAAATTATTATACCATTATTGATGTGAAAATGCCGGCGGAACGGATTCAAAGAATTTTGAACATTCTGTCCCCCGAGATGATTATCACGGATGAGGCACATAAAAAACTGCCGGATTCCTTTACGGGGAGTTTTAAGACTGTTACGATAGAAGAAATTTATGCTACGGAAGCGAAATTTGAAAAAATAAAGGAAATCGAAAAGCATATTATTGATACGGATATCCTGTATGTTCTTTTTACTTCCGGTTCCACAGGGGATCCCAAAGGAGTTATCATTTCTCATCGAAATGTCATTTGCTATATGGAATGGAGTAAGAAGGCCTTCCACTTTGACCAATATACGGTTTTTGGAAACCAAACACCATTTTATTTCAGTATGTCGGTTTTGGATATTTTTCAAACGGTTTGTGTCGGCGCCCGCTTGGTTTTAATACCGCCTCAGAAGTTTATTATGCTGGGAGAACTTTTAAATCTGATTGAAAAAGAACAGATTAATACTCTTTATTGGGTTCCTTCTGCCCTTTGTCTTCTGGCAAATCTCGGTGCCTTGGATAAGGATAAGCTGAAAAGTATAGAGAAGGTTCTTTTTGCGGGAGAAGTTATGCCGGCCAAACAGCTCAATATGTGGAGAAGGGCTCTCCCGAATGTGATGTATGCCAATCTTTACGGACCGACGGAAGCTACGGATATCTGTACCTATTATATTATTAATCGAGAGATAGAGGATGATGAAGCGATTCCCATTGGAAGATCTGCAGAAAATATGGATTCCTTCATTATTAAGGATAATGGAACTTTAGCAGAGGGAATGGAAGAAGGAGAACTTTTGGTTCGTGGCTCTTCTTTAGCTTACGGTTACTATAACAATCCAAAGAAAACGGAAGAAGCTTTTGTGCAGAATCCGCTCCAATCCGCTTATCGGGAAATCGTCTACCGTACCGGAGATTTGGTACACTATAATGAACGTGGGGAATTGATTTTTATTTCCAGAAAAGACTTCCAGATTAAATTCATGGGATATCGCATCGAGCTGGGAGAAATCGAAGCAGCAGCTTCCTCTCTGATACACGTTGACAGAGTCTGCTGTGTGTATGATACGGAGAAGTCAGAAATTGTTCTTTTTTATACAGGAAAGATGGAAGGCAGTCAAGTAGAAGGGGCTTTGCGGAATAAGCTTCCAAATTATATGTTGCCGAGACGGTATATTAAGTTGGTGAGTATGCCTCTGAATTTAAATGGGAAAATAGATCGTAAGCAACTAAAACAACAGCTGTACATGCGTTCTTCCGGATAAAAGATTTCGTAGGAAAAATGATAAGAGTTTTTGTATATTCCACACAGGATACTCATAAAGAAAAAGCACTCGGGCAAAATTGTTCCGAGTGCTTTTTTTGAATCTGTTCTTTTTATTTTGCAAGATAAAGGTATTCTATTCCGTCAACAAGATTGTTGGTGGTAAAAATATTTAACTCGGAATTTCCGAGACTGTAGATATATACTCCCTTGTTCTCCTTACAATCTTTCCCGTATATCCTTAGCACATCCTCTTTACTGGATCCGATACTGATTCCCTCAGGAGTGGAGACAGTCTTGTCCAGAATGTATACAGAAGATATTATATCTGTACCCTTATCCTGGATAGTGGAAACTTCAAAACCTTTATAACTATAGGTTTTCAACTTTCCCTGACAGGCACAGCTATTTACTTCCGATTCTTTCCGCCTTTCCAAGTGCAGTAAGAATATCTTTTGCGGCAGCCCCCATGTTTACAGCTGTATTTCCGCTTTTGAAGCTGTACTCTTTCGGTTTACTTTCTTCTTGAGCAAGTTTTTTTGCCTGCGGCTGTTGCTTCCCTGCGTAAGCCGCGATAGACATACTGAAGATACTGATACCCAGTACCAAAGCCATTGTTAGCATCCTGCTAATTTTTTTCATGAATAAAGCCTCCTTATGGTTCATCTGAAAATTGTTTGAGATACCCATATTCCGAAAATTCCCGCTCCTGCTCTTCGCGAGCCTTTTCGTAATGGTTTACTTTTTCTGCCCAGATTTTCTGTAGAGATTTCTCTTCTCTGTGATCCGGAAGACTGTAGTTTTTTACCAAGTCTCTGCCCAGAAAATCGGATAACTTTTCTGCTCCATATACATTCATATGGAGTCCTCCGTCGTAACTGTCATGCTGAAAATCGAGACCTATCTCCGGAATGCAATCAATGGCATTCAGATAATGGAGCCTATGCTTTAAGGCATAGTTTCGAATTTGTAAATCCCACTCCTCATACCAGCTCGGATAAAGAGAAGGCGCTTTCATCAGCATAAGGGAAATGCCTTTTTCTTCACATAGTTTTCGTATTTTATCCAAGTACTCCATGCAGACGGGGTCAAAGTTATAATCGATTATCCTCCGTTCTCTGGGAAACTCCATTAAAGGACGCACATCTGCACGAAGATAGTATCCGTTATGAGAAACTCTCTTTTTTTGAAAAAAATAACGAAAATCGTCCGCTTCCAGTTCCTTCCAACGGGAATGAAAACGGAACAAGGGAAAAAGGTAGTCGAGGAAATGTTCTCCTTCCATTGCACTTGCGCGGTAGGCCATTATTTTATCCATGCTCCATCGCATTCCGTCTAAAACCATTCGGTTATAGCTTTCATTTGTCTGCGCAGGGTATTGCATGGCGGCAATGCTTAAAATCACCAGCTTGGGAGTTTCCGTCTTTAAGCTGTCACGGAGAAGATAGTAGGACTGTGAAAGCAGTTGGGACGCATTTCCGCGAATGTAGCTTGTGATTCCGTAGTTTTTCCATAGCGTAATCGGGGAAATGTTTTCATAGGCTTCGCAGTCCCCAAGAATCAGTACATCATGAGGACTGATTTCCTGATAATATTCTTCCGTAAAATTTCCTTCTACAACCCTCCCCATATACTTCGGCACAAATAGCCTTTGCAAGAAGTAGAGAATCAAAAAAAATATCACAGGGTATATAAGATAGGAAATGTATTTTTTACGCTTTATCTTTTCTCCCCCCATGTTTTCCACACTCATGTTCTCCCCCTTTTTTAAAATTGATTGTAAATAAAGCTGCCGGCATCATAGCCCTGTCCATATATTCCTAAAAGAAGTACGGAAAGGAAGAGTAAAAAATATAAAGTAAAACGAAGTGCTTCGGGCTTTTTGGAAAGCCTTTCCCTGACGCTTCCCTTTCTTTGCAAAAGACTGATATAGAGCATCAAGAGTACTCCAAGGAATACCACAATCCAATCGGATAGACTTAAGCCTAAAGTGCTAAAACGTTCATCATATAAGTCCTGTATATGAAAGTTTGTCAGCATATTGAAAGACATACGGAAAACATTTACAAAAGAGTAGTATTCAAACATTTCGATAAAAGAGAACAAAAGGAAGGTTCGAATCACTTGAAAAGCATCATAAACTCTTCCTCTGCACTTGGGAAAATGTTTGTGAAAGGCTCTATAGAGCGGTGTCATTTCCTGAGAAAGCAAAATAACAAAGCAGTTTACCAGCCCCCAGGCAATGTATTTCCAAGACGCTCCATGCCATAAGCCGGTAATAAACCACACGGAAATGGAGGCGACATAAATTGGAAAACGGGAAGCTAAAAAGGGCAGTTGTTTAGAGGAGAAAAAGTTCATTCCGGAAATACAGAAGCGACTTCCGGAAAGCGGGTAGAAAATATAATCTCTAAACCACTGCATAAGCGTCATATGCCATCTTCTCCAAAATTCCGCCAAAGACTTGGAGAAGAAAGGACGGTTGAAATTTTCGGGTAGACGGATTCCGAGGAGCTCTGCTGTACCCAGTATGATATCCATTCCACCTGAAAAGTCGGCATACATCTGAAGTGTGAATCCAATCATCCCTACCAGAACGTAGATTCCGTTAAAGGTCTCCGGATCGGAAGTAATGAGTGAAATGGCAATCGACAGTCTATCGGCAATGACCAGTTTTTTGAAAAATCCCCAAAGTATGCGAGATGCTCCAAAACGAATATTTTTAAAGTCAAAAGCATGGCCTGCAAACAAACTCCGATTGAGTTCGCTATACCGACTGATTGGTCCAAAAGAAAGTTGCGGAAAAAAACACAAAAAAAGAGCAAAACGGGGAAGACTTTTTTCTGCAGAGCTTTTTCCTCTGTAGAGGTCTATCAGATATCCCATTGCCTGAAAGGTATAGTAGGAGATTCCCAAGGGAAAAATCCAGCTCATCATGGAAAATTGCTGCTCGCTTCCGCTTTGATAGAGAAGAGCATTTACGTTTTCGATTACAAAATTGGTATATTTTAGGATAGCTAAAATGCCAAAATTAAAGAAGAGCCCTATAAGAAGGATTCGACTTTGTTTTTTCTTTAATTCCTTTTTTAGACGTTTTTTTTCTTCTTTCTCCAGGACTTCTGCGGTAAGCTTCTTTTTTGTATCTTCCGCCATGCGTTCAATCCATTTTCCTAAGAAAAAAGTACTGAGAGTAGTCAGTAAAATAAAGACAATATAAAAGGAAGTTCCGCTAAACAGATAAAATACAAAACTTGCAAAAAGCAGAACTTTCCAGCGAGAAGCTTCCGCTGTGAAATAATACAGCGGAAGCAACAATGCCAAAAATATAAAATAATGCTGAGAAACAATAGACATATTATTCTTCGTCTTCCAGTTTTTGAATTAAACGATACATAGCTTTAGCAGAGTTGAAATTTTCCGGAACCATTTCCTCCGGCGGTATAGACAGGTCGAATTTTTGCATAATCTGTGTCATAATCATGACCATATCCATAGAATCGAGGGTGCCATTACCGATTAAATCCTCACAATGCTCAAAGTCCACATTGGGACGAACACTTTTTAAAATTTCTAAAAGCTCTTCCATCGCTCTCCTCCTTATGGTGTTCTGGGATAAAGAGACGCATCAAAATGGAAACAGCCCTTATGCCGGTTTGAAAATGCATTCATCTGTGCATCAGTCCAAAGGCAATAATATCCGCCTACAGAACGTGGAGTAGTATCAAAGTGATACCAGTTTCCGTCTACTCTAACCAGATTCCAATAATGATCTGCATCTGTACTGCGAATCACTTCTATACTGGGGATTCCCGCCCGAGAAAGAAGCGCATTGGCTGCGGAATAAAAAGAAAAGCAGTCTCCATGATGACTTCTTAGGCTTCTATAGGCTTCACTGGGCCAGTCACGGCTCGCGGAATGACCTGCGTAGCGGAAGTTTCCGCGTACCCATGCATAAATGGCTTCCGCCTTTTGTCTCTCCGACATGGCTGCGTTTGTAATTCTGGACAAAATGTCGTCAGCAATGGCATCTACCTGACGATGAATATCCGATTTTTCTTCTTCCGGAATGATGTTGTTGGGCTGCTTTACGCCCTCCGGTAAGTCAAAGACCTGTACTTCAGTCAGACACTGTCCGTCGTCGGAAAATTGGTAGTCTCTTCCTTCAATGGTAAGACTTGTATTTTTAGCCATGGCGCCGCTTTCGTTTAGATAGTAGCGGGCTCCGTTATCGTTTATCCATCCGGTTTGCATATAGCCGCGGTCGTCGAAATGATACCATTCTCCTCCGACCTGCTTCCATTCGTTCTGCGCATATCCGCCATTTGGCTGTGGCATCCACCATCCGACTTCATCCTGTTTCCAGCGTTCAACTCCCGGACCGCTTGTAGCGTCAGAATTTTCTTCCCCGTAAGCGGTGAAGGGAAGAGAAAAAAAGAGCAATACTGCTATTGAAAAAATCCATCTGTTTTGTTTCAACTCCTTTGCCTCCTTGCACTTTTCATATTTCCTTATATAAACAGAGTAAAACTTCATCTTTTTGTTTATCGACTTGTAAGAATGAGAATATAACTTAAAAGGATAAAAATTCTTATTTTGAGTCATGAGAACGTAGAAAATAGAAGGAATACAAAAACCTTGGAATCCCTTCTGTGAGAATCCCTTTTCTCTTGTTATGCATCT